>Ga0210409_10001131_pt1 | contig 36747 bp, 25 predicted proteins | sample IncBWH17MmetaG_FD_161649 | JGI IMG/M metagenome (GOLD analysis project Ga0210409, IMG submission 161649) | Forest soil microbial communities from Barre Woods Harvard Forest LTER site, Petersham, Massachusetts, United States - Inc-BW-H-17-M | ecosystem: Environmental > Terrestrial > Soil >... | reverse complement strand
GGATTTTCAGATTGCGCTCCCCTGCTGTATGCGCCATCCCAGATCCAGCGGAACCCCACAGACTGAAGTCAGTGCCACCAAACGCTCCGCTTGTCACATCGCTAAGATGTATACTACGCGCCACATCATAAACGGGGGAATTCGTGTTATGCAAAAGTCCGCGGGACGTATGTTAAGCGCGATTTGTTTTGCGCTGTTGTTTTCCACTTTGCCGGCGATTTCCGGCGGCAATCCGTCCAACCGGCAAGCCGACGTGATTCACACGTCGCGCGGCGAGCTTCGCATCATGCCGGTTTATCACGGCAGCGTGATGCTGGAATTCGGGGGGAAGGTCATCCACGTCGATCCGTGGAGCCAGGGCGACTTCACGGGGCTTCCGCAGGCCGACCTGATCGTGATCACGCACACGCACCAGGACCATCTGGATCGCGCGATGGTCGACCAATTGAAAAAGCCTGACACCATCATCGTGGGCCCGCCCGCCGTGATCGATACGCTGAACTGCGCGCCGGCCTGCGGCATTGCCGAGGCCATCAGCGATTCCGAAAAGAGGACGGTGATGGACATCGGATTCGAGGGCGTCCCCATGTACAACCTGGTGTTCGGCTCGGGGCCGGGAAAACCGTATCACCACAAGGGCATCGGAAGCGGATACATTTTGAACTTTGGCGACACGCGCGTCTATTTTTCAGGCGACACGGAATGCACACCGGAAATGAAAGCCCTGAAAAACATCAGCGTCGCGTTTCTGGCGATGAATCCTCCGCGGACAGAAACTCCAGCGGATGCGGCGGAGTGCGTGAAGGCGTTCAAGCCGAAAATCGTATATCCCTACCACTATCGTGGCTCGAAACTGGAAGAGTTTTCCGGGCCGCTCAAAGACACGCCTGGAGTGGAAGTGCGGATCCGGAAGCTGGAAGGCGAACAGTAAAGACGCTCGATCCCATTTTTTCGTAAGGTGCTCTGAATAGCTTGCCATCAAGACCGTTGTAGATGCGTCCTCAAATCGCCGTTCGCGAGTCTCCCCTGGAATTTATCTTGAGTTCCGGCGTGTTACAGTTGATTTCGTGCGGCCTGAAATCGAGCGAGCTATTCAACTGATCCAGCGCAACGACCCCAAGTCGTTGGAAGAGGCCCTGGGGTTGCTGCAGAACACGGTTTTTTCCTTCAGCATGAAGATCTGCGGCCAGCGGCAGGACGCCGAAGACACCATGCAGGAAGTTTTGATGAAGTCGATTCCCAACCTACCCAAATTCGACAGCCCGAAGGCGCTGGTCGTCTGGCTGTACAAGGTTGCCAAGACTCGCTGTCTGATGAGCCGGCGCAAGAGCAAATTCGCTCCCAGGGAAGCGCTGTCTCTCGAAGAGTTGATGCCGGACCGGCGCGAACTCGGAAAACCGCCGGGCAAAGCGGAAAACACTCCGGAAACGGCGCTCATGCGCCGGGAAGCCGCGAAGCGCCTGCGGGAGTCGGTTCAGAAGTTGCCTCCGGAATACCGGCTCATCCTCGTGCTTCACGATATGGAGGAGCTTTCCGACACGGACATCGCCGAAATCACCGGGCTGCGTCCGGGAACGATCCGCGTGCGATTGCACCGGGCCCGGCTATTTGTGCGCAAGGAACTCGCAAGACAGGACATTCCGGGCGCTCACCGGCCGGCCGCGAAACATCCCGCAGCGGTCCAGACGCAGACGCAGCCCCGCGAGCGGCGCTGCAAGGAAATGTTCGCCGAACTCTCCAGCTACCTCGACGACGAGCTGGACGATTCTCTCTGTGAGGAGCTTGAGAAGCACATGGATGGCTGTGAGCCGTGCAAGGCGTTTCTGACCAGCTTAGAAAAATCCATTGAGCAGTGCCGAACCGCGCCCAATGATACGCCGGACCCTCGCGTCGCCGCCAGGCTCAGGCAGGAATTGCTTGCCGAATACCAGGGCGTTATGGCCAGCGTCAGCAAGCGCGAGGCCGGCGCTTAGTGGCACACGCTTCAGCCTGTGGGGTTTTGTACTAGCAAGGACTAACCCCCACAGGCTGAAGCGTGTGCCACTAAAACCCCGCGACTCCCCGAAATTGCTTCGTATTTTTCTGTAACAGATCGCGGATTCCTGCATTTATTCGTTGTGAAACATGCAGAACAAATGCGAGTCCTATCGGTTGTCACAGCCGGCGGTGACGGTGCTCACAGGCTTTTTGGCCAATCTCGGATTTGATGTAGGCAGTGGGAATGTTGACAGATGAGCCGGGAACCGGGCGAAGCTCCCAGGGCACGGAATTCCAGCCGAGCTGCGTCCGGAGGATGGGAGGCGAATATGATCACCGCAAAAGTACAGCTTACTCAGCCACTTAAGTCGGAACGCCAGTTTGTCGCGACCACCGGAAGCGAGCACCACATTCTGCTCGACGATCCGGCTGGAGGCACGGGCCCCAAGCCGATCGAAATGGTCGCGGTCGCGCTGGCCGGGTGCACGGCGTTCGACGTGATTACGATCCTTCGGCAGAAATATCACCAGAAAGTGACCGGGTACGAAGTGCGCGTCGAGGCCGATCAAGCGGAGCGTCCACCGCAGGTGTTCACGGCTGTTCGCATCGTGCACGTGGTCACGGGCAGTGAGATCGATCGCGCCGCGGTCGAGGAGGCTATCCGCCTGTCCGAGGAAAAGTATTGCTCGGTGGGCGCCATGGTGAAGCAGACGGCGACGTTGCAAACCACTTACGAAATTGTGGAAGAGAAGACGAACTGGCTGGCGTTGACTCCTGTCGCAGCGTAGGGACAAGACCCTGAAATGAAAGTTTACCGACCACATCGCTCTAATGAAATTCCTCGCCTATCGAAGGCTCTTGTGCGATACGGCAGCGATTCTCGCTTCACAGCGATAATCGCGGTGGGCTTGCTGATTGCATTCTTCGCGCCCGGGCTGGTGTTCGGTCAGCAGTTGCAGCAGCCTTCTCCAATCACCTTGCGGCAGGCTGTGGACATCGCGCTGGAGAAAAATCCGCAGCGCAAAATGGCTCTCGCGGAAACGCGCGCTGCTTCGGCCGGCGTGAAGCAGGCCAGATCATTTCTTTACCCGCACGTCACGTTTTCCGAGACTGCTACGGCCGGCGACGATCCTGTGTTTGTTTTCGGCAGCAAATTGCGGCAGCAGCGGTTTGGGGCGTCCGACTTCGCATTGAACGTGTTGAATACGCCGGGACCGTTCGGCAACTTTTCCACGCGTTTCGGCGGGACATGGAATCTGTTCGATTCGCTGGCCAGCTGGCGCTCCGTGAACCGCGCGGAGCGGGAGAAGGACGCCACGGATCGTCAACTGGAGCGCACCGGCCAGGAAATTGTGTTTCGCGTGGCCGACTCGTACTACGCCGTGCTGCTGGCTAGGAAACAACTCGAAGTGTCCGAGCAAGCGATGCAGACGGCCGAGGCCATCCTCGAACGCAGCAAGAATCGCGTCGAAAGCGGCGTGGTCGTGGAATCCGACTCGCTGAGCGCGCAGCTGCGCCTGGCGACCCGGAAACAGGAACTGATCCGGTCTCAAAATAACCTGGCATTGGCGCACGCACAATTGAGCGTCGCCATGGGCCTTTCCACGTCCAGCGATTTCGAGCCTTCCGATGCGTTGGCTGAAAGAAACCTTCCCGCGACGCCGCTGGAAGAACTCGAGAAGCGGGCCATCGAGCAGCGCCCTGATTTGAAGCGCATTCGCTCCGAAGAAGCGGCGCAGCAGGAAAGCGTCTCGATCGCGAAATCGTCCTTCGGTCCGCGAGTCAATGCCTTCGCAGGCTGGGAGGCCGACAACCCAACACTGATTGCGGGCGGCGGCGGGAACAACTGGCTGGCTGGAATCGAAGTGCAGGTAGATCTCTTCGAAGGCGGAGCGAAGCGGGCCCAACTTTCGCACGAACGGGCGATGCAGGAGAAGGTTGCCGCCTTGAAGGAAATGGCAATGGATGCGGCGCGCCTGGAAGTCCGGCGCGCGTACTACGACGTGGATGCAACGCGCCAGCAACTCGAAGCGTCCCGCGCTTCCATCGCCGAGTCGCAAGAAAGTTTGCGGATCAATCAGGACCGCTATGAAGCGGGGCTTTCGACGGTCACGGACCTGCTCGCCGCGGAAGAGGCAGCGCGGCGCACGCAAGCCGATTACTGGGAAACGGTCTGCCGCTATTACACCGGTTACGCGGCGCTGGAACTTGCCAGCGGCACGCTCAATCCTCAATCGCCCGTGGTGACCCCATGAACGGAAGGAACGGAGCATTCGCAGTTTTTTCCTTGCTGATCGCTGGATTGAGCGGCGGAGTGTTCGGGTGTTCCAGCAGCAAGGGCGTACCATCCGTTGCGCCGGAGACCGTGAGCGGCGTGGCCGTGATTGCTGCCCAAACCACCACGGTTCCCGATTGGCTCGAAGCCGTGGGAACTGTGCGAGCCGCGCAATCTTCCCAGATCGCCAGCCAAACGATGGGCAATATCGTCGAGATCCGCGCGCAAGAAGGCGACCGGGTCCAGGGCGGCCAGATCCTTGCAGTCATTGATGACTCGCAACCGCGCGCCGCAGTGGAGCAGGCCGCGGCGGCTGTGACTTCCGCGCAGAAAGAAGTTTCCACCGCGGAATCGGAATTGGCTCTGGCCCAATCCACACTGAAGCGCTATCAACAACTGTACGAAAAGAAGTCGCTCAGTCCGCAAGAGTTCGACGAAATCAAGACCCGCTCCCAATCCGCGGGGTCGCGGCTTGACCTGGCGCGCGCCGGCGAAGCACAGGCAAGCGCGGCGCTCACGCAGTCACGAACTTCGCTGAGCAATACGCAGATACGCGCGCCCTTTGCCGGCTTGGTGACGGAGAAGAAGGCGGATGCCGGCACGTTCGCTTCGCCGGGCACGCCGCTGTTCACGTTGGAAGACGCGCAAAGGTATCGCCTCGAAGCGATGGTGGATGAGAGCGACGTGCGGCTCGTCCACATGGGCGAGGCGGTTCCTGTTCTTCTTGATTCCATGGAGAATGCCGAATTCCGCGGGAAAGTGGCGCAAATCGTTCCGGCCGCGGATCCGGCCAGCCGCAGCTTTCTGGTGAAAATAGAATTGCCCGCCGATGCGCGCATCCGTTCCGGCCTATTCGGCAGGGCCCATTTTCCGCGGGGCTCGCGTTCCGCGCTATTGATTCCTCAAAAAACGATTGTGGAACGCGGACAATTGCGGGGCGTTTTTGTAATTGACGCGAACCGGATCGCCCAGCTGCGTTACGTCACGCTGGGCAAAGTGTCCGGAGAACAAGTGGAAGTGCTTTCCGGTTTACAGCCGGGAGAAAAACTCGTTGCCGCGCCCGGAGACCGGGAACTTGGCGGGAAACAGATCGCGCCGCATCCATGAGCGAAAATTCCGCGAAGCCGAGCACGCCAAGCCACAGCCCGCGCCTCGCGGGACGCATCGCGCGTATTTTTATTCAGTCCAAGCTGACGCCGCTGGTGATTGTTTTCGCGCTTCTGCTCGGCGTTTTCAGCATCCTTCAGACGCCGCGCGAGGAGGAACCGCAAATCGTTGTGCCGATGCTCGACGTGTTCGTGCAAATGCCGGGGGCATCGTCGCAGGAAGTGGCCGAGCGCGCCACCGTCCCAATGGAGAAGCTGCTCCGCGAAATGCCCGGAGTCGAGTACATCTACTCGATCAGCCATCCCGGCCTGAGCCTAGTGATCGTGCGCTTCTATGTGGGGACCAAGGAAGAAGACGCGGTCGTTCAAACTTACAACAAGCTGTACTCGAATTTCGACCGCATCCCGCAGGGCGTGTCCCAGCCGCTCATCAAAGTGCGCACGATCGACGATGTCCCCATCCTCGCGCTGACGCTCTGGGGAAGGAATTACGACGCTTACCAATTGCGGCGAATCGCGAGTGAGGTGGAACATTCCCTGAAGCAGTTGGACGACGTTTCCGAATCCACCATCATCGGCGGCCAGACGCGCAAGTTGCGCGTGATTCTCGATGCGCAGCGGCTCTCCGCGTACGGACTCACGCCCGGTTCCATCGTCATGCAGCTTGGAGCAGCGAACACGCGCAGCCAGTCAGGCAGCTTTGCCGGCGCCAACCGGGAATTCCAGGTTGAAGCCGGCAACTTCTTCACCCGGCCCGAAGAACTTCAGCAAGTTGTTGTTGGCGTTCATGCAGGCCGACCCGTATATCTGCGCGACGTTGTGCAGGCGATCGAAGACGGCCCGGCGGAAGCGGAAAGTTATGTCCTGTTTGCCGGAGCCGAGGGAACGACGGGGAGCGCGGCAAACCCGGAATATCCCGCCGTCACGATCACGCTGGCCAAACGCAAGGGCGCGAATGCCACGCTGATTGCCGAGAGCGTTTTAGGAAAGATTGACGGCTTGCGCGGCAACATGCTGCCAAACGATCTGAACGTCACCGTGACGCGCAACTACGGCGAAACGGCGAAGGAAAAATCCGACGAGCTTCTCCAGCACCTTTTCATTGCCACGATTTCCGTAACCTTGCTGATCGCGCTGGCTCTGGGATGGCGCGAATCGGGCGTGGTGCTGCTGGCTATTCCCGTCACGCTGGCGCTGACTCTTTCCGTCTTCTATCTCTACGGCTACACGCTGAATCGCGTGACGCTCTTCGCGCTGATTTTTTCCATCGGCATTCTGGTGGACGACGCCATTGTCGTCGTCGAAAACATCGTTCGTCATTTCCGCCTGCCTGAAAATCGCGGGAGACCCCTCGCCGGCGTGGCCGTGGAAGCGGTGGACGAAGTCGGCAATCCCACGATCCTGGCGACTTTTGCGGTGATCGCGGCCATCCTCCCCATGGCATTTGTGCGCGGCCTGATGGGCCCATACATGCGTCCCATTCCGGTTGGCGCCTCCTCCGCGATGCTTTTTTCCTTGCTGGTGGCTTTCGTCGTCTCGCCGTGGGCGGCGCTTCGGCTGCTGCGCCACTACGCGGATCGCCCCGATTCCGGGCATGACGCGGAAGGCTGGACCACTCGGTTCTACCGGCGGCTGATGAATCCGCTGATTCAAAACGCCGGACGGAGGTGGGCGTTTCTTGGAGGCGTGGTTGTGCTGCTGCTCGCGGCGGTCGCGTTCATCCCGCTGAAGTGGGTGCAAGTGAAGATGCTGCCTTTCGACAACAAGAGCGAGTTTCAGGTGATCATTGACATGCCCGACGGCACGCCGCTCGAGCAGACGACGCGCGTGGCGCAGGCACTCGGGAGTTATCTCGGCGGGCAGCCGGAGGTGGTCAACTATCAAATTTATTCCGGCACGTCCGGCCCGTACAATTTCAATGGCCTGGTGAGACACTACTTCCTGCGGCGCGGGCCCAATCAGGCCGATATTCAGGTCAACTTGCTCTCACTCAACGATCGCAAGGCGCAGAGCCACGACATCGCGCGAAGATTTCGGCCGGAACTGGACAAGATCGCGGCTCCCTTCGGGGCGCGAATCAAGGTGGCGGAAGTTCCGCCCGGGCCGCCGGTCCTCGAGACGCTCGTGGCGGAGGTTTACGGCCCCGACTACCAGGGGCAAATGGAACTGGCCGCAAAAATAAAAAAGATTTTTCAGGAGACGCCGGGCGTGGTGGACGTCGACTGGTACGTGGAAGATCCGCAAACGAAGTACGATCTGAAAACGGACCTCGACAAAGCGGCGTTGCAGGGCGTGTCCGCGGCGGAAGTGTCGCGCACGGTGCAAATTGGGTTGAACGGAGCTTCGGCGGGGCTGCTGCATGATCCTTCCTCGCGCGAAGACGTTCCCATTGAAGTGCGGCTCTCCCGGCCGGACCGCTCCGGAATCGACGAGTTGCGCAGTCTCAAATTGCCCGGACCAACGGGCGCACAGGTTTCTCTTCGCGAGATCACGGATGTCCGGGAAACCGTGATCGACAAAAGCGTTTACCGCAAGAACCTGCGGCCGGTGGTCTACGTAACGGGAGACGTGGCAGGTGTAGTCGAGAGCCCCGTGTACGCCATCCTCAACATGAGCGACGCCATCAACAAGATTCAATTGCCCGACGGCTACCAGGTGAAGCAATTCAAGGGCACGTCTCTGCCGGAACGCACGGACCGCTATTCGATGAAATGGGACGGCGAGTGGCACATCACGGTGGAGGTTTTTCGCGATCTTGGCCTGGCCTTCGCGGCGGTGCTGGTGCTGATTTATGTGCTGGTGGTGGGCTGGTTCAAATCATTCAAGACTCCTTTGGTCATCATGGCTCCCATACCGCTGACGCTGGTGGGAATTCTGCCGGCACATGCGGGGATGGGCGCATTCTTTACGGCTACGTCCATGATCGGCTTTATCGCGGGCGCGGGAATCATCGTGCGAAACTCGATCATTCTCGTGGACTTTATCGAGTTGCGCCGCTCGCACGGCATGTCGCTCGAAGATGCCGTGGTGGACGCGGGCGCCGTGCGCTTTCGCCCAATGCTGCTGACGGCGGCCGCGGTTGTGGTTGGCGCGAGCGTAATTCTGTTTGATCCGATTTTTCAGGGGCTGGCGATTTCGTTGATGGCAGGCGAGGTGGCCTCCACGGTGCTCTCGCGCATCACGGTCCCGGTTCTTTATTACATGAGCGAGCGCGGGAAAAGAGAAACGGCGCCCCCGCTTGAGGAAAATTTTGCAAATGCTATGAACTAAGAGGAGGTCACGTCATGACAGTAGATCGCTATCTCAGGATGATCGCCGGCGCGTTCGTTGTGCTCTCGCTTGCGCTGGGGTATTGGGTTAGCCCGTACTGGTATTTGTTCACTGCGTTCGTCGGCCTGAATCTGTTCCAGTCGGCCTTCACCAACTGGTGCCCGATGATGAGCATCCTGCGCAAGTCCGGCGTGAAGTCTTAGCTTGAATTGCTTACAGACGTAGTGCCGCAGCCTTCAGCCGTGGGTTTTGGCCCTTGCAAGGTCGAAGCCGCACAGGCTGAAGCCTGCGCCTCGCTCATACCTCTAAAATAGGCGGAAAAATCTCGGTCGGCTCCGTTACCTCGCCAAGTATTTCTGGCGCGGGATTTGGCGCTGAGGGAGCCGCGGGCTTTGCCAGGATGTCCAGGAGGCGGGTCGCAAACTCGTTCAGGCTGGGCATGCCCATGAGCAGTTCGAGGGGCAACTTCGCGCCGAAGGATTCCTCGAGCGAATGTTGCAGCTCGAGGGCCATGAGGGAATCGAGGCCGAGAGAGCTCATCGATTCTTCGGGGTCGAGTTCGGGCGCGTCGAGCGCCATCACTTGCGCCAGGCTTTTCTGAACGTGCGCGAGCAGAAGCGCTTGCCGCCCGGCGGGAGGAGTGGACAGAAGTTCCTGCATGGACAGGCGAGGTCCCGATTCGCGAGCCGCTTTTGCGGCGGCGGGATGGGCTTTTTCCAGAATGAGATCCGATATCAAGGGCGGAGGCGGCTGTCCGTTAAATGAGCGCGCCAGTTGCGTCCAGTCCACCGACATTGCGACGGCCTGAGCCGGGCCGTTCTTTTCGAACAAACGATCCAGCGCGGCGAGGGCTTGCGCGGGTGCGAGCGGATGCAGCACGCGGGACGCCGGCCCTCGAGCGCTCGATGCGCGGGCGGCCATGCCAATCTCGGCCCAGGGGCCCCAGTTGATGGAGAGGCACGGCAAGCCATGAGAGCGGCGATCGTGCGCCAGTCCGTCCAGGAACGCGTTGGCGGCGGCGTAATTCGCCTGCCCCGGCGAACCCAGGATGGAAGCCACCGAAGAGAAAACGACGAAGAAGTCCAGCGGCAAATCCTTCGTGAGGGTGTGGAGATTCCAGGCGCCGAGTACCTTGGGAGCCAGCACGCGGCGGAAGGTCTCTGCGTCCAGATTGAGCAGCAAGCGATCGTCGAGCACTCCGGAGGCATGAATCACGCCACCGAGCGGAGGCATCGTGTAGCGAATCTCGGACAGCGCGCGGGCCAGTTCGCTTTCATTCGAAACGTCGGCCTGGATCGTCGCGACAGTGACACCTTTGGCCGCCAATTCGGCGGCGACTTCTTTGCCGGCGGGGGTCGCACCACCGCGGCTGAGGAGAACGAGGTGACGCGCGCCCTTTTCCACCAACCAGCGCGCGACGGCGAGGCCCAGACCGCCGTGGCCGCCCGTGATCAGATACGTGGCATCGGCTCGCGGAGCGGAAGAGCGATTCGAACGATTCTTGGATTCGGCGCCGGCAAAAGAAAGCACCACCTTCCCGATATTCTTGCGCCTGGCCATGTAACGAAACGCGTTGGCAGCGTCTTCGATGGGAAAAATGTTGTGCGGGAGCGGCTTGAGGGCGCCCTGCTGGAACATGTCCATGAGCTCAAGGAGCAAAGAGCGGACGAGGGCGGGGCGCTCGCGGCAGACGCGCTCCAAGTCGAGCGCAAAATACGAAAGGTTATTGCGGAAGGGGAAAAGGCCCAAAGACTTGTTCTGATAAATATCCGTCTTGCCGATTTCGACGAAGCGGCCATAGGCAGAGAGAATCGAAAGGCTGCGGGCGATGTATTCGCCCGGCAGAGAGTTCAGAACGACGTCGACGCCCATACCGCCCGTGGCCTTCATGATTTCGTCGGCGAAAGCGAAGGAACGCGAGTCCAGAACGTGCGGCACTCGCATGGATTTCAAGTACGCGCGCTTTTCTGGGGAGCCGGCGGTCGCGAAGATTTCCGCGCCGGCGCGCTGAGCCAGTTGCACGGCGGCAAGTCCCACGCCGCCGGCCGCGGCGTGAATCAGCACGCGCTCTCCGCGGGAAAGTTTTGCCAGATGGTGGAGAGAATAGTAGGCCGTGAGGAACGCAATCGGAATCGTGGCCGCCTGCCCAAAGCTGAAAGCGGAGGGTTTGGGAACGACGGCGCGCGCGTCCACGGTTGTATAGGCGCTGAAGCTGCCATTCGCCACGGCGATTACTTCATCGCTAATTTTCATGTCTATAAAGCCGGAACCGACCGCGGAGATCGTTCCCGAGCATTCGGCGCCGAAGGGAATCGGTCCGCCGGGATACACGCCCGCGGCATTCATCACATCGCGAAAGTTCAGGCCCGCGGCATTGACGCGGATTTCGACTTCGCCGGGTTGCGGCTCGGGACGAGTGGCGCCTCGCAGCAACAGGTTCTCGAGATTTCCGGGGCGTGAAATATCCAGGCGAAATGAATCGGATCCCGGAACATCCAGAACCGCGTCGCCGGAAAGTTCGGGCGCACGCTGTACGAGCCGGGCCACGTACCGTGTTCCTTTTCGGAAAGCGACTTCGCGCTCCGTGGCAGGAAGCGACAATTCATCGGACAGCGCGGCAAGTTCTCCGGCGCCGCTTTCGGGATCGAGATCAATCCGGGTGCAACCCAGGGCCGCATGCTCGAGATCAATTGATTTTGCCAACCCCCACAAGGGAGTCTGCGCCAGCGAAACAGGCGCGGGCGCGGGTCCGACGGCTTGCGCTCCGCGCGTCACGATCCACAGGCGCGGCTTCGAGCCGCTCGCCTCGCGAACCAGGGTCTGAACAAATCGCAGCGTTTCAATCCATTGTGTCTGTGCTTCGAGGATCGCTTCCGGGCGGGCGGCAAGATCGCCAAGGTCGAGGCTTGAAAGATGCACGACATGGCAGCGGGCGGCAGGGGCACGCAGTTCCCGAAATTCATCCACGCTGCCCCCGACGACGCATTTCTGTCCCTGCGACAGAAGATGGGCGGCAAGGGCTTGTCCAACGCCGCCGCGATCGGCAAGGATGAACCAGGAGGGCGGCTCCGAGCCATTGGAATTTCTGGCCGCGCCGGGCCGTTTCGCCACCCAGGAAATGTCGTAGAGCAAGTCGCCGGGATTTTGGCGCGCCTCGAGGTCCGTTACCCCGGAGACGAGTTTCACGCGGAACCCCAGGAGTTCGCAGGCGACACTGCCATCTTCGTTAAGCAGGCGAATGTCCGCCTCGAGGTATTCCGTCCCCAGACTGCTGTCCGGGCGAAGGACGCAGCGGCTGAACATCCGTCCATCCGGCCGCGTCAAAAATCGGAGGCTAGTGACTCCGCTGGGGAGATAAATCCGTTTCCGGCCGGATCCGGCCGTATCTTCCGGCAATGCGGCCGCGAGCACTTGCAGGCAGGAATCGAGCAGCGCGGGATGAATCGAGGCGTCGCCGGATTTTCCGTTGGTTAGGCAAACCGGAATCACCGCAGGCGGAAGCCGCACTTCTCCAAGCGCCTCGCGATCTCCGCACCACAACCGCTCGACGCCCTGGAAACTCGGGCCGTATTCCAGACCGGCATTTCTCAACGACGCGTAAAGGTCCGCGGCTGTTTTGCGCCGCGGACACCTGGCCCGTATGTCAGCCAGGCTATATTGTTCCTCGGCGCAACGAACAAAATCCGCAACTTCCATGCGCATGTCGCCGGAAGCATGCAATGTCCACGAAGTATTCTCGCGGCCGCCGTTCGGGTTTGCAACGGAACTGTAAATCTGGAAAGAAGCGCTGCCATTTGATGCCGGGGAAGCCACAAGCTGTAAGGTGCGCGTTCCGGTGGCGGGAAGAATCAGCGCTTCGTGGAAGGCGACATTCGTTAAAACCGGGGAGCCGGCTGCAAAGAGTTCCGCCGAAGCGGCCCGCGCCATTTCAAGAAAAGCGGAAGCGGGAAGAACGACGGAGCCTTGAACTTTGTGGTCGTTCAGGTAACGAAGAGTTTCGATTCCGATTTTGCTCTGGAACTGCGCCATGGGCAGAGCGGAGTTCACACGCTCTCCTAGCAAAGGGTGCGCCGGCTTGGCATCTTTCCGCGGGCCGGGCGCGTCCGGGGGATCTTCCCAGCACCGCTCCCGCTCAAAGGGATACGTGGGCAGAGGTACTTTCAACGGCTGGTAGGGTTCATCGAAGGCCTTCCAATCGACGGCGGCGCCTCGGACGTACAACGAAGCCAAACTCGCGAGGAGGGTGTGCCAACCGCTGCTATCGCCGGCGAGGGAAGAAAGGCAAGTGGTCTCAGCGCCCGGATCGCGGAGACGGCCGGTTCTGGAGAAGGCGCTCGGAGGCCCCATTTCAAGAAAATGGTTGTAACCCTGCGCCGCGAGTGTTTCGATGCCTTTCTGAAATCGCGTGCCCTGCAGAATGTGCAGGCGCCAATAGCCGGAGGCGGGAATTTCGCCTTCCGCTGAAAGCTGTCCGGTGAGGCCGGAAACGAAGGGCACGCGAGGCAAATCAAACTTGACGCCTCGCGCCACGGATTCGAACTCATCGAGCATCCGATTCAGTTCGCCGTCCTGAAGAGCGAGCCGCGCGATCCGAGCGCGCTCGAGGATGAGCGTGAGAGCGTCTTCGCAACTTAAGACGCCGGAAACTACCGCTGCGGAGTATTCTCCGACGCCCGCGCCCAGCACCGCGTCCGGTTCGATGCCCCAGGATCGCCAAAGCTCCGCCAGAGCGAACTGCAGGGCAAATAGCGCCGGGTCAAGGTAATCCTCGCTGCCATGTCCAGTGGAAAGCGCGCTGAACAATGGCTCACGCAAGTGGGCGCCCAAGGCACGCGAGCAGCGATCTATCGCCGCGCGAAAAACCGGCTGGGTAACGTAAAGCTGGTGCGCGGAGGAGGGATTGCAAGGCTCTGCGCCAAACAGGAAGGCAATGCGCGGCCCGTCTTTTCTTGTGGAATGTCCGGCGCGCAGTTCCGTCACGGCACTTTGCACCGGCAGCCCCGCCGCAATCGCCGCGAGCGCTTCCCGCAACTGCTCTTTGCTTTCGACAACCACGGCGACACGACGCGCGAAGTGCGATCTGCCGGCATTGGCGCTGAAGCAAATGTCCATGAGGCCGGCATCGGGATGCTCAGCGAGATGCTTCTCGTAGCGGCTTGCGAGGTGTTTGACCGCGCTCTCCGTCCGGGCCGAAAGCGTAAAGATGTGGCAGGGGCGGGTCGGCAAGCCATCCGGGCGAGATCTGGCCGGCGCTTCTTCCACAATCATGTGCGCGTTTGTGCCCCCGAATCCGAAGCTGCTTATGCCTGCGAGACGCCGAGGCGCGCGCGGCCAGGGCTGCGCCTTGCTGGGAATCACGATTCGTGTGCCGGCAAGTGAAATCCGCGGATTGAGCTGGGTGAAATGCAGCTGGGCGGGAATCTCATGGTGCTGAAGACAAGCCAGCACTTTGGCGAGGCTGGCCATGCCCGCCGCGTTTTCCGAATGACCAATGTTAGCCTTCACGGAACCCATCAGGCACGGAGGATCGTCCGGTCCCGCCATTCCCAATACGCCTTTGACCGCGTCGACTTCTATGGGGTCGCCGAGCGATGTGCCGGTTCCATGGGCTTCCACGTAAGTGAGTTCGCGCGGGGCGACTCCGGCCTGGGCCAGGGCCTCGCGGATGACGGATTGCTGGGCGGAGGCGTTGGGGGCGGCGATGCCCGCGGTGCGGCCGTCCTGGTTCACGGCCGATCCTCGAACAAGCGCAAGGATATGGTCGCGGTCGCGGAGCGCGTCGGAGAGGCGTTTGAGGATGACGGCGCCGGCGCCTTCGGCGCGAACGTAGCCGTCGGCCCGGGCGTCGAACGTTTTGCAGCGGCCGTCGGCGGCCATCATGCGCGCGTGCGAGAAAGCGATGGTGACTTCGGGAGAGAGGATGAGGTTGACGGCGCCGGCGATGGCCAGATCGGTTTGCGCGGCGCGCAGGCTTTCGCAGGCCATATGAATGGCGACGAGAGAGGACGAACAGGCGGTGTCAACGGCGAGGCTGGGGCCGCGCAGGTCCAGCAGGTAGGAAATGCGGTTGGCCGCGATGCTGTGGGCGTTGCCCGTTCCCAGATAGGCGTTGATTACCTTTAAGTGATCTTCATAGTTAATTATTATGTTGGAGTAATCGAAGCCTCCGATGCCCACGAAGACGCCCGTTCTGCTGCCCGCGAGCCGGTCCGCCGGCTGCCCCGCATTTTCGAGGGCCTCCCAGGCCACTTCGAGCAGCAGGCGCTGCTGCGGGTCCATGGCCGCGGCTTCGCGCGGTGAGATGCCGAAAAAATGCGGATCGAAGCGGTCGATGCCGGGAAGGAATCCGCCCCAGCGCGTGCTCATCCTGGCATTGGTTCCGGGGAGAGGATCGTACAACGCGTCAATATCCCACCGGTCGCGTGGAATTTCCGAGATGGCATCCACGCCGTTCCGCAGCAAGGTCCAAAATTCCTCGAGGCCGGCCGCGCCCGGGAACCTGCAGCCGATGCCCACGATGGCGATGGGTTCGGCGAGGCCGGTTTCCGGGGGTGGTCCTTGGCCGTTCCGGCGATTACCATTCCCATGAGCGGCGGAATTTCCGTTGGCGTCACCGGCCAGCCGATGTGAAAAGGACTGCGTGCTCAGGTAGTCCCAGACCAGCCCGCTGCGAGGGCGGCTCGCGCCGTTCTGCTGGCGATCGGGGCGGCCTTCACGATCCCGCCATTCGTGCACCACCTGAAGCGTGCCGCCAAGGTAGGCTTCGCGACAGGCATAGCGCTGAATTTTGCCGCTGGAGGTCCGGGGAATACTCCGCGGCTCGATGAGCAGTACGGCGTCAGGCTGCACTTCGTGCGATTGGGTGAGCGCGCGGCGGATCGCGGCGACGACATCCTCGTTTGAGGCGGAGGCACGGTCAGTCACTTCTTGCACGATGACCAAACGTTCCGCTCCATTCTCCTCGACCGAAAACGCAGCGCCGCAAGCGGGCCGCAGCGCGCGGTGACTGTGCTCGACCGTGTGCTCCAAATCCTGGGGGTAGTGGTTTGATCCACGAATGATAATGAGATCCTTCAATCGCCCGGTGATGAAGAGCCGGCCGCGATCGAGAAATCCGAGGTCGCCGGTGCGCAGGAAGGGGCCCTGGCCAGCGGCCAAATACGCGGCGAAGGTTTGCTTGGACTCCTCTGGCTTGCGCCAATAGCCGCGCGCCACGCTGGGACCGGCAACCCAGATTTCTCCCACGCAGTCCGGAGCGCAGGGCGCAAGAGTTTGGGGATCGACAATCACGACCTTGAGGTCCGGCGCGATTCCGCCGCAGCCCACCAGTACACGGCTGCCCGCGGCCCCATCTTCCGCCGGCTTGATGCGATTTCGCTGCAACTCTTCCGAAAGCACAGCCGGAGTGAAAGGCGCGCCGCCATCGGAATGGCCTGAAACGATCAGGGTCGCTTCCGCCAGCCCATACGCGGGGCGGAATGCATCTTGGCGGAAGCCGCATGGGCCGAACGATTTGACGAACTGAGCCAGCGTATCGGGGCGCACCGGCTCGGCGCCGCATAGCGCCACCTTCACGCTCGCGAGATCGAGCGAGGCGCGCTGTTCGGCGGAAATTTTTTGCGCGCAGAGGTCGTAGGCAAAATTGGGCGCAACCATGGCGGTCGCCCGGTAGCGCGTGACCGCGGCGAGCCAGTGGATGGGGCGCTGCAGAAACGAGGACGGCGGCATCACGATCATTTCGCCGCCCGCATAAACCGGTTGCAGCAATCCGCCGATCAGGCCCATGTCATGGTATTGAGGCAACCAGGTGACGCCGATGCTTTGCGCCGAAAACTGGAAAACTTCTCGGAGACACGCCAGGTTGTGCAGCAGATTGCCGTGCGTCACCATGACGCCGCGGGGCACGGCGGTCGAGCCCGAAGTGTATTGCAGGAACGCGAGCGTTTCGAGAGTCGCGCCGGAATCGCGCCATTCGTCCGCATTCGCCACGGGCAAATCGTCGGTCGGCAGCCAATGCAACTTCTTCAGTTCCGGCGCACGTTTGCACAAGTCTTCCGACTGGCGATGGATCTTCGCCGTCGTCAGCACGAACCTGGCTTCGGAATCCGCGGCAATGGCCAGCAGCCGCGGAATCTGCCGGTGAAGGCGCGCGGGAAAAACCGGGACCGCGACAACGCCGGCGTACAGGCAAGCCCAGAATGCGGCGATGAATTCGAGCCCGCCGGAGTAGAAAAGCAGGGCGCGTTCTCCTGTGGCGCCCTGCGCGGCGAGAGCTGCCGCAATGGCGCGGGCGCGCAATTCCAGTTCTTCGTAAGTGAGGCGAGACTCTTCGTTCTCGCCGTCGGCGAGATAGCGGAAAGCGACGCGCGGGCCAAGCTCAGCCGCTCTTGCGCGGAGCAGGTCAATCAGACTGGCGAAACGCGCGTTACCCTCAGTCGAAGAAGTGGACAACGTAACTATCTCCCAAGATGAATCAAGTGCGCAGCGCGTGCGAAGAATATCTGCAACGCACATCGCAAGTCCCCGAAGGCGCAGCGTGCCCGAACCTTCAGGGGCTAAAGCCCAGTTTTTCCCGGTGTTTTGATGTCGCGGCTGAAGCCGCGACCCACAAAACGCGTTTACGGCGTCCAGCAAAACGCGTTTATGGCGTCCAGCGGATTCGCGCAACGTTCCGCTGCTCTTGTCTCTGCTACCGGGATTTCTCCAGCGCCTCCGGGGTGAACAGTGCGGCGTCCAGACCGGTATTCAGATGAGCTTCATCAATGGTCAAAACCGATTTCGTGCCCTCGAGCATCGAGCGCATTTCCGTCTTCCGCGCGCCCCAGATCCCGGATTCTTTGCGCAGGCCGCTGGCGTGCATTTCGCGCACCTTGCGCCCCTCCTGATCGTACATCTCCGCGTGCAGGATGCAGGGTACATCCTGGGCCACCCAGTAATAAATATATTTATATTGCGAGCGGTCCGGCGCGACGGGCGTGGCTTCCACTTTGAAAGTTTTATGATTTTCGATGGTGTCTTCGGCTGGAAGCATCTGGTAAGAGAAGTCATCGAGGGAGCGTTCGGCGATATCTTCGTAGGTGAAGTCGCTGCCGGCGAAACGCTCGGAGCGCTCGCGCGGAGGCACGCTGCGCACGCGTTCGGTGGCCGGCGTGTAGATCCACTGGCGGTCGGTTATTCCCGGCTGGTTGATCGAAAGCAGCGCGACGCCGCGAAGCTCCGGCGGGTCGGTAAAGCGCACCAGCGTTTTGCCGTTGCCGAAGGAACCCACCCGGCTGATCGTAAAGCGCTTCCGCACGGTGTGGCCGTCCTTGTCGGTGACATCGAGGGTGGCCCGCAGCCTGGCGTCGCGGCTGGTGTCCTGTTGGTAGACGCCGGCCATGATCGCTTTGGCATCGGTCTCGCCGAAAACGGGCAGTGCGCAAGATGAGCATAAGACGAGGGACAAAAGCGCCGCGTTCAGGCGATTTGCCTGCCGGCGTGCGCGAACTGTCGCGGCTCTACTCATAGCCGATGGCCTCGATGACCTGCATGGTCGCCGCGTGCCGCGCCGGCCACCAGCCTGCCGCAAGCGACACCGCTGTCACGACGGGCACGGAGAGAAGAACAAATTCCCACGGAAAATAAAACGGCACCGAATAACCGGCCAGCACGGACGAAACGGTGTGCGACATGAACACCGTGCACAACATTCCGGCCACAGAGCCCACGATCACGCCGACAACGGCCACCACTACCGCCTCCAGCAGCACCAGTTTCCGGATTTGAGCGCGCAGCCCGCCGATGGCGCGCACGATGCCGATTTCGCGCCGCCGCTCCGCTACGGAAATGAGCAGGGTGTTGACGATTCCGAGAATGGCGATCAACACGGCCACGACCAGCTGCATGTAGTTGAGCGTGAAGAACTGGTCCACCAGGCTGGAGATCCAGCGCTTGAATTCCGCATTGGTATACACGAAAGCGTGAAAGGAGCCGGCGGTGAGCCGCTCGACTTGCTGCTTCATGGCCAGCTGATCGACGCCCGGATTCAGATCGATGTTAATGAAATCCACGGCATCATCCGCCCAATACTTTTTGTAGAGCGCGCGGTCCATGAATATGGTGCCCTTTTCCGAGCGGTAATCGTCAAGAAAGCCGAGAATCGGCCGCTCCAGCGCGCCGGCCGGCGATTCGAGCGTCAGGCGATTGCCGACGCCGACGCCCCACCGGAATGCAAAATTCCGCGACACCAGCACGCCCTCGCCATGCGTCAGCCGGTCATTGACGGTCCGGGGGTCCGCGCCCTCTATGGCGTTTTGCGAGCGCGCCAGGAAGCTGTTCATTTCGATGGCAATCACGGCCGCGGTGTCGCCTCGATAGGGGATCGCCGTGAAGCGCACGTTTTCGACGCGCTCCACGCCGGGAAGCGCGGCGACCTGCCTACCTAAATCCTCGGTGAAGTGGTAGCTGGAGGACCGCAACATTGCCGAAGTGGCCACAAAGAGATCGGCGTTGAGCACCTGGTTCATCCAGCGGTCAATCATTTGGCGGTAGCTCTGGATGTAGGACGCTGTGGAAAAAACAAACATCAGCCCGACCATAAGCGCGCCGACCGTCGCCGAGGATCGCCGCGGCGTCTGAATCATGGCGTCAACGGCCAAAGCGCCTTCCGATCCTCCTACCCAATTCAGAATCGGGCGCAACATGCGCGCCGACCATAACACCAGCTTTGGCAAAACAATCGTCAGGCCCAGCAGGACGACGGAGGCGAAAGCGAATTGAACCGGCAGTCCGAGGCGCGACGGAGTCCAAACCACAAGAGCCGAGCCCGCGGCGATGAGCAAGACGCCCGAGCCCATGCGCCTCCACCCCAGCACGGATTCCCGGTGGCGCGCTTCGATATTATGCAAGGCCAGCGCGGGATCCAGGGACGCAGCGCCGCGCGCCGGGAACCACGCGCCAATCATGGACGCGGCGACTCCCAGGGCAAATGCGATGGCGCACTGATCGAGGTGCAGCCTGGCAGGCGAGGCCGTGGCCACGACCCCATAGACCGCCGCGACCATGCCCCTCATCACGCGATTGGCGGCCGACGAGAGAAAGAAACCTCCGGCGATGCCCACGAGCGAACCGATCACGCCCATCAGCAACGCCTCGCACAAAAACATCCGGCTGACGTTTCCCTGCTCCACGCCGACCGCGCGCAGGATGCCGATTTCTTTCCAGCGCTGGTTGACCGCGATGGTGAAGGAATTGAAGATGATGTACACGCCCACCAGCAAGGCCACGAAACTTGTGATCAGGATTCCCACGCGCATCGCGGTGACGGCGTTTTCAAGCGCCTGGCCGCGGACTTCGGGGCGATCCACTTCCACACCGGGCGGAAGCGCGGCGCGCAATCGCTGCTGCACAACTTCCACGGGAACGCCGGGAGAGTTCATCAAGTCAATGCGGTCAAACTTGCGGCCGCGGTGGAAAACGACCTGCGCGGAGTAGACGTCCATGATCGCGACGTTGCCGCCAAAAACCTCTCCCACGCCGACCGGCTTGAACGTCCCCTGGACAGTGAACTCCTTTTTTCCATCGGAGGCGAAGAGCGCCAGCTTGTCGCCGACTTTCAAGCCGTGGCGATCGGCGAAGGCCCGCGAAAGCAGAATGGAGTTGGGCTGCGAAAGAAACACCAGCGGATCGGAGATCTGCGTCTGCGCGCGATCGAATTGATAGTCGCGAAGCTGCTGATCTCCCGTGGTGTCCACGCCCAGAATCAGCAGGGCGCCGCCGTCGGCATAGGAAGTTTGCACCATGGTCTCGATGACCGGTTCCGCAAGCTGCACGCCGGGCGTGGCGCGGACGGTGGCGAGCACCTTTTCGGAAAATCCGGATTCTCCGGCGGTAATCTGCAGGGTCGCTTTGCCCGCCAGTTTCTCCACCGTCGCGTGCAGGGAGTCAAGCAAGGTGGCATTGCCGGTGCGAATCGCGAAAAAAACGGCCACGCCAAGGGCGATGCCCAGAGTGGTCAGCGCCACGCGGATCCGGTGCGCGCCCCACTGCTTGAACGTGATCAGCCAGAGCGCCCCGAACATTACAGTTCTCCCGCGGCCGCGGTTCCGGCCCGCCCGGTGCGGACTTCTTTGACGAAGCGCCCGTCGCGCAACGACAGGATTCGATCGCAGAAAGCCGCGGCCAGGTCGTTATGCGTGACTAGCAGAACCGTGGTGTTGAATTCGCGATGCAGATCGTCGAGGAGGCGAAGAATTTCCTCTCCGGTGGCGGAGTCGAGGTTGCCGGTGGGTTCGTCGCCGAGCAGAATGGGCGGGCGAAAAACGAGAGCGCGGGCGATGGCCACGCGCTGGCGCTCGCCGCCGGAAAGCTCGTCGGGACGATGGTGCGCGCGGATTTTGAGTCCCACGCGCTCCAGCATCGCCGCGGCGCGCTCTTCCGTTTCGCGCCTCCGCAAGCCTTGCAATCGCAACGGGAGGGCGGCATTTTCGAGAGCGGTGAGCGTGGGGAGGAGATTGAAAGTTTGAAAGATCATGCCAATTTTTTCCCGCCGCAGGCGGGTGCGCCGGTCGTCGTCGAGCGCGGCCAACTCAATGCCCTCCAGCTTGATCGAGCCGGAAGTGGGTTCGTCCAGGCCGCAAATCAGGTTGAGGAGCGTCGACTTCCCGGAGCCGGACGGTCCCATCACCGCGACCCGCTCGCCCTGTTCGACGGTCAAACTCAAATTATGCAGAGCCTGCACGGCCCCGTTGTCTCCATAACTTTTGGAGACATTCGTTAGTTGAATCATATTTGCAACCGCGAAAATCCCAAAATGGCGGGGGAATCTCCCAAGCGGGAGTAGATTCTACCCCAGGGCCGGAGAACGGCGAAGGTGAAATTCCGGAAATGCCCTGCCGGGGAAAATGTTCTATGTGCCTGGTTTGACGCAGTTTGCGGCACGCGAGATCGAAATGTAAGTGAATCATACGCCGCAGGAAATTCTCGGAACATCTGGGGAAAGCATCTCCCGCGGCAGGAGAAGCGGGTTGCTGTTTTTCGTCATAGAGAATATGATTCCGCAGTTCCCCACCTGGTTGGCCTAAAAGGTCCAAATGTTCCTGCGCACCCAGCGGCACATTGCAACGCTTCTCATTCTCGCCATGCCGGGAACCGCGGTAATGTGCGGACGGTGGGCGGTGGAATGCAGAATCATGAAAGTGAATTCGGGCGGCGCCTCGGCATCAGGGAAGGCGCTGCTGACCGTTCTCCATATGGGACTTCCTGGAAGCGCAGCAAGCGCGGGCCCTCGCTGAACCAGAATTTTCTAACGGAACGACGGCACGGCAGCGCGCCGGTGCAAAGATGGCACGCCACGTTGGCCGTTTGGCCGGGTAACCGTTTGCGAAATCCAGTTCAACCTAATGCTTGGAACGAGGCTCAAAACAAGGGAACATAACGAGTACGGATTCTAATCTCACGGAGAAGAGTCCACCCCCACGGGAGTGGAAGTCCAGAGTTCGTTGAAGTAGCCAGGCGCGGAATCTGCTGCAGTTGGGCTCATCCACCGCTACTTTCAGATCATTCCATTTGTTCCCGATCCCTGCGGCCAGACGGAGTGAACTACGGCTGCAACCTTTGTCCGGGTTGCCAGGAAGCAGCGTCGGCCGTGGTCCTGGAAAATAGGTCCCGCTTCAGAAAGTCATGATGTTTCTGTCCGGCACTGGAGTGTATCGTTGAAATTCTGCCCCAACGGAAGAGATGGCGCGTTGCACTCGCCTGGCGGAGCGCTGCTGATCGCCTTGTTGATTTGGGCGATGCCGGCATTTGCGCAACAACCGGGAACGGCCGCGCCCGCGTCAATCTCCGGCAAAGTCACAGCGGCCACGGGACAGCAAACCACCGATAATCTGGCAGGAATCACCATTAAGTTGACGCCTGCGGCGGCTGGGCCGGCGTCACAAACTACGGTCACAGATTCCGAGGGACATTACGTGTTTGCTCGCCTGACTCCGGGGAGTTACAACCTGGAAGCCGTCGCCGACGGCTTTCAAAGTTGGACTGCGGCGGTCACGCTCGGACCCGGTCAAACTGTCACCGAGGACGTCGCTCTGCAGATCAATTCCGTTCAGGAACGGATCGAGGTGCAAGGGGAAGCCACGGAAATCGCGACGCAGAGTGTGAGCGCCACGGCTACGGTCACCGACCAGCAGCTCGAGGCTTTGCCTCTACGCACGCAAAAATTTACCGAGGCGCTGTCCATGTCTCCGAGTGTGATTCGGACGCAGGAAGGGAAGTTGAACTTCAACGGCCAGGCGGAAAGCCAGGGCATGCTGCTCGTGGATTCGGCGGAAAATGTGGATCCCGTGTCGGGGAGCTTCGCGATTCCCGTGCCCGTGAATGCCATTCAAAACATGCAGGTTTTCAGCACTCCGGACAGTTCCGCATACGGCGGATTTTCAGGCGGCTTGACCCGGATCGACATTAAGCCTCCCGTGCCGGGGTGGAACTACAAACTCCTGGATATCGTTCCGTCTTTTCGAGGCAAGAACGATCATCTGATCGGACTCTTGAACATGACCCCGGGGCTGGAGTTCGGCGGCCCGCTCATCAAGAATAAATTCAACTTTTCGGAGAACATGACGTACGAATTTCGCAAGGACCCGGTCCACGGGCTGTCGTGGCCGTTCAACGAGACGGTCACTTACAGCCTGGTATCATTCACGGATTTCCAATGGACTTTTTCACCGAAGCATATGCTGGACGTCAACGTGAATGTTTTCCCGGCGACAATTTTGTACGCAAACATCGATTCGCTCATCCCGCAAAGCGCTTCCGCGAATATTCGGCGCCGGGGCGTGTCCGCGGGAATCCTGGACGATTACCAGTTTGACTCCGGGATGCTGCTCACCACCGTCATTCGCTACACAAATTTCTATTCCACCGATCGCGGCCAAGGGCTGGCCGACATGACCATTAATCCGGAAGGCTGGGGCGGCAATTATTTCAATGCGTTTGAGCGAAACGCAAACCAACTGGAGGCTCTCCCCATGCTCCAGTTGCCCGCGAAGTCCTGGCATGGCAGCCATCAATTGCAGTTTGGAATGGATGTGCTGCACCGATCCTTTACGGGGAGCAGCGTGTCTCGTCCCATCAACTTGCTGGCGCAGGACAGCAGCGTCGCCGAAACGATTGCTTTTCAGGGGGCCGGAAAGTTGCAAGGGGGCGACACGGAGGTCTCGGGCTATGCGGAGGATCGCTGGTCGTTAACCAAGATCCTGGCCTTGAGTTTCGGGGGGCGGCTGACGCGTCAAGGGGTTGGCCGTGACTTGGCTTTTGCGCCGCGGGCCGGTCTTGCTTACTCATTGTTGAAAAGCAAGCTGGTGCTTCGCGCAGGAGCCGGTTTGATCTATGGGCACGTCCCGCTTCTGGCGACCGATTTTGCCGGCTATCAGGATCGCCTCATTACCTTCTTCTCCGGACCTCTGATCAATCAGACTATCTCCCTGCAAAATGTCTATCAATCTTCCGGGATTGCCGGGAATTCTCCAGGACTGATGGATCTCAGCAGCACTCGGACCGTTACGTGGAATATCGAAGGCGAGGCTCCGCTGCGGAAGGACTTCAGCCTTCGAATCGGCTATTTCGAAACCCATACGGTCAATCTTTTCGTTCTGAATCCGATTCTTCCCGCCAGCGGGGCGTCCGGTTTTCTGGTCCTTGAAAATACAGGATCGTCGAACTACAGCCAGGCTCAGATCACCGCTCGTTACCGGCCGAGCGAACAGAACGAGCTGAATATTTCCTACGCCTGGAGCCGCGCGCGCGGCGATCTGAATACGCTTTCGGACGAATTCCTCCCCGTTCAAGAGCCGGTGATCAAACCAAACGCCTATGGCGTCCAACCTTCCGACGTTCCCAACCGGGTGCTTGCATGGGGTTATATCACGCTGCCCAAAAAGTTTATTTTCAGCCCCGTGGCGGACATTCATACCGGCTTTCCGTATTCGAACGTGGATGTCTTGCAGAACTATGTCGGCGCGCCGAACAGCCTGCGTTTCCCGGTTTACTTTTCGCTGGACGTGAAACTTTCCCGCGAATTCATGGTGCATATGCCGTTCAAGGAGAACGCGAAGCGCCGGAAGATCAGCATCGGTGTATTTTCGCTGGACGTGACGAACCGCCTCAACCCGCACGATGTATTCAATAATATCGCCTCCCCTATTTTCGGGCAGTTCGACGGATTCCAGCGGCGTTTGACCGGGCTCGACATCAACCTTAGCGAGTGAAGGTTCCATTGGAGACTCGTGCCGCCGCGTTTCGGCGGAATGAAGAAATATTCCCCTTTAGAAACCGCGCACTGGATTGAGGCTGGGCTATCACGCTAAAATCGCCCGCCGTGGAAACGCACTCAGGAAACTCGCTGTGAAACTCACATCTGTACTCGCGATTGGAGCGCTCTGCGCCGGCGCAGTGGCGGGTGTGGCGATCAAAATCGCCAGCGCTCCCGATGATCAGCAGGCGCTGCTTCAGGCTGACCTCGCTGCGTTCAGATCCGGAACCAACGCCGGTACGATGGACGGCAAATTTCTCGATCCCAATTTCACCTGGACGGATTCCTCCGGAAATACGCGAACCAAGCCAGAAATTCTGCAGGACATCAAATCCGGAAAGGGACTGCCGATGGAGGCCGGCAGGGCCAGCGGCGGCGGCAGAATCATTATGAGGGCGGTGAGCGCTCACCCCTATGGCCGGATTGGAGTGGTTCAGACGACCAGCGGAAACCTGTACACACTGCGCATTTGGGTGAAACGAGGCTCGAGCTGGCAACTGCTGATTTATCAAGCCGTCTCGATTGGCGCGCCTCCTTCCGCCGAACCGGGAACGGGGGCATGCGAGAACCCTTGCAATAACGTGCCTTTCCAGCCGCAAAATGCGGACGAGCGCGAGGTGATCCAGGCGTACCAGGCAGTAGAGCGGGCGGTGACGGCGCACGATTCCGGGGCGTGGGGGGCTCATATTGCCGAGGAATTTTTTGCGGTCACTTCCAATAGCGACCGCCCGCTCGATAAAGCGGCGCGCATGGCGGGCCTGGATCATCAGAAAGTAGCGGGAATCGCGCCGTTTCCTCTTGTGTCGGCGCAGATGTATGAATTCGGCGACGCCATGGTGATGACTTCACGCCAGCAGCCGGAGCATGGCCTGCCGTTGCACGTCACGCGGGTCTGGTTCAAGCGCAACGGAGCATGGCTGGAAGCCTACAGCTATCAGACAACCATTCAGGGCGACGTCCCTGCTCGATAGGTAGCCGAAGGAAGATCAGCCCGTAAATCTTCTTCAATTCGAGTGAATGGGAAGTGCAAGGGAACTGGAGGAGGATCCGGCGTCGATTCCTCTGAGGGACCTCGCCGCCAGAATTTCGTAATTCTGATATTTAATGGTGAGCACGGCGCGCCCGCCTCCGCGAACGACGGAGACGGATTCATTTTCGGAAGGCAGCCAAAAATCGCCGATCTTCAGATAGGAATGATGTATGTCGGTCTTCTTAATCCAGAAGGACGGATTCTTGGAGGGTTCCGCCTCGATGCGGCATACGGCGAAGTCCTTGCTATCCACCCAGATGCGTCCCCGATAGAGAAGCTTGTTCGGAATTTTGGGTTGAACCGCCACGACGTAGGAACAGTTGTCCGGGGAATCCTGACGCTCGAGCCCGCTGAAGTTGTAATTGCTGGAATTCAGAGCGACGCGCCCGCGGTTCTCCTCCGTTAGGGCTTCCTGCTCGGTCTCCAGAAGGCGCTTGAGGATTCGCTCAATCATCCATTGGGTGCCGCTCTGGGAAACAATCTGGAAATGTTTTGTGGCGGGGGCGTCGTAAGTCATGTCCACAACCATTTCGGCATGCAAGGAAGTGGGAAAACCGGTGTAGTCCAGGCGGTAGTAGCGCCGGCTCTGGTAGCTTTGCAGGGCTTCCGCGCGTTCGGTGTTTTTCTCGACCAGCTTGTCCAACAGCTGCGAAAGATTCAATCGCGCTTCCATAATCTCCTGCGGTGCGGAAGATTGAGCGCGCGCTCCACCTGGCCACAAGAGGATCAGCAAGAGCAAAGGCGCGGCCGTTAGACGGGAATGGTGTCTGCCAATGGTCATAAAAATCGCAGGTTTCTCCTGTGGACTCGCGGGCCCGGAAATTACATTTCAAGTCAGGTATTCACGATCTTTCTGGCATCGTCAAGAAGGATGCTTTCGGGTTGAGGAGCATGGAGCGCGTAGCGTTCGTAGGTCTTGTACATGCCCGCAAAAATCTGATCCCAGGAACCAATGGAAAGAGCGCGCTGGCGCGCTGCGAGCCGCATCGAATCAAGCAGCTCAGGCTGAGCCATTAAGATCGCCACCAGGGAAGCGAATTCATCGAAATTCTTCGCGACGTAGCCGGACTTGCCGTGCTCAACTGTGTACGCCGGACCGCCGCTCGGCGCTACCACCGCCGGAACACCGGAAGCCAGCGCCTCTAGAACCGCCAGGCCGAACGTGTCCGTTTCCGAAGGGAACACGAATGCGTCCATGTTCGCAAACGCGCGGGAAAGATCCTTGCCGGTAAGCCAGCCGCTGAATTCCGCGTGGCGCATGTTTTCCCGCAGCCATTTTTCCTCGAACCCCTGGCCAATCAAAACAATGCGAAAGTCCCGGTGGCCCGCCGCCAGGAGATCCCGTTCGAGCTGCGCGAGGAAGCGCACATTTTTTTCCGGCGTGAGCCGGCCGACGTAGCCGATTCGGAAGGGACCGGCGGGACGTTCCCGAAATTCCGGGCTGAAAGCCTCTGTATTGACGCTGTGGGACATCAAGAAGCAGGGCTTGCCTGTGGTCTTTCCGAGCAACTCGACCAGCGCGCGATTCGGAGCGAACAGCAGGCGCGGGATTTTGTAAAAGCGAGCGGTCGCGTGAAAGCTGGCGAATTCGACGGCCGCGGCCAGTTTGGCGGACAGATTTTCCGGCCAGGAGGAGAGCAGCCTGGACACGCGGCAGCGGGCAAACTGATGAAGATTCGTCTGCCAGGAGGCCGCCAGCGGGACGCCCAGATTGTGAGCCACAAGAGTTCCCAGGATTCCCACATCGCTCGGACCGGTGATGTGAATTACGTTGGGGCTGAAGTCGCGCACGAGGCGCAGGACCCTGGCATAGTGCCGCAAAAACAGAAGATCGAACTCGTGGTGTCCATCGAGAGGAAACTTCACCCGGCCGCGGCGCAATTGCACTCTGGTTATTGATCCATTCGTTACGACTTCGTCACACGGGCCGGCGTGGACCAGGAGGAGTGCGAATCCGTGCTCATTCGCAAATGCGGCAAACTCTCTGCTGGTATTGGCCACGCCGTCAATTTCGCGGTAGGTGCAGGGAAACAGCGCCAGCCTGGTATTTTCGGGAGTCACGCGCTCACCTCGTGCGATGCGTCCAGAGCACGCTGCGCTTCCGATTTTTCTCTAAACGTGAAATTCAGCGCGTGTCTCACTGAGGCGTTTTCCACCATGCGAAATACGGAAAAAATCCGCCCCAGATACGGCGGAGGAGCTTTCCAGAGAGCGGACAAAGGACGATGATAGCCGGTCTGAAAATCCATGTGGAACACCCGCTCGTCCCAGCGGCGGGAGCCCACGGGATGTTCCGGATAGTCGCGAATCGTGTCGATTACGGTTTGCATGAAACGGATGCCGAGCAACTCCGCGTACTGCGGCATGAAGAGGATATGGCTGAGCCGCTCGAGCCTGATTTCGCCGACGAAGTCGGAAAAACTCGTAGCGCAGGTCAGGTTCAGGTTGCCGCTCGGCTCGCATCCGTGGCGGTCTCCGCCCGAGATCAACGGGCGCTGCCAAACGGCGGCCAGTTGAATCACGCCCTTATTTTCATTCCAGGCGCGCATGGCGTTGAGCTCGAAGGCATGGAGGAATTGGGCGTAGTTCTGTAAAAACCGGTCAAGAATACTCCGGAAAGTCAGCTGTCCCAGGCAGTGCTGGTCCCAAAGGGGATGGTTGAAGACGATCAAAACTTCCGGAAATTCATGGAGCGCCGACAATAATTCCATCAAGAGGGGTGCGGAGGGGTTGCGGGTGTATGCGGCTAGGTCGTCCATAATCAAGTGCGCCTGGCTCTCCGGCAGATTGTGAACACCCAGATGAAATACGGCCCCCTCGAAGGGGACACTCCACTCCACGGCAAATGGAATCCGCACCGGATCCGGCAGTTGCCGCAATGCGGCGGGCGCTTTGATACTGTCATGGTCGGTGAGCGACACGAGGCTCATCAATTCCAGGTCGATTTCAATCTGATTGCTCTCCACTTCGAAGGCCAGCTTGGGCGGCAAGGGCGGCGTCCAATAGGCCTGGGAAAAATCGACAGGCCTTACGGATTTCTTGATCTGCTCTTTCAGAGCCCAGCGCAAGAGAGGCCATTTTTCAGCGAATGCCGGGATGAAGAGAAGGCTCTCTTTGGATTGATTGGTATGACTGTGAAGGGAAACAGCCGTCCGGTACTTTGTGGCGACGTCGGGTTGCTTCCAGATGCATGAAATCCGTGATTGTGGCAATGGGTTTGATCCAAGAGGATTTGAGTTCATGATTAGGATGTCAAACTCCGGCACCGTACTCCAGCGATCTAATATTTAAAATTTCCAGGCTGGCAATAAGCACGTCAGCCGCGGGCATTCACACGCCAAAATCGACGCTCCGGCGATGAGGGCTTTTCGCCGCCCTTGTCGTCGCCACGAGTCCCTCTGTGGTGATAGTCCCGGCCAGGCCGTGCGAGCTTCAGCGAAATTCCGCGCTTATCCGGATGCCCGCGGCCGCGAAGAGGCAGAACCTAGAGGGCGAGGGCCGCTACCTATTTTGGCAACTCCGCCCGGTACGGGGGGCACGCGCTACGAATAAGACAGCCGTTACCGTTGTTGCGGTTGCCCAGGCGCCGAGGCAGCAGGTGGCGCGGCCTGCACAAGCGGGGGCTGCGGTCCGAGCACCTTCACGAGCGCTTGATAGGCGCACTGTTCATCCGCGTTTCCGCCGCCCACTCCTACCGCGCCGATCAGTTGATTCTCCACGACGATCGGCAGACCGCCGGGGACGAAGTAATAGGAGAGGCCCTCGGCCTTGCCGAGGTCCAAACGAATCAGGCGGCCGTCGACGGTGTTAAATCGTTGCGCGACCGCAGCCGATGATCCCCTCGAGTACAACGCCGTCTTGGCCTTCATTAAGCCGGTCTCCGCGCCAATCGGCAGAACGCCGTCCATCGCGTGGGAATCGATGATATCGCCCGTCGGCGAGAGCACAAAAATGACGATGGATTGGTTGCCGGGCTGCGCCTTCTGCCATTCCACGCAGGAGTCGACGATGGCCCTAGCGGTGTCGGCGTTGATCACGTCCTTCATTAAGGTGCGCTTGGCGACGGCATCGGAAACCGTCACTTTGCTGAGCGGAGCAGGCGTGGCGCCCTGAGCCCAGGCGCTTGCGCTACCAAACACGGATGCCGCGGCGACCGCTGCCAGAATCACGGCCGTAGGAAAGATACCTGCATGCTTCAACATGCCATATTCCCCTTCGTCTTCTCGAGACTTGCTTTTCTCACAGGAGTTGCGATTGCTCCCGGGAAGGCGCAATGAATTTTCCCAAGATTTACCGTTTTGGAAATCCACCTCAACCGGGACTCTACACCCGGAATGTTGAGTTTCGCAAAACAAACGGCTGCTCGCCCTAAACACGGGCGGCTTCATCAAAATCCTTTGCCAATCGGGCAGGACGATTTTGTTGCGGCCGTCCTTCGCGGCGGACGGGCGCGTTTCTAGACAAACGGAGCCACTCCGTTGTTTCCCTGATTCAATGCACGGGCCCGGGACATGAAACGGCCCGCGACCATTTCCTGCCGCCTATTTTCCGATCTCCAGGAGCGAAAATGTGGAGAGGTCCGGCTTCGGACGGGGATTCGGATTTTTGGCAGTCGGTGGAACTGGATCATTTTTCTCAGTTCCGATGAGGAAGACGTGGTGAGTCTTTGAATCGAGCGAAATGGTGCGCGCGCCATAGATTGTTTTGACGGTCGCGACCGAGCTGATTTTGTCCGGCGAATCCGCGTGGAAGATATAGGTGGCGCCTGTCTTGCCGTCTCCGCTGTCGCGGCATGGAGCGTACACATTACCTGTGGCCGGATCGAAGACATCTCCGTCCACGCCGATGCCGATCGGCATGGAAGCCACCACCTTGCCGTTATCCGCGTTCATGACGATCAGCGCGCCGGGCGCGGTGGGGCCCTTTCCGCGGCAGCCGACGTACAGGCGGCGATTCACTTTATCCATGGCCATGCCAACGGGCGCATCGCACCCGGGAGTGGGCCATTTGTTCTTGATGGTAAGCTTCATCGCGTCGTACTCAATGACTTGGCCCTTGTCCTCGTAATCCTGGAAGATGCTGCCCTTGCCGTCGGCTGCCGCCGCTTCCGGGTTGGCGTGGAACGCCATGGTGCCGACAACTTTGGCCGTCGCCGCATCCACCACGGTGAGATTCATTCCGTCGCCGTTGTTCACATAGACGCGCTTAGTCGAAGGGTCATAGAGGAGCGAGTCGGTGTCAATGCTGTTCGATTTTATGGACGAGGTCAGCATCAATGTCTTCAAATCGAAAACGTATACGGTGCCCTCTTTCTCGGACTTGTTGCCGGTCACAAATCCGCGATTGAATTCGGACGCGACCGCCACGCCGTGCAGTTCGTTCATGCCCTGGATGTCGGCGATCTGCTTGCCCGAATCCGCATCGATCACCAGGACGTGCGTGCTGCGGGGAATGTAAACCCGGCGGGCATCCGAATCCACCGTCACATAGTCCCAGCCGCCTTCGCCCCCGAGCTTAATGGTTCTGAGAACGCGATAACCCGAGTCCTGCGGCGCGGCGTGGAACACGGTTGGGGAAAGAATCAAGAGCGCAAAAGCGAGAACGCAGGCCCAGGTCAAAACAGCACAAATTCGACGTGCCGACATAGCTTGCCTCCGACTGTCATATCTTTAATTTCGACCTGCTGGTAAGACGTCGGTAATAATGAACCAGTTTCAGGTAAAAGCAACAATAATTCTGAAACATCCAGGGGAGGCAGTCAGCATTAATGACCGTTGACACGGAGCGAATTCGCCTGATACAGACCTCAGCAGCAATTTGGCGCGTGGGATGCGCGCGCCGGATGCGGAGCTCAAATTCAGAAGGCGGTGTCTCACATGGCGCTTCCCAGTGAACGTGCAAAGTACTCGGCGATCGTTGACCGGCCAAAGTTGCAATTGCCCAACGGCGAACGCGTGGTCATCTGGACGATTGTGAACGTGGAGGTGTGGGACATCGCGCGTCCGATGCCCCGGCAGGTGCTCGTGCCGCCCACGGGAGTGACGACACTGCCCGACGTGCCGAACTGGAGCTGGCACGAGTACGGCATGCGCGTCGGCTTCTGGCGCTTTCACGCGCTCTATGAGCGCTTGAAGATCCGGCCGTCGCTTTCGGTCAATGCGCGGGTGTGCGTTGATTATCCGCGCGTGGCACAGGCCTGCAAGGATGCGGGCTGGGAATTCATGGGACACAGTTACGATCAGCGCCCGATGCACGGAGAAACCGATGCGCCGGCGATGATCGAGCGATCGGTCAAGACGATTCGGGAATTCACCGGCAAGCCGCCCATCGGCTGGATGGGGCCCGGCCTTACCGAAACGTACGATACGCCCGATCAGCTGAAAGCCGCGGGGATCAAATATATATGCGATTGGGTGTGGGACGACGAGCCGGCCGAGATCGAAACCAAGCACGGGCCCTTGTACACGCTGCCTTACTCGCTCGATACCAATGACATCCCGGTCATGGCCGTGCAATACCATGAAGCTTCTTACTGGACACAAAAATGCAAAGATGCGTTCGACCGGCTGTACGAAGAAGGGGCGAGCCGGCCGAAGATCATGGCCATCGCCATTCATCCTTACTTGAGCGGCCAGCCTTCGCGCATCAAGTATCTCGAGGCCATTTACGAATACACTTCAAAATTCAATGGGGTGTTGTACTGGACAGGGGAGCAAATCTTCGATTGGTATTTGAAGGCGAGGAAAAAGGTTTAGGTAGCACAGGCACTCTTGCCTGTGCGGTTTTTGAGAGCGTCGTTTGGTCGAGTTCCCCGCGCAGCACACAAAACCGCACAGGCAAGAGTGCCTGTGCTACTTGAATCATTTCGCCGCGGGAGCTGTGGCGTTGAAGTCGGCGGCGTGGGAAACGATTACGATCCAGCGCCCGTTGCGCTTGGCCATCAGGAAGTTATAGAGCCCGGCACGAAAGGGCCAATCCGAGCCGTCGCGCTTTTTGGCGCCGGTCATGGTCCAATAGTCATCCACCGAGGCGAGTTCGGGGCTGATGTACTGGATGGACTTGACCTCGTCGGTGCGATGCGAGTTCTTGTACAGGTCCGCGAATAGCTTGGCATGTTCTTCCTCGACGTCCTGGCGCGTGCCGAGGGACTCGCCGCGCCAGTTGACCCACAAGAGGTGATCGGCGAGCGAGACGCACATGGAGTGCGCGTCGTGCGTGTTCCAGCCGTTGCTGAATCCGGCGACGAATTCCTTGATGGCCGCATCATCCTTGCTGTTGGCGGATTCGTTCGCCGAGGCAACCCGCGCGAAGCCAATACCCAGGGCCATAGCGAAGACCAGGATCAGAATCGCCAGCACTCGCCTCGGATCAAGCGTCGCGGCAATCGAAGCTCTCGTTTTCATTTTGTGCGCTCCTCGTTCCGTCGATGGATTCTTTCCCAAATCCCTAACGGGATTCGTACTGGACTCAGTCCAAGCACGCCCAGCGCGCATGGCGCGGGGAAATGTTCCCCCAAGGGTACACCATTCCGGGCTTTGGAGTAATACTTGCGGTCAAGGATGGGTCAGGCTTGCAGACCATCGAGAAATTCAGCAACCCATCTTTTCTAGGTTGCGTCAAAAGTGGATGATAGGCATTGCGGAGGTGACATCATGAAAATCAGGCTGCTGCTCATCGGGAGCTTGCTTGCCACTTTTCTGGCGGTTTCCGTCCCCGCGTTCGCGCACCATGCCTGGCACGGATATGACATGGCAAATATCACCAGCGTGAAGGGAACGGTAACACAATTCGATTGGGGCAATCCGCATGTGTGGATCAATTTTGAAGTGAAGGATGACAAAGGCAACATCGAAAAATGGGCCGCCGGCGGCCCGAGTCCAAGCCGCATGGCCGGGACCGGCTGGGACAAGGAGACACTCAAGCCCGGAGATCAGATTACCGCCGTCGGCCATCGGATCTCCGATGGGACGAATAGCATCCGTCTGGTGAAGGTGGTGTTGCAGGATGGGCGCGAATTGATCTGCTATGGCGGGCGCTGACGGCTGAGAAATTCACATTTTGAACGAAACGATTCGATTGGCGAAGCTATGGTCTGGAAAAGTAGAAAAGAAGATGGCCGGTCACGGCGACTATTCCGTTACCGGCCACCCAGCTAATCCGATTGGGACGTGAAGCCGGGCCCCGCCGATACCGCCGGGATGCTGCGGCAATAGCGGCTTCGGTCCCAAGTCTGTCAGCCGCTGTTTTTTCTCGCCATTTTGTAGGCAATGGAGAGCAACAGGAGCCGGTCATCTTCCTTTGCTTTGCCTAACAAACGGCGGAATTTTGCCAGGGTTCGAGCGTCTTTGCCGGAATCGCCCCAGCTATTTTCGCGGCCGGCTCTTTTCCGAAGATTGGGCAATTGGGGCGGCGTTTCACCGTCGTACAGTAATTGGTACATGGGGACTTCGAGAGCTCGTGCGAATTTTTCGAGCGTTTCAACGGCAGGAACTGTGTGTCCGTTTTCCACACGTGAAATGTAGCAACGGAGAAGTCCTGTCCGCTTCTCGATTTCGCCCTGCGAAAAATTCCGTTCTTCGCGCAGCGACCGCAAGCGTTCTCCTACGATCATGGTGTTTCCCTCCTTTGAATTTCAATCCGTTTGTCGCGAATTCAACAGTATTCCGGGAAACGGAAGCGTTTCTCGTCTCTTGCGAACCAGACAGGCGCTATTTCAGGAAATAGCGGGAGGCGAGGAATCTGCCGCGTGGTGAAATAGAGGAAGGGTACAAACTCCGACGGGCCCGTTTTCAAGAGCAAACCTGATCGAAAGCCAATTCAGCGGATCGCGCCGAATCGAACCGGAGGCGACCAGCCACTCCTTTTCCAGCAACGTAAAAGGTCCGCGACCATGCCGGGCGGAAATTCTACAGCTGTGGCTGGTTGGGGGATTGATCGCAGGAGGATCCGGGATCGTGTCGACGGCGGCGACAAAGAGCAGCAGGCAAATCAGCCAGATGGCATATTTCAGTTTCAAAGCGTCCCCGAATCGGAAGCGGCCTCGCACCCGGGGGGCCGCCCGATTATGGGTAGTAATATAGTATACTCCGTGCAGGAACTCAGAGAACTTTCTTGCGGCCGGACCGGTTCCGGATTCCGCCCGATCGTCGCGCTTCCCCACGTGGACCGGACTTCCTACGTATGGGCATCGCTCGTTCGTGCGATGATCTGCCGCGGAATCCCTTAAAGCGGGCCGGGAAAGCAGAACGCCGAGGACCGCTTTGACATGCCGGGGAGCACAGTGATATAGGCTTTGGCTAGTGACGGGCCTCATGACTCTTGGACGTCTTAGTGTTCGCCGGCGTTACGAAACTGGATGCGGCAACTGGGCTGCATTTTGACAGGTGACGGGGGTTTTCCATGAACAATCGGCTCTTGAAACTGGCCGGAGCGCTTGCGGTTCTGCTGATGATTTCAATGGGCGTATCCGCCCACCACGGGACGTCAGCGTATGACACCTCGAAATTGACGACCGTGAAGGGCACGGTAACGGATTTCCAGTTTAACAATCCCCATGTGATGATTTCTGTCGAGGCGAAGGACGATCAGGGCAAAGTCGAAACTTGGATCAGCGAAGCTAACAGCCCCAACGTCCTGATTCGGCACGGCTGGAACCGGGATATCATCAAAAAAGGGGACCAAATCACGGTTATCGGGAATCGCCCCAAAAATGGCGCGAAGACATTGCGCCTACAGAAGGTCATCCTGTCCGACGGTCAAGAGCTCGACCCAAATTCATTACAGGACTAATCAGAATTCGCTGAGACCACCTTCGGCTGAACGGAAGACTAGTGAGGAGAAGCTCCGAAATGCTTAACCGCTTCGTCGGCATGGTTCTTGCCTTGTCGGCAACCCTAACCTTGTCTCCCTCCCTATTCGCTCAAACTGCCGACCAGCAGGGAATGACCAAGGTCGAACCCGCGGCTGCTGCAGCGGACTTGTCCGGGCTTTGGACGCGACTGCGAGATCCGTCGCATTCACCCATAAATCTTGACTTTGGAAAGGCGATCTCCCCGATGACGCCTTGGGGAGAGACGAAATTCAAGGCGGCCAATTCCGTATATCGCAGTTCCAGCCCAAGCACGGTCTTGAGCGATCCGATTTATAGTTGTTTTCCGCCAGGTGTGCCGCGAATCTATCTTCTCAACTTTCCGGTGCAGATCGTTCAGACTCCCGGCCAGGTGATCATGCTCTTCGAGTTCGATCACTTTGTGCGCCGAATCTACACGGACGGGCGTCCGCATGACAAGGATGCCGGCGCGCTATGGATGGGAGACTCCATCGGCAAGTGGGAAGGCGACACCCTCGTCGCCGACACGGTGAGTTTTAATGACAAGACTACGCTCGACCGGGATGGGTATCCGCACAGCGATGCCATGCACCTCGTGGAGCGCATGCGGCGCGTTGACCATGATTCTTTGGTGGTCGACCTCACGGTGGACGACCCGAAGGCGTATACCAAGCCCTGGGGAGCAAAGCTGATTTTTCAGTTAAGGCCGGACTGGAAAATCATGGAGCACGTCTGCGAAGACAACGCCAGCTTCCTCGATTTCAACAAGAAGGCAACGCAGGCGCCCAAGAAGTAGGACGGGCTTCAGCCTGTCGCTTTGTTTTGCTTCCGCGTGAGGAAACCCGACAGGCTGAAGAGTCTGTGTGAAGACTCGACACTGATTCGATTTTGCGCTCTGAGTATGAGCCTATGACTGTTTCCTAAGCATGGTGCTACGAAATTCGAGTTGCGTGGCGGCTAGTTGGCGCGCCA
>Ga0210409_10001130_pt1 | contig 36841 bp, 36 predicted proteins | sample IncBWH17MmetaG_FD_161649 | JGI IMG/M metagenome (GOLD analysis project Ga0210409, IMG submission 161649) | Forest soil microbial communities from Barre Woods Harvard Forest LTER site, Petersham, Massachusetts, United States - Inc-BW-H-17-M | ecosystem: Environmental > Terrestrial > Soil >... | reverse complement strand
TGTCGGCGTGCTGTTCGCCATCTCCGTGGTCGTGTACCTGACCACTACGCCGAGGGGAAAAGAAATCCCACTCACCGGAATCGTCACCGGCAACGACGTGATCGTGAGCTCGCAAATCGCCGGCCGCATGATCCGCCTCAGTGTGGACGAAGGTTCGCAAGTCCACAAAGGCGACCTGATCGCGGAAGTCGATCCGGCGGAATGGATCACGGCGCGCGATTCCGCCGAAGCCAATATCCACATGCTGGAGAACAAAGTGATTTCCGCGGCAGGCACGCGCAGCTGGACCGACGACCAAACCAGCGCTTCGCTGCGCCAGGCGGAAGCTACTCTGACTTCCACACGCTCCCAGCTCGCGCAGGCGCAGGCCAATCTCTGGCGCGATCAGACAACATACAAGCGCACGCAGAGTTTATTCGACGCCGGCGTGGCCGCCGCGCAAGACCGCGACCTGGCGCTCGCGGCCATGCAGGCGTCCGACGCGGCCGTCAAGTCGCTGGAAGATCAAGTTCGAGCATCGGAGGCTCAGGTGGCGGTGGCAACTGCGAACCGCAAGCAGCTCGACGTGCAGCAAAGCGATCTGGCCGCCACGCGCGCCCAGCTTCAGCAAGCGCGCGCCGACAAGGCCACGGCGGACGTGCATCTCGGGTACACAAAAGTTTTCGCGCCGCTGGACGGCATTGTCTCCGTTCGCGCCGCTCGGCAGGGCGAAGTGATTCAGGTGGGCGAGCCGATCGTTACGGTTCTCGACGTGGACCATCTCTGGGTGCAGGCGGACATTGAGGAAACTTATATTGACCGAGTCGGCCTCAATCAGCGGATCCAAGTTCGGCTCCCTTCCGGCAACATTCTCGAAGGCACCGTTATTTTCAAGGGCGTGGAAAGCGATTTCGCGACCCAGCGCGACGTCAGCCGCACCAAGCGCGACATCAAGACATTTGCAATTAAAGTGTCCGTCCCCAACTCGGGACGAACGCTCATGTCCGGGATGACTGCGACAGTGCTGCTGCCGCCGCTCCCCTCAGAGCAAAGCTGGTGGCGCAAGGTGATTTAGATTTTAGTAGCACAGGCACTCTTGCCTGTGCGGTTTTACCGATCGTTGATCATCTTATGAATTTATGGGTGAGCCGAGGTTGAAAAAACCGCACAGGCAAGAGTGCCTGTGCTACTGACTGAAGATGGTGCATCCAGTTCCCATCTTCCCAGTAAGAAGCCCAATGGTGTAAACGCGATGAACGGCGGCGAAACCAACGCGATCGAAGTCACCAAATTGAATAAGCAGTTTGGCGATTTCGTGGCCGTGAAGGAAGTGAGCTTCACCGTGCACACGGGAGAAATCTTCGGCCTGCTCGGGCCGAACGGCGCGGGAAAAACCACGCTGATCCGCATGATGACGACACTGACGCCGCCCACATCCGGCTCGGCGAAAGTGGGCGGGCACGACGTCGTCACCGATGCCGACGGCGTCCGCCACGCCATTGGCGTGATCCCGCAGGCGCTCACCTCCGATCCGGAGCTTACCGCGCGTGAAAACATGATGATCCACGCGAAACTCTACGGACTGACGAGATCCGAGCGCGAAAAATTGATCCCACAATTACTGGAATCCGTGGGGCTGACCGAATTCACCGACAAATTGGTCGGCAGTTTTTCAGGCGGAATGCGCAGGCGCCTGGAGATCGCTCGCGGCCTCGTGCACTCGCCCAAAATCATGTTCCTCGACGAGCCGACCACAGGCCTCGACCCGGTGTCTCGCACGGCCGTGTGGGAAATGATCACCAAATTGAAAGAATCCGCGGGCCTGACCATTTTGCTGACGACGCATTACATGGACGAAGCCGACAAGCTATGCGACCGGATTGCGATCGTCGATCACGGACAGCTCGTGGCCCTCGATACCCCCGCAAAATTGAAGGACAGCGTGCCGGTTGTCGACCTTGTGGAAGCGGAATTCGACAATTCGCCCGCGGGCTGGAAGGCGTCGCTGGAAAAACTTGAAGGAGTCGCCAGCGTGGCCGATCACGGCGATGGCATGTGGCACATCTCGACGACCAACGGCCCGGTCACCGTGCGCGAACTGATGGACCTGGCGCGCGACCGCGGCGTAAATGTGCGGCGCGTTTCCGTGCAAGGCACGACCCTGGACGACGTGTTCCTGTACTACACGGGACGCCAGCTCCGCGACGCCGCCTCCGAAACAGTGAAGCGCGACGTGAGCCATCTGTACAAATAAGGGACGACCTGAAACGCATGAAAGTTCAGCGTATCTCCGCCATCATCGAACGCGACATGCGGAAATTTTTCCGCAGCCCTGCGCTGATGATGAGCTCCATGATTTTTCCCCTGATGCAACTCATCGTGCTCGGCTACGCATTCGGCGGAAAAATCAAAGGGATCAAGATCGCGCTCGTGGACGAAGACCGCACAGCCTACTCGCGCGACCTCCGCGAGCGATTCGGCGCCATCGTGGCCGGGCCGCAAACGATGCAAGTGGAAAATTACAACTCGGTTTCCGACGCCATCGTCGACCTGCGCGCGGGATTCGTCCGCGCCGTGGTCTACATTCCCGTCGATTATTCGCGGCGCGTCGACCAGGGAAATCGCCCGCGCATCGCCTTCATCGAAGACAACACGGACAATTTTGTCACCTCCGAGATCCTCACCCGCATGCAGGATCTGGTGAAGGACATCAATCAGGGACTGAATCCGTTCCAGCCGGGGCAGCGCTTGACTGTCCCTTTGCCGCGCCTCAATCCCCTCGTGGATCTGCAGGTCGTCGAACTGTATCCGTACATCGAATACATCAAATATCTGCTCTCGGGCTCGATTGCCATGTCCGTCTTCATCGTGGCCATGATCGGCGGGGGCATCACGTTTATCGACGACAAATCGCGCGGCCTGCATGAAGGCTATCTGGTTACTCCGATCACGAAAAGCGAGCTGATTCTGGGCCTCATATTTTCCGGAGCGATCAAGGGTCTGATGGCCGGAACGACGATCACGCTCATCGGCGGGCTGATTGCGGGCATCGATCGCTTGTGGGACCCCGTGCGATTGTTCTATCTCATGATTGTGCTGGCCACGACTTCGATAGCCATGATCAGTTTCATGTTTCTCTTGATGGTCCGCGTCAGCGACCCGCTCGTGCCGCGCGCCATGTTTGGCGTGCTGAATACTTTGTTGTACTTTCCGTCCGGCGCAATTTATCCGGTCGAGGGATTTCCGGTCTGGCTGCGCTGGATTTCCTACATCGATCCGTTTACCTATGCCGTTCACGCGCTCAAGGCGCTGCTCCTGAAAAATACGGGATTCTCGGGCATCTATTCGGATATTCTTGTCCTGTCCGGATTTTCCGTTGTACTGGTCAGCCTGTCCGTTGCTTTCTTCAAGAGGCAGATTTAGGATGCGAGGAGGAGAAACGTTCGTGGGACTACTCGACGCCGGCGCCGAAGAACCACATTCCAAGGCCCTGCGCTACGTCGTCAGCGGAGTGGCTCTGGCTCTCTTGATCGGCGCGAGCCTGTGGTATTTCCTGCGCTACACCACCGAAAAGCACACGGTCGACAGTTTTATGCGCGCCGTCGTTGTGGGAGATACGCAGCAGGCCTACCAGATCTGGCATCCACATCCGGGTTTTTCCTACCAGGACTTCCTCAGCTTTTGGGGACCGAACGGCTATTACAGCCCGATCAAAACCTATCGCCTGGAAAGCGCGGAAGTGCCGCCCAAGGGGGGCACCGGCGTGGTAGTCGTAGTCGAGATCAGCGCCTACGACCCATTTCCCAAATCGGAAGAGACGGTGAAGTCCGCTCAAAACCGCGAAGTGCAGCTCTGGGTCGAGCGCTCCGACCAGTCCATGAGCTTTCCTCCCCCCTAAGTAGGACAGGCTTCAAGCCTGTCGCTTTTCTGTCGTGTCAAGGCAGCGTTCAGAAAACCGACAGGCTTGAAGCCCGTCCTACATAAGATCGCGTACAGCAGCGAACAACTCGCCCGGAGTAACCGTCGACGTGCCCAGTTTCCCCACCACCACACCCGCGCCGGCATTGGCAAGAACCGCGGCCTCGCGAATCGGCACGCGGGCCGCAACGGAAAGCGCAAGCACAGAAAGCACCGTATCGCCCGCGCCGGTCACGTCAAACACCTGCCGCCCATGCGCGGAGCGATCGACCCCCGCTTGCCCCACCCGCGCGTAGCTGATCTCGCTGCTCGTCGCGGAAACATGGAAGCCCTTGGGTGATGTGTCCTCAAACACGGTGAGCCCCTCGGCACCTCGCGTGATTATTACGGCAGAACAACCAAAATGAGCGAGCAGGGATCGCCCCGCCTGCTCGACTGACTCGTCGTCATCCAGTGAACGCGTGACAAAAAATCCGGCTTCTTTCAAGTTGCAGACAATCATGCTCGCGCCGCGATAGGCAAATAATCGCGACGTCTTCGGTTTCACCAGCGCGGGCACGCCGCGGCGATGGCACTCCGTCAGGACGCGATCCGCGAGCGTATCGGTGACCACGCCCTTGTCATAATCCGACAGGACCAGCGCTCCGAGCTGCGGCAATGCAGCCTTGATCGCGCGCACCAGGCGGTCTTCCAGAGCGCGGCTGAGCGGCTCGCGGCGTTCGCGATCGATACGGACAACTTGATGATGTTTGGCGACAATGCGGGTTTTTACAGTCGTGACGCGAGACGGGTCGACCACTACTCCTTTCGCCGCCATTCCCTCTTCATCGAAAAGCGACCGGATCGCGTGCCCTTCCAGATCTTCCCCGACCACGCCGAACGGAAACACTATGGCGCCGAGAGCGACAAGATTCCTGGCCACATTCCCCGCGCCGCCCAGGGCCTGGCTCTCATTCACGAAGTCCACGACTGGAACCGGAGCTTCCGGCGAGAGCCGTGTCGCCGATCCCCACACGTAGCGGTCCAGCATGAAGTCGCCCGCAACGCCAATCCGCCGGCCACGAAGGGCCTTCGCAAAACGCGTGAGTTTTCTGCTGTCGACGGTCATGTTCGGGGGATGACCGAGTGAGGACGTATATGTTTTACGCGCCCGCCTGGTCGAAAAACTTTGTTTGACATACGCAGGCACTCTAGCAGACACGAATTGTCCGGGGCAACCTTCGCAATTGCACCGCTGCGGCGGCTTTTCATAATCCCTTCGCTTTGCGAAACGCGCGAACGACGTCGGCAGGATCGCGATGCTCGCCATCGACTGCGTAATTCATCATCCGCATTTCGTCCACGGATATTTTCCCCGCCAGCGCGCCGAGCGCGTCGCGCACTTCGGGATGTTTATCGAGCGTCGCGCGGCGCACAAGCGGAACAGCCTCGTATGGCGGGAAATAGTGACGGTCGTCATCGAGAACAACCATATGCAGCGACGCAATGACTCCATCCGTCGAGTTCCCGGCCACCAGGTCCACCTGATTGTCCGCAAGCGCACGATAGAGTAAGCCGAGGTCCAGAATTTTAGGCGCTCCGGCGAAATGCAACCCGTACGCCGCCATCCAGCCGCGATAACCGTCCGGCCGCTCCATGAATTCGTAGCCGAACCCTGCGCGCCATTTCGGGGCGTAGGGCGCGATATCGGAAATTGTGCGGAGGTGCAGTTTGTCCGCGTCGTCGCCGCGCACCACCATCGCGAAGGTATTGTTAAAACCGAGCGGCGGCATCACCTCCACTTTGAACCGCGCCAGATACTCCTCCCGCACGCGGCGCAATACTTCCGCGGGATCACTCTGAACGGGGTCGTTCAGGATGGCCGTCAGCGCCGTGCCAGTGTATTCCGGATAGAGGTCAATCTTTCCCGAGACCAGCCCGTCGTGACAAATAAATGTTCCACCGAGATTCAGCCGCCTCTCCACTCGCACCGCCGAATGGGCCTCAATCTGTTGCGCAAACATTTCCCCGAGCACAATCTGCTCCGTGAAATTTTTCGACGCTACGACAATGTTTTCCCCGCCGCGCTTTCCGCAGCCGCCTATTGCCAGCAGAATCAGTGACAGGAAAAAATAACGCAGCAACGAACATATCCCGTATATCCCGGGTTTCTTGTGGCGCCGGCGTCCCGCCGGCGTTTTTGCGCTTTGTGGAGTCAGAAAAATCGCCGGCGGGACGCCGGCGCCACAACAAATCTTCGTCAATCCGTGCGAGGGCATATAGGGGTTGCCACTCATCTTCTAGCGCTGCTCCGTTGGAAATATCCCAGCCCGGAATCAGCCGCAATCGCCAGAAACGCGGCAGGTATCGCTCCCGCCAGTATGACCTGGTTGTTGACCATCGCCAGCCCGCGAAAAATAAAAACGCCCAGCCCCCCCGCCCCGATCGCGGCCGCAATCGTAGTGATGCCAATGCACATCGCAGTCGAAACGCGAATCCCCGCCAGCAAGACAGGGGCTGCCAGCGGCAACTGCACTTGCCAGAGCACCTGCCACGGCGTCATCCCCATACCTCGCGCCGACTCGACGACCGCCGGATCGACCTCTGCGATCCCGGTGCAGGTATTGCGCAAAATGGGCAGCAAGGCATACAAGGAAAGCGCCACGATGGCCGTACTGGCCCCGATGCCGCCGATCCACGGCACTGGTATCAGGAATCCAAACAGCGCCAGGCTCGGGATCGTCTGCACAACATTGGCGGCGCCGATCACCCACCGCTGCAGCTTGGCGCGGCTGACCAGTGCGACTCCCAGGGGCAATCCAATGCAAAGGGAAATGGCCATCGACGCGCCGACAAGCACAATATGCTCCAGGGACCGTTCGAACACCTCGCTCCGATTTCGCAGCAGGAATTCATACCAGTTCATGACGCCCCCTCGTGAGGCCCGCCGGGATCCAGCGAAGCCGCGAATGCATGGATTTCCGGTTCCGTAGCCTTAAGAAACTCTGCCGGGGCATACACCCCAACCAGCCGACCTTGATCGAGCAGACCGATCCGCGTGCCCAGGAACAGGGCTTCCCGCACGTCGTGGGTGACGAATACGATCGTTTTCTTCAGCCGCAGCGCCAGGGCCCGGAATTCCCTCTGCAGGTCGGCGCGAGTAATGGGATCGAGCGCGCCGAAAGGCTCGTCCATGAGCAGGATGGGAGGGTCCGCGGCAAGCGCTCGCGCTACGCCCACGCGCTGCTTCTGGCCCCCAGAAAGCTCGGAAGGGCGGCGTTCCCCGAACTCCTCAGGCGGCAGGCCCACCAGCGACAGCATGTCCCGCACGCGCGCCTGGATTCGCTCTTCCGGCCAGCGCTCCAGACGGGGCACGAGGCCGACGTTCCGCTCCACAGTCCAATGGGGGAAGAGCCCGGCGTCCTGGATGACGTAACCGATCCCGCGGCGCAGCTGGATGGGGTCCCAGGAGCCGCTGGGACGCCCTGTGATCAAGATTTCGCCTTCAGTGGGCTCCAGGAGCCGGTTAATCAGCTTTAGCGTCGTGGTCTTGCCGGAACCGCTGCGCCCAAGTAAAACGAGCGTTTCGCCCCGCGCCACACTAAGGTTCAGGCCGGAAATAAGGGCTGCGCCGGACGGCAGACGGTAGGACGTGCTTCGAAATTCCAAGGCATATCCTTCCTGGAATCTGTCACTTGGCGATGTCACGACCCCATGCCTCCATGCCGCTAAGCCTGGCACCTTGGTTTTGTTGAAAACGATGCATTGACTTCCCTCTTTGGAGCATCTAAGAAATTGGCTCACAAGGCCCCCGGCTTTTTTCAGCCGGTTTTCCCAGCCCGCTGCAGGTCAAGAAGTCATTCGCTCAGGAGAACTTCATGAATCCGGCCGCAGTGGCGCTATCTTCCCGGGTCGATCAATTCCTTGCACGCCTCCAAGGGGCACGCGCTCGGAGCGAAGATCTCTTCAAAATAGTGCGCCCCGCAGCACTTTACGACCGTCCCGTCCCGGAACGCCACCGGATTATTTTTTACCTGGGCCATCTGGAAGCATTCGACTGGAATCTTCTACGCGAACCACTGGGCCTTTCTTCCTTTGACTCGGGCTTCGACAAGCTTTTTGCCTTCGGTATCGACCCCGTAGGGGGCGACTTGCCGACGGATCAGCCGAAGGATTGGCCTTTGGCGGATCGGATTCGCGATTACAACAAACGACTCCGCCAGCAGCTGGACGCGGCGATTCTCAGTGGTGGCGCGAAGGACCCGAGCCTTGCACGCCTCGAACATGGACGCCTGCTCGACGTCGCCATCGAACACCGTCTGATGCACGCCGAAACTCTGGGCTACATGCTGCACCAGCTGCCTCTGGATCGCAAAATTAGCCGGCCGGCGGCGCAGCCAATACCGGCTCCGGCAAGCGGCCCGCGCAGCGTGGAAATCCCAGCAGGGATCGCCACGCTTGGCCTGCGTCGCAGCGAAGACGGACCGTTTGGCTGGGACAATGAATTCGAGGAGCATCGCGTTGACGTCCCTGCATTTGCAACCGATACCCGTAACGTAACCAACCGAGACTTCCTTCGGTTCGTGCGCGATGGCGGGTATGAACGCCGCGCCCTTTGGACGGATTCCGGTTGGGAATGGATTACTTCCCAGGAGCATTGCTATCCCTCGTTCTGGATTCCAAATGGAGATTCCTGGTGCTACCGCGCCATGTTTTCAGAAATTCCCTTGCCGCTGGATTGGCCTGTCTACGTCAGCCACGATGAGGCTTCGGCTTATGCGCGCTGGGCGGGAAAAGAATTGCCGAGCGAAGTGGAATGGCACCGCGCCGCACTGGGTGCTCGCAGCGGGGACGAACGCGCTTACCCCTGGGGCGCGGAAGCGCCGGGTGCGCGGCACGGCAATTTTGATTTTGAGCGCTGGGACCCTGTGCCCACGGGATCGTACCCCGAGGGCAACAGCGACTTCGGTGTTGCCGATCTCGTCGGAAATGGTTGGGAATGGACGCGCACCCCGTTTGCGGCCTTTCCCGGGTTTCAGCCATTTTCGTTTTATCCCGGATATTCCGCGAATTTCTTCGATGGCAAGCACTTCGTGATGAAGGGTGGTTCGCCGCGCACAGCCGCTTGCATGTTGCGCCGGTCGTTCCGCAACTGGTTCCAGCCGCATTACCCGTACGTGTACGCGAAGTTTCGCTGCGTAGAACACTGATCGCTGCGTCGAAAACTGACGCCTGCACGTAGGGGCACGGCATGCCGTCCCCCTACAGCAGAAAAGGATCGAGGACACGCCATGGCTACCGCGGTGATCGCCCAACATTCGAGGCCTGATCTTGCCGGAGAAGTGCGCGCCGGATTATGCCGCACCGGACAGAAAGAGCTTCCCTCGAAATATCTTTATGACGAAATCGGCTCGGCCCTGTTCGAAGTGGTCAGCGTGCTGCCGGAATATGGCTTGACGCGCGCCGACGAGCGGATTTTGCAGCATCATGCCACGGACATCGTCTCGCGCCTGAAGCCGCAGGTTCTGGTGGCGGAACTGGGAAGCGGCAGCGGCAAGAAAACGCGCTGGCTACTCGAAGCCCTCGCGCGGCAACAGTGCATAACCTACTGCCCGATCGAAATCTCGCCTACCGCGCTGGCGCGTTGTGAGAATGAGCTGGGGCGGATCGAATGCGTCAGCATCGTCGGATTTGAGCGGCCCTATCTCGACGGCCTGTTGGCCGCCGCAGCCCGGCGCAAACAGAACGATCAGCTGCTGGTGCTGTTTCTCGGCAGCACGATCGGCAATTTCGATCGCGACGCCGGCGAGCGTTTCCTCAGCGAAGTTCGCCGGATCCTGTTTCGCGGCGATGCGCTCCTGCTCGGCACGGATCTGGAAAAACCGCTCCCGCAATTGCTCGCGGCCTACGACGATTCCATCGGCGCCACGGCCGCGTTCAATCTGAACCTTCTGGCTCGCATCAACCGCGAACTGGGTGCGGATTTCGACCTGGCTGCGTTCCGTCACGAAGCGCGCTACAACACCCAGCATCAGCGCGTCGAAATGCATTTGCGCTCGCTGCGCGATCAGACCGTCACAATCCCGCGGGCCGGGTGCACCGTATCTTTCCTGAAGGACGAAACCATCTGGACGGAAAGCTCGCACAAATACCGCGCGGAAGATATTTCAGCAATGGCGCAGCGGAACGGCTTTCGTTGCGATTCGCAGTGGATTGATAGCGAGTGGCCCTTTGCGGAAAGTTTGCTGATTGCGGAGTGACGCCAGGTAGCACAGGCACTCTTGCCTGTGCGGGGTTGTAAGTTGCCGCGCGGGCTAGCAGAGGTTACGACGGTCGCAAAACCCGCACAGGCAAGAGTGCCTGTGCTACTCAGGCGCTCCGCGCCGCCGTTATATGTAAAACTGTTTCGGCGCTCCAAGGTTCCGTGGGACTGAGCGTCACATTCCACATGCCCAGAATTTGCGATCCCTGGTAGACGCGTTCAAATCCTTCCTCGGATTCCGATACCGTCTCGATCGGCGAGATCCACAACTGGCTTGCTCCGCTCGCTTCAATCTCCACAGCAACGTCCTGCCATTCATCCACGAAGCGGACCCGCGGTCCTTCGACGACACCGCTCCACTCCAATGGCTTACGGCCGTCCGCAAAATCGATAAAGCGGTCCGGGACATTGGGCGCCAGGAGATTGATGACCATCTCCAAACCCACGGTGAACTGTGCGGGACCACCTGGACTGTGGCCCGGCGGCGCGGACCCTTTCGGCGCAAGATCGACGCGGCAGCGAACGTCGAAGCCATGTTCCTGATTTTCAAATTGCAATACTTTCGCGGCGCGCAAAACGCAACCTGGCTCTACCTCCGCGATGACCTGGCGCAGCGGCGCTTCCATGCTGAGCCGAATCTCTCCCGCGGTCGCATTTTCGACCCGGTAATCACCGCCCGCAAACGCGGCGCTCTCTTCAAGACGCAAGGCTTCAAAGTCCGCGTGCGTCTTCCCCGGCGCAAAAAGCAGAAGCCGGAACGTATTTCGCGCCCAGCGATCGTATTTCAGACGTTTTTCGAGGCCGGGTTCCTTCGTAAGCGTCTGTTCGTGAATGGAGGCGACCTTGGCGGCAAACTTGGCGGCATTCTGTAATTTGGAATGGTAAGCCTCGACGCGCCGCTGGAGCGAATTGATCAGCGTCACGGCGCTCGGGCGAAAATCCAGGACCGCCAGCGTACCTCCGTCGGAGGGTTTGATCACGGCAGCGAATTTCGGCGAAGTAATCTCGATTTCTTCCCGGCCATCCGCGTCGAAATCGAGTAGCGTCATGGCCTGGTACGGCTTTGCGCCGTGGTGGAGGGAGTCGGCAATCGTCTCGGCGCGGACCAGTTCGCGCCACAATTCCGTCCTCAGATGCGGCGCATAGAGCCCGCCGAAAATTCCATGCCAGTAGGCGTCATTGCATTGCGAGCGCATGAGATGCGTAATCGCCCTGGAGCGCCGCAGCGCGTCTTTCGGGCTTTTTCTTGTACTCTTTCCCTTGTCGCATCGCAGTTTTGAGGAAACCCGCAGCATTTTCTTGTGCAACAGGTTGGCCTCGGCGTACTTGCTGAAAAATCCGCGCCAGAATCCGCCGCGCAGGAATCGCCGCACATCGGGCCGGCCCGAAAATTCCTCCAGGAGCGCGTGAAATTTCTGGCGCACCGAAGTAGGCAAGACCCATTCCATCATCTCCGTGTACGACGCCGTCGGCAGGTCCACGCGGCCCAGCGGGGCGTGCGCCGCCAGCGCTTCGCACGGCGGGAGCATTTCCAGCCACTCGTGGTTGGCTTCCATGGCGCCGAAGAATTGGTCGAGCCAGCCGTCGCGATAGCAGTGCTCGTAGGTGTGCGGCCAGGCGCCAAACTTTTCCATGTCATCGCCCATCGAAGCCATTGCGCCGGGATGATCGTTCGCGCACCGGCGCAGGAACGCGACGCTATCCTCGACGCTTCCGAAGGGCAACAGATAGCGGAGTTCCTGAAGACCGGGAATCACCTTCACCGAACTGCCGCAATCGTCGGCGATGTAATAGCCGAACAGTTCCGGAATTTCGCGCCCTGCCGCGAGAAAATGGCTATCGTCGACCAGCGTATATTCCACCCCCGCTTCGGCAAGCGCGGCGGGCAACTGAGGCTCCCATACGCGTTCGGCGAGCCAGGCGCCGGTGGGCCGCTTTCCAAAATGATCTTCGATAAACCGGCTCAAGCGGCGGATCTGCTCGATTCGATCTTCGTGGGGGATGGCAATCAGAATCGGCTCGTAAAATCCCCCGCCGGCGATCTCCACCTGGCCGCGCGCCACCAGCGCGCTAACGCGGTGTATATACTCAGGATGCTTTTCGGCCAGCCATTCGAGCAGCGAACCGGTGTAGTGCATGCCCAAACGCACACGCGGGTGGCGCGCCACGCACTCCACAAACGGCAGGTAGGAACGCTCGTACGTGCGTTCCATTACGTCGTCAAAATTCCCGACGGGTTGATGCGCGTGGATGAGCAAAACCAAGTTGAATTTCGACAAGCAAGAACCTCGCGATCGCGCAGGCCATCCATGATAGCGCGGCGGGCCATAAATGGAGAAATTCAAATGCCCGATTGTCAAGATTACGAACGGCGGCTCCTGCGCTCCTGGCGAGCGACCTCGTTGCACGTCTGCTATGATGCCGTTTTCTTCGTTACAGGGGGATTAAGGCCCTAAAACAGGCATGGATTCACACAAAAAGGATCGGCTCTACCAAAAGGGGCTGGAAGCCTTTAATTCCGCCCACTTCTACGACGCCCACGAGCACTGGGAAGAGGTGTGGCTGGAGACGCCGAACCCGGACAAAATGTTTCTTCAGGGCTTGATCCAGGTGGCTGCGGCGTTTCATCACTTTACCCGGGCGAATTTGCCGGGTACGCGAAACCTGCTTCAGGCAGGGCTCCTCAAACTCGATTGTTTTCCGGAAGTTCATGGCGGGCTTGAGATTGGGGGGCTGCGCGAGGCCGTGCGCGAGTGGCTCGCCGCTCTGGACGGCGGAGAAATTCCCGCCACCAGCAAGCCCCCGCGAATCCGGAGGCGGACGAAATAGCGCAGGCTTCAGACTGTGGGGGTTAGTCCTAGCATGGACGAAACCCTACAGGCTAAAGCCTATGCTACTAAAGGCACGCTACGGGGGCGCTCGAACGCCGTCTAAACACTCGGGGCAGAAATCGCGGCTTTTCTCCCATGCTTGTGCGATAGGCGGGGTTCGACATGAGAAAGCCGTCTTCGACTTTTATCCTGCGCCGCAGAATTTCCAGGTCTGCCAGTGTCCCGACGATGGCCGTGATCCACGCCGTGTGGATCATGGGCAGCGAAAATATCTCAACCACGACGGCAACATAATTCGGGTGGCGCACCCAGCGATATGGCCCCGAACTCACAACACCTACGCGCGACGATTCCATCACCTCTACGTTCCAGTGCCCGGCCAGCGTTCGGATCACCCACCAGCGAAGAAGATTGGCTAGAACAAACAGCACACTCATCGAAATGGCCAGCGCGGGAATCAGAGGGCGATGAAGAAACAGAACTTCGGCGCCCGCGCACACAAGGACGCCGCCATGCGTTAAAACCATCCATCGAAAATGCGGTTCGGGAATTTTGCGAACGCCTTGCTTTTGGAGCTGCCGTTGGTTGCGGCGCGAAATCCCTAATTCCGCAAGCCGCCCGATGCCAACGAGCACCAGCAGGGAAATATAGGCAAGCGTCATGGCCATTGCAGCAGGAGCATCTCCGCCGTGAATCCCGGCCCGAATGCCATCAGGAGTCCGTAGCTTCCCGACGGCATTTCCTTTTGCACCAGCCATTCATTCAAAATAAATAAAACGCTGGCGCTCGAAAGATTTCCGTAGCGGCGCAAGATGTCCCAGGAAACTTCCGTGTCGGAGCGGGTCAGGCCCAATTCCTCCTGCATGAAAGACAGCAATTTTTGCCCGCCCGGATGGAGGAGAAACGCTGAAATGTCGTCGCGCCGCAAACCCTGCCGCGCCAGAAAACCTTCCGCCAGATCCTTGACCCTGTCCCGAATGAGCTCAGGAACGTCTTTGGAAAGAACGATGTGGAAGCCGGAATCGCGCAGATCGAAACCCATCGCAGCAAGCGAATTGGGAAACAGAAAGCACTCGGAAGCCAGAATGCGCGGCCCGGGCGCTTCGCGGCCGGTAACGACCACGCCCGCTGCGCCGTCTCCGAACAAAACAGCGGAAATCAAATTGGCCTGGGAAAAATCCTTGCGTTGAAATGTGAGTGTCGGAAGCTCGACCGAGATCAATAGCGCCGTGCGATCCGGAAACGCGGACAGATATTCCCAGGTGTGCGCGAGGCCCGCGGCGCCCGCGGCGCAGCCAAGTTCCGTGACCGGAAGCCGCCGCACATCCGGCCGGAATCCCATAATCGTGGCGAGATGAGCATCAAGCGAAGGAATCATGACGCCCGTGCAGGACACCGTAACGAGCAAGTCCACATCGGCAGGCGTCATGCCGGCTTGCGCCAGCGCCCGCTCAGCCACTTGCAGGCCAAGTTCCACGGATTTTTCCTGATACTCCGCGTTGATTTGCGCGAGCGGGCGGGGCTCAATCGTGTATTCCGGGGGAAACACGCTATACCGCTGGTCGATCGCCGAATTGTCGATCACTTCGCGAATGGCGTCCAGCCTTGCGCCGTCCAGCGAAAAGACGCCGCCGATGCCGTTTTTCACGACCTCACGCGACAACACATGCGGCGGCACGGCCGTCGCAGTGCCGGCGATGGTGGCCACTGCAGGCACGATTTTATTTTTGATCCTGGCTAGCGGTTCTTGCCGGCTTGCCAATCCTTCCTCTACCTCTACAGATTTTGGCGTTCGCGTGGACGACACTGTGACGCTCCTCCAGCTCCGGTTAGGATTTCTCGCGGCAAAAGAGACCGGGCTCCAGGCTACTAACTACAGTGGTGAGATGCAGATTCTTGCCGGCAGGTGCCGAAGAAAACGAATAGATGCTCTCAATCCTGCCGCCCGTTCAACTGTCGAACCAGGACACGTTCCAACTTCCCAAAAAAATGCGGCGCCCTTCCTACGCCAAGGGAACGCCGCACGAAAACCCACTCCGACAAGTTGCCGTTTTCGGACGGTCTGGATCAACCTTGTTTGGTATACCAATCCGCGTTAATCGCCGTAAATTGAGCCCACTTTTCCGGCAAATCCTCCAAAGCAAAAATCGCGGTCACCGGGCAGACCGGTACGCAGGCGCCACAGTCGATACATTCCACGGGGCTGATGTAGAGCTGTGGCTCGGACTCGAATTTGGGCTCGTCTTTTCGCGGGTGGATGCAATCGACGGGGCAGACGTCGACGCACGCGGTGTCCTTGGTACCGATGCAGGGCTCAGCAATTACGTACGCCATCGTGACTCTCCTTCGAAGAATATCTAGTGCTTAAAAAAACAAATACAGGCTTACATTTGCATGGAAAGTATGGGTTTATATCACCAAACCGGCGACTGTACAAGCCAGTTTCTCCCCGCCAAAAAGTATAGCACGTCCAGTAGCGCGGGCTTCAGCCTGCGGGTAAGGTCTAACGAGTTCCACCGCACATCAGAACTGCCGCGCCCTGCAGCTTTCCGCCTCTCAGCCGGTTTAACGCCTCATTAGCTTGCTCAAGCGCGAACGGCTGGGTCGTTGTGCGCACCGGGATTTTAGGCGCAAGTTCCATAAATTCCGCGGCGTCTTTGCGCGTCAGATTCGCGACCGAACACAGGGATCGCTCTCCCCACAGCAATTCGTAGGGAAACGAGGGAATGTCGCTCATGTGGATGCCGCCGCAGACGACCGTTCCTCCTTTGCGAACGGCAGCCAGCGCGGCGGGAACCAGCGCGCCGACGGGCGCGAAGATAATCGCGGCGTCCAATTCCTCGGGCGGACGCTCGTCCGATGAACCGGCCCAAGCTGTACCCAGCTCTTTCGCAAATCGCTGTGCCTTTTCATCGCCGTGACGCGTGAAGGCGTACACAGCGCGGCCTTGATACCGCGCCACCTGCGCGACGATGTGCGCCGCGGCGCCGAACCCGTAGATTCCCAGCCGTTTTGCATCACCCGCGCGCGCCAGCGAACGGTATCCGATCAAGCCCGCACAGAGCAGCGGCGCGGCCGCGGCGTCCGAATAAGATTCAGGAATTGGGACGCAATAGCGCTCGTCGGCAACGGTGAATTCGGCATAGCCGCCGTCGAGCGTGTAGCCTGTGAACTGCGCATTCGGGCACAAATTTTCGTGGCCCGCGAGGCAATAGGAACATTCGCCGTCCGTCCGGCCAAGCCACGGCACGCCGACGCGCTGGCCAATGGAAAGGAGGCTGGCTTGCCCTCCCAAGTGCATTACGCGGCCCACAATTTCATGGCCGAGGATCAGAGGAAGTTTTGGATTGGGCAATTCGCCGTCCACCACATGCAGGTCGGTGCGGCACACGGCGCAGGCAAGCACCTGGAGAAGAACCTGGTGGTCCCGGGGTTCCGGCACGGGGCAATCGCGGAGAGTAAGAGGCTTGCCCGGTTGATCGAGAATCATCGCGCGCATGGATTTATTTTGGCTCATCGGAGGCGCGGTCCACATCTGTTTTTCAACAGCGTCTTCTACGCGGGAGGCGCAGACTTGCGCAGGACATTTTTCGCGAAAAAGGCCAGGTTCGCGGGGCGCTCCGCAAGGCGGCGCATGAAATACGGGAACCAATCCTTCCCGAACGGAATGTACACGCGCACGCGATAGCCTTGCCGCACCAGCCGGTTCTGCAAGTCCGTCCGAATTCCGTAGAGCATCTGAAACTCAAACTTATCCTTGGTGATATTTTGCTCGGCGGCGAAGCGGATGGCGGCCTCGATCATCTTCGGGTCGTGCGTGGCCAGGGCGTGGTAGGTTCCGCTGGGGAGCAGGACCTTCATCAGCTTGATGAAATTTGCGTCGACATTTTTCTTGCGGCGAAATGCGATCTGCGAGGGTTCTCTGTAAGCCCCTTTGACGAGGCGAATGCGGCAGCCAATACCCAGCAAGTCGCGGATATCTTCTTCGCTGCGGTACAGATACGCCTGAATGACGGTTCCCACGGCAGCGGTTTCCGCGCGGGCCTGCTTGACGATGCGCAGTGTGCGGTCCGTGTAGGCCGAGCCTTCCATATCCACGCGCACGAAATTCCCGAGTTCCTCGGCGCGGCGCGTGACGATTCGCAACTGCTCGGCGCAAAACTCGCCTCCGAGATCGAGGCCGAGATGCGTCAGCTTGAGCGAGACATTTCCCTCGACGCCCGCCGCCGCGATCTGCTCCAGAGCCTCCGTGTAAGAAGCCCGCGCGCGTTCCGCATCCTCACGCGTGACCACGTTTTCGCCCAGGTGATCCAGGGTCGCGGTCATTCCGGCTTTGTTGCAAGCTCGCGCCGCTTCGATGGCCGGGGCCAGTTCTTCTCCGGGGACAAACCGGCGCGCCATGCGGCGCGTGGCGCCGTGGGAAGTAATCCAGCGGCGAAGCCGGGAGCTTTTAGCCAGTTGGAGCAGCAGGGCGCGTAGCATCGGTGTCGTGCCGGCAACGCCAAGAAATGAAGAGCAATTTCAGCGGTCCGGATGGGCCTCGAGAAACTTCTCTGCGTCCATCGCGGCCATGCAGCCGGATCCGGCGGCGGTCACGGCCTGCTTGTAGTGATGGTCCTGCACGTCGCCGGCGGCAAACACGCCGGGAATATTGGTCTGGCTGCCGTGATGCGTGAGGAGGTAACCGTTCTCGTCCATGTCCAGCTTGCCGCGAAAGACCTTGGTGTTGGGCACATGGCCGATGGCGATAAACACGCCTTCCACGTCCAGCTTCGACGCCTGATTCGTTTCGGTGTTGCGCAGCGTCATGTATTCCACGCCGCCTTTCGTGACATCCGAAATATCTTCGACAACCACCGGCGTGACGAATTGGATTTTTTCGTTGGCGCGCGCGCGATCGACCATGATTTTTGACGCGCGAAATTCCTTCCGCCTGTGCACCAGATACACTTTGCTCGCGAAACGCGAAAGGAAATTGGCTTCCTCCATGGCCGAATCGCCGCCGCCGACGACCGCGATGTCCTTGCCGCGGAAAAAATAGCCGTCGCATGTCGCGCAAGTGGACACGCCGTATCCGATCAGTTTGCGCTCAGACTCGAGGCCCATGAGGCGCGCGGTCGCGCCCGCGGCGATGATCAACGAAAGGGTTTCGTAGGTGTCGTTGCCCGCCGTAATCTTGAACGGCCGCTTGCTCAAATCGACGTCCGTGATCGCGCCGGACTTGAACTCCGCGCCGAAGCGCTGCGCCTGCTTGCGCATGTTTTCAATCAGATCCGGGCCGAGAATGCCCTCGGGAAATCCTGGAAAATTCTCCACCATCGTGGTGAGCGAGAGCTGCCCGCCCGGCTCGTAGCCGTCGATGACGACTGGTTTTAAGTTGGCGCGCCCGGCATAGATCGCGGCCGTCAGTCCGGCGCAGCCGCTGCCGATGATAAGGACGTTGTTCAAGAGTTCTTCTCCTGCCTATGATTGGATTCGCCGGCACGACGCCGCGATGCAACCCGGGAAGGACGAAAGTTTAGCACTCCGACGTGCGCATGCGCTTCGATAAAATCGCGGCGGTCCATTTTCGCGTGGAACGCTGGCCTCCTCGCCCGGAATGGGTGATAATGCCAGCGCATTTTGGCACCCACAGGAGGTGATCTTGAGCCGCACACCAGGCACGTATGCCGTGTTCGATACTTCGCAGGGGACGATCGTCGTCCGCCTGTTTGAAAAAGAAGCACCGCAGACGGTCGGGAATTTCATCGGCCTCGCGGAAGGCACCAAGGAATTCAAGGATCCGAAGACCGGCCAAAAAGTGAAGCGTCCGTTTTATGACGGACTTATATTCCATCGTGTGATCCCGCAATTCATGATTCAAGGCGGGTGTCCTCTTGGGACGGGAACCGGCGATCCGGGCTATCGTTTCGGCGACGAATTTCATCCCTCCCTGCGGCACGACAAACCGGGAAAACTCTCGATGGCAAATGCAGGGCCGGGCACAAACGGGAGCCAATTCTTTATCACTGTGGCCCCCACGCCCTGGCTCGACAACAAGCACACCATTTTTGGCGAGGTGGTCGAAGGAATGGATGTGGCTACCAAAATTTCGGAAGTTCCGCGCGGGGCGAGCGACAAGCCGAAGCAGCCCGTCGAATTGAAATCCGTGCGAATCGAAAAGGCCTGACCGGCCCGAAGCCAGCATGCTAAACCCGGCCAATTTGTTCCGGATGGTGACCGAATTTATCTTCATCCTGCTCGGGGGATTTCTGGTCTGGGTGGGTTTGAGCGGACGACTTGACCCCGGAAATTTTAACCCGCGAGGCCCGGCCTGGCTGGGCCTCGGCGCCGTCCTGGTCTACTGGGGAGCCCGCACGTGGGCTAAAACGGCGCGGGGCGCGCGAACATGGGATCGCACGGCCGCTCAAGTGGGCGGGGCATCGCTGATCCTGGTTGGATTGATGATGTTGTCCCTTGCGTTTGTGGAATTTCGCCTGGTGGGAATCGTTTTTGCAGCCGCCGGAACGATTTTGGCGCTGCGCGGAATCCTGGCCGCGGTGTTATCGCTGCGGGCGGATTAGGCTTCGTCCAACTCACACGAGCGGGAGGAAACTTCCATGTTCAAAGAATTCAAGGAATTCGCGATGCGAGGGAATGTGCTCGATATGGCCGTCGGCGTCATTATTGGCGCGGCGTTCGGGCAAATCGTCAACTCGTTTGTGCAGGATGTTTTGATGCCGCCGATCGGCAGGCTTCTCGGTCACGTCGATTTTTCAAATCTATTTGTGAACCTGACCGAGACGCATTACCCCACAATTGCGGCGGCCAAGGCGGCGGGCGCCGCGACGCTCAATTATGGCCTCTTTCTGAACACCGTCATCAATTTCCTGATCGTGGCGTTCGCAGTATTCCTGCTGGTGCGCCAGGTCAATCGTCTGGCGCCGAAGCCGGCTCCAGCAGCCGCCCCCGCGACGCGCGATTGCCCCTATTGCCTGAGTGCCGTCCCCGCGAAGGCGACTAAGTGCTCGCAATGCACCTCGGAACTTCGCCCCGCGTAGTGGCCATTGCGTATTGCGTCTCGGCGCGACACCGTGTTGCAGTCGAGTAGCGCCGCCATCCGCCGCGGCGGTGCTGTGGGATTTTGTACGTCGCGCGAGGAGATTCCCCAGACCGCATTCCAACGGGATGCCAATCAGGAGTTTCACTATTCTAGAAGATGAGGCGAGTACAGTCTCTTCGCCTATTCATAAAACGTACGCACTGTCCTCAATGCGGTGATTATTCCGTTGACAAGTCACGGTGGAATTGGAAAACTGACTCGCAATTGGGGGTTCCCGTGAAAATTAGACTTTTAGTCCCTCCTGCTCTGGCGGCCATTTTTCTTTTCCTGGTTTCCGTTCCTGTCTTTGCGCATCACGGAGCGGCGTCATACGACACATCAAAGATGACGACCTTGAAGGGAACCGTAACAAATATCCAGTGGATGAATCCACACGCAACAATTGATATTGACGTGAACGATACGACGGGCAAATCGGAAAAGTATACTGTGGAATCGGTCAGCCCCTTGGGACTGTCCAGGAACGGCTGGACCAAAGATTCGCTCAAGCCGGGGGATCAGATCACCGTCACAGGCAACCTCTCCAAAAACGGCACGCATATCCTCCGGCTCAAAAAGATCGTATTTCCTAACGGCAAAGAGTTGACGCTCCAGAACGGCGAAGATTATCCAGGTCAATAGGGATCGCCCGGCAAGCTCGCCTGACGGTGAGCCTCGCTGCGCGGGCATCACGGCCTGCGCCGAAATCTGGAATGCGGGGCCTGAGAGGAGTGCGGTGATGCGCAAATGGCTGGTGGGTTCGGCGGTGGCCGTGGTGGCTGCGCTTGTCCTCTCGTCCGGCATTCTCGCTCAGACTGCAGAGCCGCAGGGCACAACAAAATCTCCGGGGCCGGACCTCACAGGAGTCTGGAGGCGATCGCGGCGGCCGCCCGATAACGCACACAAGTACAACTTTCATGAGATTTCAGGAACGCTTACCAACGAGGAACCCCCGATGACGCCCTGGGGCGAGGCGCAATTCAAGGCCGCCAAGCCCAACATTGGACGGCGCGGTGTCCCCATATCGCAGTCAAACGATCCGGTTACGAAGTGTTTTCCCCCCGGCGTGCCACGAATCTATGAGATGCGCGTCGGACAACCGTGGGAGATCGTGCAAATTCCCGGCCGTGTGATTATGTTCTACGAGTACGATCACCTTGTGCGCCAAATCTTCACGGATGGACGCCAGCATTCCAAGGATCTGATTCCTTCGTACATGGGCGACTCGATCGGCACATGGGAAGGCGATACGCTGGTGGTCGATACGGTTGGGTTCAACGACAAAACCTGGCTCGATGGGGACGGCCATCCGCACAGCGACGCACTGCACCTGGTAGAACGCATCCGTCGGGTCAGCCATGACGTCTTGTCCATTGATTTTACGATCGACGATCCAAAGGCATATACCAAGCCCTGGGTGGCACACAACGACTTCGAGTTAAAACCGGGCTGGAATATCGGAGAAGTAGTGTGCGTTGACGACAACGCCAACTTCCTCGCTACCGAAAAGAAGCTGGAGTCCGGTAAATAGCAGTCCAATCGTTGCTCAAATTCCTGGGTCGTTACGGTCGGCCCATTTCTCGTGGGCTTTACCGTCGAGGAATACTTGCTGGACTAGTGCGAAGGAAGTCGGGCCTTTGGGTCAAACGAGCCGTGTGACCCAAAGTGACGCAATCTGTGCGCCGGCGCGACTATCGGCCTGTACGGCCCGGCATGTTCTGCGGAAGCTCGGCGATCGATTTGCCGATCGACTGAAGGTAGTTTCGCGTATAGCCTTCGAGGCCTTTCGTAAACTCGCGGGACACCTCCGCGGCTCTTTCGTGCAGAATCGTGGTCATTTGATTCCCTAAGGACGCAAGGAGCGAGCCCGCGTTGTCCTTCGCTGCTTTTTCGAAGCCCTGATAAAGTTTCATCAGGGTCTCGTTGGTCTTGGCGTTATTCGCGGCGGTCCTCTCTTCCAAATCTTCCAGGGCTTTGGCCAGACTTTCATTCGTGGTGAAGGCCAACTGGTTTTCGATCCCCGCAAAAATGGCCTCGGATTCCTTCCTCAATGCGGTTCCAGCGCCATCCAGCCTTTGCAGGGAATCTTTTGCTTCCGAGAGAATCGGTAGAACCTGATCGCGAAGGCGCGACATGAACCGGTCTACCGCTTCGCTGCGTGTGGTATCCATTTTTTGCTGCACTCGCTCGATGGCGCCGGCCGCCAAAGTGTCCACGTGCCGGTTCACCTCTTTGACTTGGGTCAGCATATGCTGCCGGACGGTCTCCATGTCCTGCTCGATCTTCTTCCTCCAGAGCGCGTAACTGTTTCGGACGCCGGCTTCATGCGCCTCGCTCAGCTCCTTTAACGCCTGTCGGGCGATCACTTCCCTGGAAGCCGAAATCGCGGACTGAATCGCCTTCACGGCTTCTTCTCGAAGCTGCGCGCGAAACTCCTCCATCAATCGGCTTTTCTCCTTGACGAGAGCCGCGGACGCCGCTTCCGATGCCATGCTCTGGATCTGCTCCCCAAGGCCGACCATGAGTTGAGCAAGGGGGGCAATAGGAGCGCCAGCAGCTTCTTTCTTCTCGATGCGGGAAACTCGGTCCAACGCCACTTGAGGCGGCGTGACCACCGGTTGCTCTTTCCGGGCCACGACCTTTAACTCTCTCCCAGATGCCGTAGAATCAATCACTTCCGGGATCAGGGGCGGAAACCAATCCGCTGGCGGGGACGCAACGCCCCAGACGTTTCCAGCGATCTCCAACTCCACAGCAATCTGGAAAGCCCGATCCTTGGTCCCGACTTTTTGCGCCCATTTCACTCGCGCCCGGCTGGAACATCCCATCGTGCCATTGTTTGGCACTTTGATATCCAGGTACACGGTCTCACCCTGAATGACCTCATGTTTCGAATGGTATGTGCAGCCATGGCAACTGATCGATAGGGTCGAGACCTGCTCCTGATAGGGCTCCCGCAATGCCCCTACGCCCTGCACAAGGATTGGAATGGCTTTATCAACGCGGGTACTACGTCGCTTCTGTGCGTACGCGACCTGATGGGGTGACACGGGATCCTCCGGAGGGGCTGGAATAAAAGGATACCTGACGAGAAGGGAGCGCGTCCGGGCATCCGGATAGCCCTGTAGCCGAGGAGTTACCGCCTCTCACCAATGGACTGAAACCTGGGCTTACTCGCCGGGATTCGACCGGTATTCGCGGGCGCATACCTCACAGGGGCAAATGGTTCTCAGGAAATCGAAGCTGAAGATTCCTGTTGCGTGGCCGTCGTTAAAATCTATCTGCAGGGCGTAGTTGCCGACGGCGTGCGCCGACTTCGCGGCGAGCTTCGGCTTGAACATGGGGAGCAGCGGCGAACTGACCGGCGCGGCCGTTGCGTGCGAGGTATTTTCTTTTTTCAATTGCTGGTCCTTTTGCTGCCCTTGCGCCTTTTTCATGCGCTCGTCGTTGCACATCGCGCAGGGACATTCTTCGCGGAGATAGGCGAAATTGTAATGGCTGGAGTGGCCATCGGCCCAGGCGATGTCGATGCCCGCGCCGGACGACACGTGCACTTTCACGCTGGCCGGTTTTCTTCGCGCATCGATGGGAATGGGCATGGTGCGGCTGCCTTACTCCTTTGCCAGCGAGGGAGCGCTGATGCGCGCCAGGCGGCCGTGTTCCAGCTCCACGCGGCGGTCGGCGAGATTTCCGATGGCCTGCGAATGGGTCACCACCAGAATGGTATGCCCCGCGTCATGCAGTTCGTGCAGCAGATTCAGGACGATCACCTCGTTCGCTTCATCAAGATTGCCCGTGGGCTCATCGGCGAGAATCAGTTTCGGCTGATTGATCAGAGCGCGCGCGATGGCGACGCGCTGTTGCTCGCCGCCCGAAAGCTCCGCGGGGATGTGATTCAACCGGTCGCTGAGGCCCACACGGTACAGAGCTTCCGCGGCCTCTTTTTCATCCGTGATGCTGTGAAAATATTGCGCCAGCATCACATTTTCCAGGGCTGTGAGATACGGGACCAGATGAAATTGCTGAAACACAAAGCCGATTTTATCGGCTCGGTAGCGCGTCAATTCGCGTTCGCCAAGACTGCCGATCTCCATGCCGTCCACAACAACGCGGCCTGCGCTCGGATGATCGAGCCCGCCGAGAATGTTGATAAGCGTCGTCTTGCCGGAACCGGAAGGTCCCATGATGGCGATCCATTCGCCCGCTTCCACATCAAAGCTCACGTGGTCGAGCGCGCGCACTTCGCCGAAGCGCTTATCGAGTTGCTCGACCTGGACCAGCGGCGCCATCATTCTCCTCGCAAAATGTCCGCCGGGCGCACGCGCCCGAGAAGGCGCAGGGGAAACGCCCCGGCCAGCGCCGCGCCGATCGTCAGCGCGATCGTGATGGGGAAAACTTCCAGGCGCGCCGAAATGGCGACGCCGAAGATGCGCTCGCCCATCCATCGGGCAAGCGCAACGCCAAGCAGAAAACCGAGCACGCCGCCCACAGCGCCAAGCGTCGCCGCTTCGACGAGAAACAAACGCATGATGCGCTGGACCGTTCCCCCGAGCGCCTTCATCAGGCCCACGTCCCGCCGGCGCTCCATCGCCAGAGCGGCCATCGATGCCAGCACGCCGAGCATCGAGAGCACCAGAATCATCGCAATCGTCCAGAAAATCAATCCGCGAATCCGTCCAAGAATTGTTCCCTCTGCAGCGGCGATTTGACGGACTGCCCGCACATCGAAGCCCGGTAAATTGTCTGCCAGCTTGCGCGTGACCTCTTCGATCTCCGCAGGCGTTCCTGAAACGCTCACTTGCACCAGACTTACGCGGCCAAAGAGGCCGGCCAGAGCCTGTGCGGAATCGAGGTTCGTGAGGATTTGATTATCTTCAGCGCCGCCGGTTGTAACAATTCCCGCGACCGCCAGGGAAACGTCGTGATCGCCGGATCGCAGCTGGACCGAACTGCCGGGCGCGAGCCCGAGCTGGCGCGCGGCGGTAAAGCCCACGAGGCAATGTTCGTGGTCGTCGCGGGAAGATACCCAGCCGCCCTCGAGCTTCCACCAGGAATTCATTTTGGCCAACTGGTCAAACCAGGTTCCTGCCAGAATGACCGGCTGCGTTCCGGAATTCGCCGCCACGTAAAGATAAGGCGCGGTTGCAACAATCTGAGGAACGCGCAATGCGGCAATGCGATCCAGAACGGCGGCGTCGGCGAGCGCGGCTTCACTGCCTCCGGCAGGCGGAGCAATCACAACATTTGCTCCGAGCGCGCGAAATTCCTGTGTCAGCTTCCGCTCCGCATCCAGATTCACGTTGAGCAGAGCGGAACAGACCGCTGCCCCGCTGGTCAGCGCAATCAGAGACACGGCGAGCCGGCCTCGGCTGGCGCCGAGCAATTTCCATAGAATTCGCAGGAACATCGAGCGGCGGGGCACGTCCTCAATCTCCACGCAACACGGGAGCAGGATCGACGCGCGAGGCACGTCCAAGCGGCAGGAGACTCCCCAGCAGCGCGACCACCGCCGCAAGGACCAGAACAATCGGAAGGAGAATCCAGCGGAGCGCGGGAGCGACGCCAAAAATTCCAACGCCGACGGCGCGCGCCAAAATAATTCCCAACGCATATCCCAGAACACCGCCGACCAGCGCGAGAAATAATTGCTCGGTCACAAAAAATGCGCCGACGGCGCGGCGGCTCGCGCCCAGCGCCTTCATCAAGCCGATTTCCGAGCGCCGCTCGAGCACCGTCGTCGCGGAGGTCGCGCCTACCGCGAGCGCCGCCGCAAACAAAGCGGCGATCGTCACGATCCACATGAGGCCGCTGACGCGCGTCAAAATTCGCCCCTCGCCTTCGGCCACTTGCCGGATCGCGCGCACTTCGACGCCCGGTAGTTGCTGCTGAATCTGGTGCGAGATCGAGGAGATGTACGGGCTGCAATACCAGCGGTCGTATTCGACCGGGGTCATTGTCGCGGGGTCACGCTCGGAGAAAGAGTCAGCGGGTTTCGTCAGCGCGCTCACCAGCAGGCGCCGGTACTCGCCGGGGCGGCCCGCCAGGTCCTGCGCGATTTCCAAAGGCGCGAGGATGGAATTGTCCTCGCGTCCACCCGTGGAAACGATGCCCGTGATCGTCAGCGTGTGCGAGCGGCCGCCCGCATCGATATTGACTTTGCTTCCTGGGTGCAAATTCAAACCCTGCGCAAGCGCCACGCCCGCAACGCCTTCCTCGGCAGCATCCGAAAACCACCGGCCGTCTACGCGCCACCACGGATCGGTGGCCGAAATTCCCGTCGTGAACGTGCTGCCGTCGGGAACGGTGACGGAGTGGCTGTACCACGTGCCGATCATTTCTTCGCGCGTTTTTTCATGCGCACCGGTGGGTGCGATCGTCACGGGAACGTCGAGAAAGGGAGCAAATCCCATCACATTGTTGCGCCAGAAAATTGTTTTTAATTTGCCGAGATCGTCCGCGGGCAAGTAGGCGCCGGCATCGACCGGCCGGTAGTCGACTCCGCCAATTTCCAGCGGCAGTGTGTCCGAGGCAGGCGTCACGAGCAGATTTGCCCCCAGCGAACGGAATTCCCGAGCCAGGCGGTCTCCCACGTCGAGAGCCACTTCCAGCGTGGCCGTGGCAACCGCCATGCCAAGTGTCAGCGCCACCGCCGTGAGCACTTTCCGGCGGGGCTTTCGCGTGAATGATTCGCTGACAATTCGAAAAAACATGTTCTGTTGTTCCGGTAGCGCCCGCCCGGCAATTGAATCTATCTTACTTATTGCACAAATCGCTTTGGAGCAGATCCTCGATTCGAGAATTCCACCACGTTTCCGCGCCAACGGCGCGGAGGATGCCAGCCCGGGGCAACGCCCCGGGTAGAACGCCCAAGCATCTTCTGCCGCCCTGAAAGGGCGGAGGACCCTAGCGCCCCTTCAGGGCGCTCACAAAACTATTGGCTCACAGCCGCAGGGCGTTGCCCTGGGCTTTCCTCCGCTGGCGCTTTCAGCGCCGAAACCAAAGCCGCAGGCGTCCGATGCGGGACTCCTACTCGTAGCCAGATACCCGCGTGAATTCGGCTATTGGGACACCCGACTTCTCGCTTCGGCCAGCTTTGAGACGTCGATCACCAGCGCGCCACTCTCCATGCGCGAGGGCACGCCTACGGGATTGCACCCACCCGCTTCCCCAATCGTCGGAATGTAAATGGCGGAGGCGCAGTTGCGGCACACGACGTTCGAACCATCCTGGCGATATCCGGCCATTCCGCAAATCAGGCAGGCGTCCAGCGCGGTGCCCCAGCTTCCGTTCGGCTTTCGAATGACGAGGAAGCGCAGGCTCGTTCCGCTCGCGTCCACGCTGTAAATGTGAAGGTTCGCATCGCTGATCTCGGCGAGGGGAATTCGAACCGACCCGTTGTCCGATTGGATCGCTTTGGCTTCGGTGGTCGCGGTCACGCGCGTGTACGCGAATTCCGCGGCCAGAATCAGGATGACGGCCGTGCAGGTGAACGCCGAAGCAAACGCCCAGCGGCGCTGCTTGCGTCGCTCCCACTCGAGCCTGCGGCGCTCCGCCGCATCCGGCACATTCTCCGCCGCCCGGCCTCGCGCGGCCATCCATTCGCGCAATACGAGAAGCGCCGCCGCCCCCAAAATCACGGTGAAAAAGAAAAACTCGTTTCGAACGATGGGACCAATGTAGGCCATCTCGATCCGGCTGGATGGCAGCCACATGGCTTCACTCAGTTCGTGAACACCGGTGAGCGCCAGTTGCACGGCAACGATAATGAGGATCGTGCTGGTCGCGGAAAAAAATTTTCCGAGGGATATTTTCAGCGTCCCCTGGAAAAAGAAAACTCCCACGGCAATCGCGACGCCCAGTCCCAGAATCGTTCCAATCCAAACGGCAAGGCCTTCCGTGGAAAGTTCCACTGCCCGCAGAATCAAAGCGAGTTCGGCGCCCTCGCGCACCACCATGAGAAAAACGAATGTGGCCAGACCGGCGCCCGCGGAGAATTCGGACTTGGCCGCGTGCTTTTCGACGCGTTTTTCGATTTCCGTTTTCAGGTGCCGCGCCACGCGGTTCATCCAGATAATCATGGTGACCACAAAAACGGCCGCGACGAGAAGAAGCACGCCTTCGAATCCATCCTCGCTGACTTTTAATCGCTCCAGCGCGATGGCCACGGCGAGGCTGGACACAACCGCGGCGGCGACGCCTCCCCACACCCAGCGAACAAGATTCGAGCGCCCAGTGCGGTTCAGATAGACAAGCACGATGCCGACAACCAGGGCGGCTTCGACACCCTCCCGAAGAGCGATGAGGAAAGCAGAGAGCAAAATTCCATCCTTTAACGTGGCTTACCGGCGCCACGCTTCATTTCCACGGCCCCATAAAAGCAGGATATGACATGCCAATACAGGCTGCGCCCATTGCGCGCAAAATGGGCCCGCAGGGCTCGCCCTCTAGTTGCAACTCATTCGCAACTGGAAATACTAGTGTACACGCCCCGTCCACCTGGGTCAAGGTTGTAGGTTCTTACCGCTTTCGTGCGTCCCCTGACGGTAGAATGTGCATCTAGATGATTCTAGCCATGATTCAGCCTCGATGTCACCTTGCAATTCGTCACCGAACTGACCGATTGGTCAGCATCGCGAGGCGCTTCGCGGCAATCATATTTGCGGGATTGATCCTCACGGCCCCGGTTTTGCCCCAATCTTCGGGTGCCCCCTCGTCGCCATCTGTCACGCCCGTCCAAGCCGCACCTCCAAGCACGCCTGCTCCCCAGCCGGACAAGGGCCGCGCGCGCAAAGCGTTCCTGGCGGGCCGCCACGCGGAACAAACCGGCGACTGGAATGCTGAATTTGCCGCTTATTCCGAAGCGGGCATCTACGATCCTGCAAACCGGGAGTACGCAATACTGAAAGAGCACGCGCGGTTTCAAGTCATTCAATCGCTTGTCGATAGCGCGGAACGGCAGGCGATTTCCGGAAACATTCCCGGCGCGCGCGCGCTGCTGACCGAGGCGCTGGGGATCGATCCGAACTACGTCGTGGCGCGAGAGCGGCTGGCGGAATTGACGCCGAGCACCGAGGAAACTGAAGTGCAAAAGGGTCCGCGTCTCGCTGGATTGCCGCACCTGATACTCAAACCCGGAACTCAGGCATTCGATTATCGCGGTACGACCCGGGGCGCCTATGATGAAATCGGGAAGCAGTTTGGCGTGAAGATGGTGTTTGACGGCGATCTGGCCGACCGCTCGATCCGGTTTCAAGTTCCGGACTTGGACTTCGACACGGCGATCATGGTCCTTTCGCGCCAGACCAAAACGTTCACGCGCGTTGTGGACGCGCATACGATGTTCGTCACCGAAGACACCCCACAGAAAGAGCGGGACTACGCCCTCGAAGTAGAAAAGGAACTTTTGCTCCCGGCTTCCGTCTCCACGGACGAGATGAACGAAGCGGTCAGGATGATTCGCGAGATGACGGGCATCACGCGGACGCAACTGAATACCGCGGCGCGTACCCTCACCGTGCGCAGCACCGAGCAAAACGTGGCGCTCGCGCAAACTCTTCTCGAACAGATCGAGCAGCCCCGCGGCGAATTGATACTGGACATCGAAATCCTGGAACTCGACCGCACCTTCGCAAATCAACTAGGAATAACACCGCCCGCTTCCGCGAGCGTATTCGCGCTTACCTTGTCCGAAATTCAGCAGCTCCAGGCGGCGCAGAATAACGGAACTCTCATTCAAATTCTGCAAAGTATTTTCGGGAGCAGCGCCGTAAGCTCGGCAACGGGTTCCGCGCTTCCCGCTTTGATCGCATTCGGCGGGGGAAAAACTATTTTCCTGGCCACTATGCCCAGCATAACGGCGAATTTCGGCACGGCCCTCAGCACGGTGCACAGCGCCCAACGGGTTTTGTTGCGCGCGCAGGATGGAAAGCCGGCGACGTTCTTTGTCGGCGACCGTTATCCCATCGATCTGGGTTTACTCTCTTCGAATTTAAACGGCACTGCTACAGCGATCTCGCAGGGACTCCTAGCGGGGTTGGCGCTTCCGCGAACGGACTACCCCGTTGGCAATGGCCCGGTCTCGGTTGCCATCGCGGATTTCAATAAGGATGGCAATCCCGATCTGGCGGTGGCCAATAAGACCGACGGCACGATTTCGATCCTACTCGGAAATGGCGACGGCACTTTTGCCGCCCAGACTGTCATTCCGATTCCGGTGGGCGCGACGGCCGCGAGCCCCTCGGCTATCGCCACGGGGGATTTCAACAACGACGGCAACATCGATATCGCCGTGACGGATATGGCCAATAGCAGAGTGATGATTCTGCTGGGAAGAGGGGACGGCACTTTCCTGGCGCCCGTGGCGTATGCCGCGGGGAGTAATCCCGTGGCTCTGGCGGCCCAGGATTTCGACGGTGACGGAGAACCGGACTTGGCTGTCGTCAATCAAGGGAACGGGACCACTGCCGGCTCAGTTACGATCCTGCTCGGCAATAAGACAGGCGGCGTACAGGACGGAACATTTGCAGTACCCCCTCCCCCAAATGACCAACCATTGGCCGTTGGAGTGTCGCCGTCAGCAATCACAACAGCCGTTTTCAACACAGGTGGATTTACGGACCTGGCGATTACAAACCAGGCGAGCAATACCGTCTCCATATTGCTCGGCTTGGGATTAAATGGGGTGCAGAACGGCACGTTCGGCGCGCAGACAACTTTTGCCACTGGAAATGGACCGGCAGGCGTGGCCGCGGCAGACTTCAACAATGACGGGCGCCCTGATCTTGCCGTATCCAACAAGACTGACGGTACTGTTTCGATTCTGTTGGGGAATGGTGACGGAACTTTCCTGGCGCAATCGACTATAGCAACCGGGTCCGGCCCGGTCGGAATTATTGCCGCGGACTTCGCCGGCACAAACACGAGTCTCGCCGTTGCGGACGAAACGGCAAACAATGTGGACATCCTGATCGGGAATGGGGACGGAACTTTTGTCACACCCATTTCTTTGCCGACGGGGAACTCGCCGATTGCGGTGGCGGGCGCTGATCTGAATGGTAACGGGGCGCTGGATGTCGTGAGTGCGAACAATTCATCCAATTCCGTGACCGTCACTCTCAACTCCGTACAATCCATAGCGACTTCGTCGGCGCAAACCGCCTACCCGTCGGCCGAGTATGAGGATTTGGGATTGAAGGTGAAGGCCACTCCGCGTCTGCATGGCGGTGATGAAGTGACTCTGCAGCTTCAATTCGACATTAAGAATCTTACAGGCGAGAACATCAACGGGATTCCCATTCTGAGCAACCGCAACATCGAACAAACGATTCGCCTTCGTGAAAACGAAACCTCGATTCTGTCCGGCATCCTGCAGTCGAACCACATGGGAAGCACCAGCGGATTGCCGTGGACTTCGGCAGCTCCGGGAGTCGGCTTATTGACGGGCGAGAACACTGCCAATGTCCAGCAAACGGAATTGCTCATCCTCGTAACCCCGCGGGCCTTGCGCCTGCCGCCGCATGATGTTCCGGCGGTCTATGCCGGACGCGGCGAGCCTGCCACGCCGCCATCTCCGCCGGCCGGGCCAGCCGGAACGCCAAATCCGAACCAGCCGCCGTTTGGACGAGCGCCATTTGGTCCCGCAGCTCAGCCCGGGCAGGCTCCCGGGAATGTCAACCAGCCACAGCAGCAACCACAACAGCAACCACAGCAGCAACAGCAGCAGCAGCAACAGCAACCGCAGCCACAACAGCAGTAATGATCCTCAATTCCGAAAACAATTCAGAAAATTGCGGTTGATGCACGGAAACGTCCGCCGGAATATAAATGTGATTGAGAGGGCCGAAGCAGGTCTGTAGTTGGGGATTTAGCCGGCAAAGAGATTATGCGTGCGGACGGGCCCACGGAAGTGTGGAATTGGCGAACGCGAATTTCCCGCGCAACAAATGGTAGACGTACGCGCCCAGACAAAATTTCCCAAACAACAGCGCCGCAAATGCGATTACCAGGAATGCTTCGAGTATCCAGGCGCTAATCATCCAACCTGCTAACAACGCAGCCCCTGCGAGGAGCATAAATGTGGCGGCCATGCCTTGCGCAAATGCGCGCGGCGCAGGCGCGGGCGCGAGCATCGGCTTGCCGCGCGGCGCGGCGATCGCGCGGTTGTAAAACATTTCAAAGGGATTCCACTTCGGAAACGCAACGTTCCACCAGAGGATCGCCGAAAGCACGAAAAAGAAAGCGGGCGATTGCAGAATGATTGCGACGACGACCAGCGGGCCCATGATTCTGGGCTGAAAATACAGCCCGGAAAAATGCATGTCGCAGACGGAATCCGCCTCTTCGACAAAGCCCTGCTGCTTCATGAAATTTCTTACAGTCGGTGAAATCATCCTGATTATTCGATGACGGAGCGGCCCAAAAGGGCTCGGTATCATCTTTAACTTAACCCTTATGGCAAGCCGCCCTGCCATTGTGGGTGTGGACCCGGCAGTTCAGCTGTCCTTGAAGCCGTCGACGCGCGGGGGCATTTCCAGAAACGCCCGCATGGTGTGCCAGAACAGCTCCCGATTGAGGCCCAAGGAGAGAGAATGCGCCAGTCCGGGCAGCACGATAAATTGCCGGTCCGAAACAGTCAGCTTCGTATAAAAATTAATGAGATCGACTTCGGTCGCGATTCCGTCATATTCGCCGCGCACGATCAGCAACGGATTTTTTATTTTCAACGGGTCGACGATCGGCAGGCTGGTGGTCATGTCGAGATACGTTCCCGTCGGAATGTCGTTGCCGAACTTCAATTCGGCGTCGGCGAGCGCATCACCGACGGCCGGGTCGGACGTGCCGGGCTTGTCGCGGGTGAAAACGCTGCGAATCATTTCCCGGTCGCGCGGTCGGCGGTTGTGGGTGCGGTAAAACTCCACTTGCTTGGCGCGATCGGTAAGCGTGGGCGACCCTTCCCCAGTGTACGTAAACGCAGCAAGTACCAGGCGGTTAATGAGCTCGGGATGCTCCATGGCGAATGCGCCGGCGCGCAATGCGCCTGAGGACTCGCCAAAGACGTGGAACTTCTGAAGTCCCGTTTCACGAGCGACAACCGGAATCGCGGCCTTCAGGTCCGCCACGCCGTCCGCAACGTTGGAGTTGCCCTCGGTCCGCGACGATTTTCCGTAGCCTTCAAAATCCATCGTCCAGACGTCATATCCGTACCTCGCAAACGCGTTCATCATCGAATATTCGCCGCGCCCCGGAACGGTCACGTCGAACGTAGTAGAAGACATCGAAGAGCCATGGACGAGGAACAGCACGGGCAGCGCCGGCTTGCCCGCTTGTGGCGCGCCCACGCGTTTCCGGAACATGTAAAGCTGGACGTCGCCCTTTTGCGCCCAGTATTCGTTGCTCCATATTTTGTCGTTCGCGGCGTCTGATTTTTCCCTCGCGCCCGCGGGCTCTGCGAACGCGTCGGCAGCCGCACTCGAAAGAGCGAGCCCGCCGGCGATTGCAGGCGCAGTCCCCAATAGAAAATTCCGGCGAGACGCACGGCCATTTGAAAAAGACATGGTTGCCTCCGGGGTTTTTACGTCTAAACGGTGAGCTTACGATACTCTCTTCACCATGATTTTCACAATACCGACGATTTAACTTGTCGCTTGGCGGCGGGAAGAGTGATTTTCAAGCCAGGGGATGCCGCCAACGCAAGCCGGGAAACCGGGCGTAATCGCGGTCGGCTGTGATCCACTCGGCGTGGGATTCGATTGCCAGCGCAGCGAGATATGCATCCGTAACGAGCGCCCCCTTTGCTGCAGCAGCCCTGCAGAGGCGAGTAAAGATCTCCCAATGCACGACGCCAGGAGCCACTGGGACGCAGGCGGGATGCTCGCGCAGGGAGTCCGCAAATTCCAATGCGTCGTTCAGGCCGGTCGGCTCGGGAAAAATTCGGGGATGCGTGATAATTCGCACGACGCTGCTCAAAACCAACTCAGACATCCCGATCTGCTCACCGGAGCGAAGCGTTTCCTCGAGCCATGCCTTGTACATCGAGTGATTGCGGGAATCCACCCGATTCGCGTAAACGAGTATGTTAACGTCGATTAGGATCAATCAATCCGTCCATGATGTCGAGCAGTTCTGCGCTGTTGTCCAGGTCGATGCCAGGAAACACGCCGCCGCGCCCGGATGTGATAAGCTTGAATGGCTTTTTCGCGTTCTTCCCGCCTCGCTTGGCCAAAGCTTCCCGAAGCGCATTCGCGATGAATTCCGTCAGTGTGGTGTCCGAATCGAGCGCGGCTTTCTTCGCCTGGAGGATTAGGTCGTCAGGCAGATTGATGGTTGTCCTCATATGCTTAAGCATATCACAAGTAGATTACCATGTCATCCGTGAGATTCGGCCCCCCATCCACCGTTTAGAGCGGGTTGCGCTGCCAGTTGGCGTAATTGATGGCCTGTACGGAAAATTTCGCTTCCTGAAGCCGAAACGCAAAGCTCAATAAGTGGACGAGGCCGCAGATGACGAGGGCGCTCTTGAACTCATGCTGCTGCATTCGCTGCAACCAGAGTTCTTCTCTCTTTGCGTGCACGTCCAGCAGCTGCCAATTCGCAAAAGCCACGCTTGGAGGCTCCCCGATCATGTTCGGTTCGCTCGAATTAGAGGGAATGCCTAAATCCGGCCGGTCTGCTCTCGCAGGATCGATATCCTGGTAATGGCCGAACGGTAGTTGCTCGAGCGCCAACTTTTCGGCAATCGTCGGACCGAGCCCTGACGCCTCTTCAAAAATAAAATCAATTCCCTCGGAAATCATCAATTTTTTGAGCAGCGCAACATACATCGGGTCATGCACGTTTCCAAGCCGCTTCTCCGCGCCCTGAACAACATGAAGCGTCGCCAGAACTGTGACGCGAGGGATCATCCTTACGCTCCGATCTGAGTGTTCAAGGAATAATTATTTTGCCCCTGATGCGGGGTCGGAATGTCATATGGAGATTTGCTGAATCCCTACGAATTCGAGGGAATCGTCAACTTCTTCACCAGATTCCAGGTAAAGTTCGATGACTTCCCGAGCGTGCTTCATCAGTGTATCGAGAGATTTTGCGTGCGTGTGACAACCATGCAGAGACGGGAAAGAAGCTAAATAATTTCCATCCTCATCCCGCTCGATCACAACTGTAAATTTCCTCTTGGCTGTCATTACGCAACCCCTTCATTATTAATGTATTGCACGGGCTAATATGAGAAGACGGCCCACCGCAATTATTTGGGGCAGGCCGTCTGCATTTGATCCTGGAAGAAAACTACGATCCCGCCCGAGTGCCCGCTTTTTTCATATCCCGCATGACCTTGACTAGTGTGCTTGGGTAGATCCTAAGGGCGTCGTATGCGCCTGCGGATCTGCCCATTTGCATTGGGTCACTTTCTACGCCACGAAACTGCGCCACTGCACTTGCTATCATTTCTTGGGGCTCGAATATTTCCGGTTTAGAGATCGTCCATTTGCTAGGAGATTTCTCTTCAACGAACTCGCTCATTGCCCCAACAATTGGGAAGACAAGACCGGGAGATACCCAAATTATCTTTTTTGCCTTGTCGCGACGACAAGCGCGCCCCCCCTTCTTCGTTTCCTCCCAGATCTTATGACCGTTCCAGCCTTCGTGCCGCTCCCAATATTCGTACTCCGCAATGGCGAGTGGAGCAATCTGCACTGTAAATTCATACTTGCGGCGCGCGACAGGATCCTCGTCCTTTGCCTCGTACCATTGCGAGAAATCTGTGAGACATTGTTCGGGGTTTTTGTAAGCCCGGAGTTTCTCTGCAGCTGATTCGTTGTTTGACACATTGAGTGGCATCAGCAGGCGCGCGTATTGGAGGATTTTCCGCGTGTCGTAAGCGTCCTCATCGGTTTCCGATTTCTTTATCACCATATCCGGGCGGACCCTTCTAATACTCTCCTCGAGATCCTTCAGGTGCCCACGGGCCCCTGCCTGAGAAATGGATTTGACCGGAGTGGCGGTGTTGCGCGCGATCGCAGTCTCAACCACTTCGTCGGGTTCTGGATCCACAATGATTTCCGCCCGCACGAAAAATGGAGGTTCTTCGGCCTCCCCGGGTGGTTGCTCACCGAAGGTAGATTGCACCCAGCGTCGAATTTCGCCTTGGGATTGAGCGCCATTCAAAATGCTCGGTTCTCTAAGTCGAACCGTTTTCTTATTATCATCGACTTCGATATCCATCGCCGATATTACGAACCCGCTATTCCGAGTGATGAACCGTTGCGGTTCTGTCTGGATCGTATTTTCGATAGCGAAATGGACCCGATTCCGTTTTCTAGGGTTGTATTCCGCGAGATAAGCTCGCAAATTCTCTTTTGTATTGAGCTTGAGAATCTCAAATGCAGGTAAGTTCACAACAAATGACTTCACCCCTGTCGCTATCTCGTCGGGGCTTGTGGTATTTCTAAGCAGTTGGTACGAGAGTTGCACACTAGAGGGCGTGTGTTGCCCGTTAGAAGGGTTCATTTCCATTCTCCTTTGTGAGTCGCTGCCTTCTAGTGAGAAACCGCATCCGCGGCTCTCAACAGCAGTCGACATATCGGAATATACACTCAGTAATTAGCCGAAGTCAAGGAGCAAGAACAAAAACGGCCCGTCACGATTGCTCGTAGCGGGCCGTTTTGAAAAATAATCCTGGCAGCGACCTACGTTCCCACACAGTTACCCGTGCAGTATCATCGGCTCAGCGGGGCTTAACTTCCGTGTTCGGGATGGGAACGGGTGTGACCCCCGCGATATGACCACCAGGAAAGT
>Ga0210409_10001128_pt1 | contig 36873 bp, 31 predicted proteins | sample IncBWH17MmetaG_FD_161649 | JGI IMG/M metagenome (GOLD analysis project Ga0210409, IMG submission 161649) | Forest soil microbial communities from Barre Woods Harvard Forest LTER site, Petersham, Massachusetts, United States - Inc-BW-H-17-M | ecosystem: Environmental > Terrestrial > Soil >... | reverse complement strand
AATCGTGCAGATCGACGTAACAGTGCGCGTGGATATCAATCGTGCGGACGCGGCGGCCTCCGAGCATGACTTGGCGGCGCTTCCCTGACGCGCCCGTTTGCGCAGCGCCGGCAAACGCGCGAGGCAGGGCGCAATTTGCGAAACACAAGCCCGCCGAGGCTCCTGCGAAACTTTTTAGGAATTTTCTGCGGCCGGGCATGATTCCTCCGCCATAATTGAGTGCAGCAGAATCCCAGATGCTGCCTCCTGATTGGAAATCCGGACTAATTTTATGTAGCGCCCGTCTTCAGGCGGGTATTGAAGACTCATGCAGATGCCCGCCTGAAGGCGGGCGCCACATAAACCATGTATTGCAGAAGGCCGGGGGATCATAGTTCCGGCAACATGGCCAGGTCAACGACCTGTATTAGACAGTGACTGCAATGTAAAACCGATTGCCCGGCGGGGCGATTCCGGGCATTATCAGTCGATTGGACACAAGTGTAAAAGCATGCGTGTGCCGGCCGGTCGTTCAGCATCTATCGAATGCAGGAGGTCGTACGTCTAAAACTCCCATGAACCGATTCCGGCTTTCGATTCCCCTTTTGCTTTTAATGATTTTTGCCGCCAGTGGAATTCTTGCCTGGAGCGCGCCGGCGGCCGACAAAGGCGAAGGCGTCCTGCTCTCAGCCATGCAGGCGGAACTGGAACGCGCGAAAACTTCCCTGGCGAAATCCGACCCCGCGCCGTACTTCATCAGCTATGAGGTTTATGATCAGCGCAACTTGATGGTGGTTGGGACGTACGGCACGATTGTCACTTCCAACATGGGAAATCACCGCTGGGCGGACGTGACCATGCGTGTGGGCTCTCCCGCCATGGACAACACTCATAATGAAAATCGCGATTCTGGAATCACCTCCGGCGCGCTGCCCCTGGCGGACGATCGCGACGCCCTGGCGCGCACGTTGTGGGAGCTGACCGATCGTGAATACCGGCGGGCCACTCCGGCTTACGCCAAAGTTATGACCAACAAATCCGTTGATGCCGCGGAGGAAGATAAGTCTCCCGATTTTTCCCAGGAGGCCGCACAGGCGCATGTGGAAACGCCTTCCGCCCCCGTTGCCTTCAATCAAAAGGAATGGGAAGAGAAGATTCGGAAATATTCGGCGCTCTTCCGGAAATATCCGGAAATTTACAACTCCTCGGTGACGCTGCAAGTCGAGCAGACGACTTCGTATTTTGTTTCGAGCGAGGGAAGCAAGGTGGAAACTCCCGGGCTGATGGCCAGGCTGGTGGTCGAGGCCACCACGCGCGCGGACGACGGGATGGACCTGGTGCGCGTCGAGACGTTTGAATCGTCCAAGCCCGACGCGCTGCCGTCCGAGAAAGAGCTGGTCGCCAAGGAAGAAAAAATGGCTTCGGATCTGAAGGCTCTGCGCGGAGCTCCCCTGGCCGAGCCTTTTGACGGCCCCGCCCTTCTTTCCGGAAGAGCAGCGGCCGTCTTCTTCCATGAAGTGCTGGGACATCGCCTCGAAGGCCACCGGCAGCGCGGCGACACGGAAGGACAAACGTTCACTAAAAAAGTGAATCAGCCGGTGCTGCCCGCGTTTTTGAGCGTGTATGACGACCCGACGCTCGGAACCATCAACGGCGTGCCCCTGTCGGGCACTTATTCGCACGATGACGAAGGCGTACCTTCTCAGCGCGTGCCGCTCATTCAAGACGGAATCCTCAAGAATTTTCTGATGTCGCGCATGCCCATCACGAGTTTCTCGAAATCGAACGGGCACGGACGGCACCAGGCCGGGTTCATGCCCACCGGGCGCCAGGGGAACCTGATCGTGCAATCGAGCAAGACCGTGAAAGATTCCGAAATGCGCGCGCAGCTGATTGACGAAGTCAAGAAGCAAGGGAAACCCTACGGCCTTTACTTTGAAGACGTGCAGGGAGGATTCACGCTGACGACGCGCGAGCTTCCCCAGGCGTTCCAGGTGCTTCCGGTGATTGTGTGGCGCGTGTATCCCGACGGCCGGCCGGACCAACTCGTGCGCGGCGTCGATATCGTGGGCACTCCCCTGGCCTCCTTGAATCGAATTTTATTGACGGGCGATAAGACGGAAGTTTTCAACGGAATCTGCGGAGCGGAGTCGGGCAGCGTTCCGGTATCGGCTTCGGCGCCCGCGATGCTGTTCAGCGAAATGGAAGTGCAGAAGCGCAGCGCCTCGCGCGAGCGTCCGCCGATTTTGCCGGCGCCGGGATTTGAAGAGCTATCCGGCGGCGCGGCCGCGACTTCGCCGGCGGGAGGTGCGCGATGAACAATACCCGACGCGTACCCGCGTGGCGGGCCGCCGCAATGATTTTGGCATTTTTGGTTGCGCTTCCATTCGTGGCCAGAGCACAGCAAAAGCCTATTCCTCCCGAAGCCGCTGCGGACCCGATACTGCGCGCTCTTCAGGCGGAGCTTGCCCGCTCCAAGTCGCAGCTCAAGATGGACAATGTCGAGGCGCCGTTCTACATCGAATACCGGGTCTTCGATGTCGAGCAATTCGATGCCAGCGCGGCATTCGGCGCGTTGCGGGACCAAAACCGCACGCGTTTGCGCTTGATCCGGGCCGTCGTGCGCCTGGGCGATTACAAGCTCGACAGTTTCTTCAATGCCGGCCAGGGCGTCAGCGACATTCTTCCCCTCGACAACGACGAACTCGCCATCCGCCATCAGGTTTGGCTCGCGACCGACCAGGCTTACAAACGGGCCAGCGAGGCCTTCTCCAACAAAAAAGCGCAACTGAAACAGCTGAACATCGACGAGCCTGTCGATGATTTCGCCAAAGCCGAGCCGGTCGTATCCGTTGGGCCGGTCGCAAAACTGGAAGTGGATCCGCCCAAATGGACGAAAATGCTGGAGTCCGCGACTTCCGTTTACAGGAGCGATCCGCAGATTCAATCGTTCCTGGCCAGCTTGAACTTCACCGTCTTCTCCCAGTATTTCGTGAACACGGAAGGCACGATCACCCGGCATGGATCCGCACATTACCAGATTACGTTGAGCGCGAGTGAGCAGGCCCCCGACGGCATGAGATTGGACCGCGCCCCACAATTCACCGCCAACCGCATCGAAGAGCTCCCGACACCCGATGAATTCCAGGCTGACGCGGTCAAACTGGTCGCAGACATGAAAACTTTGCGCGAGGCGCCTATTGCGGACGAGGAATATCGCGGGCCGGTGCTTTTCTCAAACGATGCCGCGACCGACATGTTTTTTGATCTCATCGTGCCGAACGTACTGGGGCGGCGTCCCCTGCCGGGCAGGCCCGCACGCACGGTCGGCGCGTTTGCCAGCAGCTGGAAGGCCCGCGTCCTGCCAGATTTCATTTCGGTTGTGGACGATCCGACGCTGGACGCGTTTGCCGAACATGGCCTGGGCGGAAGCTACAAGGTGGACGATGAAGGCGTTCCCGCCGCTCCGGTCACTGTAGTGGACAAAGGAACGCTCGTGAACTACTTGATCGGACGAGTGCCGATCCGCGATTTCCCCGCTTCCAATGGCCATGGCCGCGCTTCCGGAAATGGCAATACGGCGCCCGCGCCCGGCAATTTGTTTTTCCGGCCGGCCAAAACCAGCACACGCGAGGAACTCAAAAAGCAGCTCCTCGACGAATGCCGCACGCGCGGATTGAAATATGGATATTTCGTGGACACGCTCGGGCCGCGCCTGTCGCCGCGCATGCTCTACCGTGTGTGGACAAACGATGGGCATGAGGAACTCGTGCGCGGGGCGATTTTCAACGAGCTGGACATTCGCGCTTTGCGCAGCGACCTGGTGGCCGCGGGCGACGATCCTCTCGTAAGCAATCGGACCGGCGTGCCGTTCATGGCGATCGTGAGTCCTTCGGTGCTGTTTGACGAGCTCGAGGTCAAACGCGCGGACAATACCAAGGACAAACTCCCCGACTACCCCGCTCCCGCTCTGAACGCCGGCCGCAATTAATGGAGCGCACCCGCGGGGATGGTAGCGCCGGCGTCCCGCCGGCTCCGTTTTTCTTCCTCCCATTAAAGAAATGCCGGCAAGATGCCGGCGCTACGGAACAACCAATCCACGGAATGCAATTGCACGATTTGACGGACCTGCTAAGATATTCCTGTCCATCGGCGCAAGGACTTCTTCCGCAGCGGCCACATCTGGCGCTGCTTGTGCCCAGGATGAGCGCTCGAATTTATTCCGGCGCAATCGAATCGGCGCCGACCGGCAGCGCCAACCGCTAACAAGCCTCGTCGTCTTGTCAGCCGCAATCTGAAAGGCGCACGGATTCTCTACATCCTGATCGAAGATCGGGCGTAAACTGTTAGAAGCCCAGCGAGCATGAGGGCGAGAAATTATGGATAGAGATACCGACACCAACGTTCTCGGCATGGATCCCCAGGAAGTGCAGGAGTGGGTAGAGTCCTTCAACCAGGTGGTACGGGAAGAAGGCCAGGAATCCGCGATCACTTTGCTGGACCGGCTGCGCGGCCACGCACAATCCCTGGGCATCGCGCTTCCCTTCACCGCGAACACTCCTTACCTGAATACCATTTCCTTTGAAAAACAGGCCATCTTTCCGGGCGATCAGGAAATCGAGCGGCGCATCAAGAGCCTGGTGCGGTGGAACGCTCTGGCCATGGTGGTGCGCGCCAACCGCGTGGATCACAGCATTGGCGGCCACATTTCCACGTACGCTTCTGCCGCGACGCTTTTTGAAGTCGGCTTCAACCATTTCTTCCGTGGACGCACCGACGAGTTCGAGGGCGACACCGTGTATTTCCAGGGACACGCTTCTCCCGGCGTGTACGCGCGCGCGTTTCTGGAAGGACGCCTGTCCAGGAAACAACTGGAAAATTTCCGGCGCGAGCTTCGCGAGGGCGGCGGATTGTCTTCCTATCCGCATCCCTGGCTCATGCCGGATTTCTGGGAATTTCCGACCGTGTCCATGGGTCTCAGCCCGCTCATGGCCATTTACCAGGCGCGATTCAACCGCTATCTGGAAGACCGCAGCCTGAAGCCGGCGACGGACGCCAAGGTCTGGGCCTTTCTGGGGGACGGCGAGACGGACGAGCCGGAGAGCCTGGGTGCAATTACTCTTGCTTCACGTGAGAATCTTGATAACCTTATTTTTGTCATCAACTGCAACCTGCAGCGGCTCGATGGCCCGGTGCGCGGCAACGGAAAAATCGTCCAGGAACTGGAAGCCGCATTCCGCGGCGCCGGCTGGAATTGCATCAAGGTGCTGTGGGGCAGCGACTGGGATCCCCTGTTCGAGCGCGACACCGACGGACTGCTGGCCAAGCGCCTGGGCGAAATGGTGGACGGCGAAGCGCAGAAACTCAGCGTCGAATCGGGCGCCTACGTTCGCCAGCAAGTGTTCGGAGGCGATCCGCGCCTGCTGAAAATTGTCGAGGACCTTCCGGATGAAGCGCTGCGAACCATGCGCCAGGGCGGGCACGACCCTCGCAAAGTCTATGCCGCCTATAAAGCGGCGTTTGAACACAGGGGTTCTCCCACGGTCATTCTGGCCCGGACGATCAAAGGCTATGGCCTCGGCGAGAGCGGCGAGGGACGCAACATCACGCACCAGCAGAAAAAACTCAATGAAGAAGAGTTGCGTGAATTTCGTTCGCGCTTCGGCATTCCCATCAGCGACGAACAGCTTGCGGAAACGCCGTTCTACCTTCCGCCTGAAGACAGCCGCGAGATCCAATATATCCGCGCGCGCAGGCAGGCGCTGGGCGGTTATTCTCCGGCGCGCAAGGTGCGGTCTCAGCCGATCGTCGCGGACCACGACGCGCTGTTCGGCGAATTCCGCTCCGGCAGCGACGGCCGCGAAGTCTCGACGACCATGGCGTTTGTCGGCATGCTTCGCCAGATGCTGCGGGACCCTGAAATCGGAAAGCTGGTCGTTCCCATCGTCCCGGATGAGGCGCGCACGTTCGGAATGGAATCCCTGTTCAGGCAAGTAGGCATCTACAGCAGTCGCGGACAGCTCTACGAGCCTGTAGACGTTCACACGCTGCTTTACTACAAGGAAGCCAAGAACGGACAAATCCTCGAGGAAGGCATCACCGAAGCGGGCTCGATGGCCTCGTTCATCGCCGCGGGTTCCGCCTATGCCACGCATGGCATCAATACCATTCCCTTTTTTATTTACTACTCGATGTTCGGACTGCAGCGCATCAGCGATTTTATTTGGGCCGCGGCGGATATGCGCTGCCGCGGGTTCATGCTGGGCGGGACGGCGGGACGGACCACCCTGGCGGGCGAAGGGCTGCAGCACCAGGACGGCAACAGCCACATTCTGGCGCTGCCGATTCCGACGATGCGCGCGTACGATCCCGCGTTTGCCTACGAAATCGCCGTCATCATCCAAGACGGCATCCGCCGCATGTACAAGGACGGCGAAAGCATTTTTTACTACATCACCGTAATGAACGAACCGTACGCGATGCCTGCGATGCCCGCGGGCGTTGAAAGCGGAATCCTTAAGGGCATGTACAAATTCCGCGCATCGGAAGACAAGAAGTCGAAGCTGCGCGCGCAACTTTTCGGAAGCGGAGCCATTCTCCGCGAGGCCTTGACGGCGCAGGAGATTCTGGCGGAAAAATACGGCGTGTCCGCGGACGTGTGGAGCGTCACGAGCTACAAGTCTCTATACACCGACGGGATCGATACGGAACGCTGGAATCTTTTGCATGCGGGCGAAAAACCGCGCGTGCCGTATGTGTCCGAGTGCCTCGCGGACTCGGACGGCGTGCTGGTTGCAGCCTCCGATTACCTCAAGGCGCTGCCCAATCTCATCAGCCGGTGGACGCCGCGGCGGCTCGCCTCGCTCGGGACCGACGGATTTGGCCGCAGCGAAAGCCGCGCGGCACTGCGGGACTTTTTCGAAGTGGATGCGCGATTCATTACGCTCGCCACTCTGTATGAGTTGTTCCGCGAAGGGAAAATTGAGTCAGCGGTCGTTCAAAAGGCCGTCCGGGATCTCGAAATCAATCTCGAGAAGCCCAATCCGCTGTTCTCCTAAAAAATATGAACGTCGGCGCACCCCAGTCTGCACCGGAGAAGTCGAAGAAGTCGGAACTTACGGTCGTTGCGGCGCTGATCCTGCGCGACTCCAAGATTCTGGTCTGCCAGCGGCGTCGCGACGATTCGCACGGGCTGCAATGGGAATTCCCGGGCGGCAAAGTCGAACCCGGCGAAATCCCGCAGGATGCCCTGGCGCGCGAACTGCGCGAAGAACTCGGAATCGAGGCCGGGATCGGCAGGGAGCTTTTTCGGGCGCGGCACCGCTACCGCGAATCTCAGGCGGAACTCGAAGTGATTTTCTTTCAGGTAAACGTCGATCCCGCCGCTGCGCTGCAAAACCTGGTATTTGAAGGGTTCGAGTGGGCCGATCCCTCGGCACTGCCTCGATACGATTTCCTGGAAGCCGACCAGAAATTCGTCGCCCTGCTCGCCTTGCGCGCGATTCCACTGGATATGCCTGAGTAGGACAGGCTTTTTATACTGAGTGCAGCGAAGGACAGCCTGTCTGGGTTTCGGACTGATCAAGGCAATGTTGCCAGTCAGTCCGGCCCGCGCATTTTCATTCTTGATTGAATTTAATGAAATTCAAAAGCAGACAGGCTGTCCTTCGCTGCACTCAGGATAAAAGCCCGTCCTACGCGAGAGATCTCCCGCCATCGACAACGATCACTTGTCCGGTGACGAACGCGGACTGGGCGAGAAACACGACAGCGTCGCCGATATCTTGCGGCGATCCCGTCCGGCGCAAAGGCGCGCGGCGGATGAAATCCTCCGCAAGTTCCGGCGCATCGCCGGGAAATGAAATGGTGCCGGGGGCGATCGCGTTCACCGTGATTTCGGGGGCCAGGGCGCGCGCGAGGCAACGCGTCAGCATGATGACGCCGGCCTTGGATACGCAGTAATGCGTGTACGCCGGCCAGGGGAGCAGGCCGCCGAGCGACGCAAAGTTAATAATTCGGCCGTGTCCGCCGCGCCGCAACATTCGAGTCGCCGCCTGGGAACACAAAAATTGCGATTTCAGATTTGTATTCAGTATGCGATCCCACTGCTCCTCGGTTAGCTCCTCAAACTTCGCGGAAAAGAACATTCCGGCATTGTTGACGAGGATATCCAGCCGTCCGAATTCCTTTTCTACGGCGGCAAACATCGCCGTTACGTCTTCCCTCTTCGCGACATCGGCCCGAAACGCCGCTGCGTGTCTCCCCATCGCCGCGATTTCCGCGACGACTTCCTCCGCTTCGCCCTTGGAACTGCGATAGTTGACGCCTACGTCCGCCCCTTCCGCCGCGAGCCGCAGTGCCACGCTTCGGCCGATGCGTTTGGCGGCTCCGGTCACCAGCGCTACTTTCCCGGCGAGAGATGATGGCGGCACGAATTCCCTTTCCTTCCCGTATTGCGGAACATCCTATCGTATTTCTGGGAGTGGTGCGGGGTTCAAGATGCGGGTTTGCGGCCCGTGAAATTCAAAGCCCGCGGGCTTCTGGTTTTGGTGTCTTGTTGATTCAAGGATCAAAACCCGCAGGCTGAAACCTACGCCACTCAAAGGTGATTCAGCTGTTATTTGACTATGGAGCGGAACGCGAGCACAATCGCGGAAATTGGTGGGAGGTGCCGCATGTCCACCTATATTTGCCTCGATTGTGACTCTCCGGGCGATGGGAATTGTCCGGTGTGTCACGGCTTAGGGAAAATGCCGGGGGAAAATATCCACGGCATGCTGGGCGGTCACGGGGATGAATTATCCTGCGCCTCATGCAGCGGTAGCGGCGAGTGCCAAAAATGTGAAGGAAGCGGGGTAATTGAGGTGGGAGGCGAAGGCTGATCGCCTGGCCAGGTCCATGCGATCCACTCCAAAGTTGTGACCAGCGGCTGCGCGACTCACCGCACTGCGAAAACCAGAACCTCCGCGCACTTGTCTCCGTGCGGCGGCACGGCCACAAAGTATTCGCTCAATGACGGCACCAATAAACCGGTCTTGCCCAGCGGTCCAGTGGGAATCTTACCGATGGCTTCGTAGTGGTCCGGGTCAGTCTCCTTAAACACGTTGACGAAACCTTCGCCGGCGGCCACGTAAACCCTCTGGCTTGCGGGATCGAACACCATGTCGTCCACGCCGGTGGAGATCGGGAGATTCTGCAGCACTTTTCCGGTGTCGGAATCCAGGACGTTCATGTTTCCGTCGCGGCAGGCGGCGAAAAGCCGGTGATGTATTTCGTCCATGGCGACGGACGCATTCACCTTGCAGGTAAGCGGCCAGACCGCGGCAACGGCCTGCTTCTTGCGGTCGATCACGCCGATAGAATTCTTTTCGGTCATATTCAGGAACAGCCGGGATCCCGATTTCTCGACCACCATGGCTTCCAGGCGATTGGAATCAATCTTGATTTGGCCCACGTGCTCGCCCGTGTCCGTGTTCACGATTTCGAGGAAGGTGTAGTTGAGTTTGGCATCCAGCCCGCCGTCGGCGATGTAAAGGTAGTGCGTAACGGGGTCATAACCGGTCGCATCCGAGTCCGCGAGGAGCTTCACGGTCTTCAGCAGTTCGTAGGTGGCGCCATTGAAGATTTTCAAATCGCCGTCGGAGCCGTCGGTCACGAAAATTCTGTCGATGTCCGCGCGATACACCACCGAATGGCCGACGCCGATTCCCTTGATGCTGTGAATAAATTTGCCCGAACGAATATTGTAAACTTCAATTGACTTGTTATCTTCCGGAACGACGAACAGGCGGTTATTTTTCAGATCGGGCGTCAAGTGGTCGAAATGGTTCTGAACGCCGACCATGCGCGTCGTCGTGAGATTCTTGGCCAGCTGATCCGCCGAAACGTCGGGCACGCCGCTACGAATATCATTGAGCTCGATGGTGTGAACCAATTTTAGCGGAGGCGTATCCCCGGCGAATACGAAAGCGCGCGGCGCGGTCCACGCGGCGATAGCGAGCGCTGCAAACCAGAAGAAATACCTTTGATACGAGCGCATCAATCCCTCCACCCTTCTCAAATCGGCAGAATAGCACTGCGGCAATTCCAAAATGATAGCACGCGATAGAGCGCGTCTCCAAAAATCTGGCCATGCGATTTGCGTTCGGACTCTCTCTTGCAAACTTTCCAGACTTAAAAAATACAGCCAACGGCTCATCCAATCCCACGCGGAACTCGTAGTACAAGCTGCAGGGCAAATCACAATCGGAAGAGAGGAGAACAGAATGAACAAATTCGCACAGATGTGTGCCATCACGCTGGTTGCGGCATCCGCCATCCTGGCCGCTCATAATCCCATGGTGGGCGGGCATGAGATGTTTCCGTCGAAGAACATCGTTCAGAATGCTTTGAACTCCGACGATCACACCACGCTGGTGGCCGCCGTCAAGGCTGCCGGCCTGGTGGACACGCTGGAAGGGCCCGGACCATTCACGGTGTTCGCTCCGACGAATGAAGCGTTCGCCAAGCTTCCCGCAGGCGCGGTGGATACGTTGCTGATGACGGAAAACAAGGCCACGCTCACGAAAATTCTCACCTATCATGTAGTGTCCGGAAAAATGGACTCGAAAGAGATTGCCAGGGCAATCAAGGCCGGTAACGGCAAAACCGAGTTGACTGCCGTAAGCGGCGGCAAGCTGTGGGCCAGCATGCATGGCAGTGACATCATCCTCACCGACGAAAAGGGCGGCATGGCCAAGGTCACAATCTCGAACGTCTTCCAATCGAACGGTGTAATCCACGTAATCGACTCGGTGCTCATCCCTAACTAATCCAAGATTACAATTTGCAACACGAACATACTGAGAACATCCGGGAAACCAATTATTGAGGCACAGAGAGCCGGGAAGAGGAGTTGCAAGATATTTTCCTCGCCTCTCTGTGCCTTTATTTCTGCGCGGCACTTCCCCACGTTGCTTGACAGAGGCGGGAGGCAGGCGTATACGGGAAGTGACTCTGTCCGCTGCCGCAGAATATCAAGGAGGCGTCCGATGAATACCAGGAAGCGGGATGTTGGAACACGCATTGGCCAACTGGAAGCAGGCGCGCAACGCGCCAAGCCGGTCCTGCACCAGCACGCCAAGGAAATTCAGCCCTTCGGAAAAATCGCCAAATTGCCGATCGCCCTCGATGAGACGGCCTGTGAATCGAGCATCAACAATCTGAACCAAATCCTCGCTGACACCATGACTTTGCGCGACATGTACAAGAAGCATCATTGGCAGGTCGCGGGCGCCACGTTTTACCAACTTCATTTGCTCTTTGATAAGCACCACGGTGAGCAGGACGAACTCGTTGACACCATCGCCGAGCGGATACAGCTCCTGGGCGGCGTAAGTATCGCCATGGCGGCGGACGTTGCCGAAACCACCATCATTCCACGGCCGCCCCGCGGCAGAGAAGAAGTTCCCGTGCAGATTTCTCGCCTTCTTGAAGCGCATGAGTTCATCCTGAAAGAAGCGCGGACGATGGCCCGGGAGGCCTCCGAAGTCGGTGACGATGGAACCAACGATCTGCTGGTAAGCGATGTAATTCGCGGCAACGAATTGCAGGTCTGGTTCCTCTCCGAACATTTAGTGGCCATGCCCCTTTCGCATCCGGAGCAGGCCAAGGCCGCGGTGTCCGGGGAATAGACTGGGCGCGGTGGCGCTAGTGACCGGGAAAAAGCCTCTTTTAGCGGGACACTTTCGTAAAAAACGAATTGTCTCCGGTGCGCAGATCCTTGCCGTAGCCGAGGACGAATTCAAAGCTGCCGAGAACGCGGATCTTCGCTTGCAAACCGGTGTCCCAAAGCCAATTCCTGGTACCAAAATATCCGGAAGGATCGTAAATCCGACCCGTATCGAGCAGCGGGCCCAGGCGCACCGTGAAAAGTCCATTGTGATACGCGATCTTATCGATTTCAGAATTCACCAGGACAAAATTGCGGCCCAGCGGGGCATTTCCCTTTTGTCCGTTGGAAATCCCCGGGTGGCCGCGCAGGAAAAGATCGTTATCCCGCTCGAAACCGATCGTAAATAACTCGTCGAACGGCACCATTCCAAATGTCCCGCCGCCCTTCACGCTGGCTTGCAACTCATAATCATCGCCGCGCGCCTTCGGGATCCAATGCCCTGTGAGTGAACCTTCCGCTCGGCCATATCTTCCGAGCGGGTTTTGAAAGAATGTTCCGAATTCCCCGGACGCGGCCGAATCGAGCGTTAGTCTTCTTTCCGGAAACCGAAGCAGCGCATGTTCCGCTCCGGCATGGAGGGAAAGAGAGGATCCGTTTGTGAAAAATGAAACCGACTGGGCAGGGATTGAAATCAAGTTGCTGAAAGCGCGGTACGAATATTCGACTCCGGTATTCCAACGCCACCGCTCGCTGGGGATCAATATAAGTTCCGCGCCTGCGGCGGCCTTTTTCATTTTCAAAGCGGAGTGCGAAGGCGTGGACGGTACGATCGTGTTCGCCAGGCTCCAATTTTCATTGCGAGCGTCAAGGTAAATCCGGTAGCGCATCGCGGGACTGCTCGCAAGTGGCGCAGCGAGTTCGGAGAAGAGGCGCCGTTTTTGATCATCCCAACGAACCAGCGAGCGCCAATTCAATCCCCCCTTGCCCAGATTGTAAAATTCCGGGTAGACGGTCAAATACGGCAAGCCTCGCAAGAGGGAAAGGGCGCCCTCCAGTTTCGCGCTCCCTAAGCCGTTCTTCTCGGGGGCGTGAATGATCAAATCAAAAGTGTCATCAGGCCGTGTCTTGAGATCAAAAAGAACGCCGGAGTAGAGACCGAGGGCCTCGAGGCGCGATCGTAAAAGGAGAAATTGGCCGCGCCTCCACTCAGTTCCAGGAGAAAACTGCACGGCGCGATCAAGGACCAGCGGATTTAGCTTCGGCTGCGGGTCGAATTTGAGGTCAGCGAGTATGGGCCTGCCCGCCCGATTCCAATATTTCAGAGCGGCTTCCAGATTGCCGTCGAGAAAATAAATCGAGGCGACAAAATTGTTGGCATAGTCGTCTTGCGGCTGGATATTTAATGCGCGGCGAAGGTCTCGCGTCGCGAGAGAAAAATTAGACTGGCGATAGGCGATCCCTCCAAGTTCGACGAAGAAGCGCGCGTCGCGCGGATGCAAGGCCGCGCCGGCTTCGAGCGTCTGCCGGGCCTCATCCCAGCGTTCCAGCTTGGCGAGAGAGAGGGCCCGGTACATCTGCAAATCGGCGTCCTCGTTATCCGCTTCCGGCACCGCCAGGACGACATCGCTCCAGCGCCGCGCGTCGTACAACTGCTGGATCCGGGAAACGCGTTCCTCGCCCGGAGATTCCGACTGCGGGAAGACCGCGGCCGGCAGGAAAAACAGAGACAGGACAAGCAGGACAGCGAAGTTTAATCGCCCGACTGCGGTAAAGCTAGAAGGGCCCAATGGTGCGTGGGATTCCATTCGGATTCGAATCCCTCCCGCGAAATTCGCAACAATTTTTGCTGTGCGGGGTCATTCAAATAAACGAACCCCCGCTCCGGGTCGATTCCCACGACCACGACGTAATGGAATGGTCCAAGCGGCCCGCTGGCCTTCAGGCTCACGATCAGGGGCCGCCCTTCTTGAACGTGGTGCCGCAGGTCGCTCCAGTTCCCGCTGAAAGCGAAGGCTTGATAACCCGAGGCCTGAAAATATTCTCGCATCCGGCCTGCGGGAATACCACCCGCGGACGGGGAGTAAAGCGCTGCTTGAATTCGTTCCGGGTCCGCCGAGTTCGTTGCGGCTTGCCCCGCTCGTTTCTCCCAGTACTGCATGATCATGGAAATGGCGGCCGATCCGCAGCCGTCCCGGGTCTGGGGCACAAAGGGGACGTCAATCCACAGTCCCGGCGGCTGCGCTGCGAGAACCGAGACAACGCTCGCAGCGCAGACCAGGAAGAAGAACGTAATCGCGCGCGCATTCATATTTCAGCGCACGGCCACGATGATCAGAATCAAAGCGACGATGGCAATTAGTATGATGATGAGGTCACGGTCACTCATCCTGCCGGCGGCAAAATCTTCCTGAGCTTTCTGCGAGCGCGCGGACAAGTCCGCCAACTCCTCATCATTCAGATTCGGTATGGCGTTCTTGACCTGGCCGGCATCGAGGTGCGCGGATTTCATGGCGCGTTGGGCTTCCGGGGAGGAAACAAAATTTTCCAGTTGAGTCTGGTTCTTTCGGCGCGCAGAGGAGGAAGCCGCCAAATCTTTTTGAATGTCCGATGGAGCTACGACGTGGTCCTGCGCGATAGCGAGCCGGGGAACCGCAAACGTCAAGGTGAATAGGAATGCGAATGAAATGGCTAGGGAGAGCAGCACGGACTTTTTCATTTTTCCTCCGAGAAAAACATACTTCGGCGGGCTGGTAAATCCAGTGTATCGGGAGACTTTTGGAGGTGTCAACGGTTTTGAAACGTTCGCAGTACGGGCACATTTCGATGCAATAATTTTTCCCCGAAAGCACCGGTACCCAGAGAGGCTATCTTTCCGCTGCCTTTGCGGCCCCGGAGGTTCGCCGAATCATTCCAGCCAATTCGCGTGTGACCGGCACGTCGATCCCATGCTCCTGTGCATGGCGCAGGATTGGCCCGGCGATCGCGTCCACTTCGGGCGGGTTGCCGGCGGCGACGTCCTTCTGCATCGAACTGCGCCCTCCCTGAGGCGTTTTGTCGAAGAACTGGATGATCATCGAAGCGTCGAGCGGTGTCCCGCTTGCCGTGCCCACGGCGGCGACTTCGCGAGCCACGGCCTCCAGCCTCTTTCGCCACACCGGATCGCGATTCACTTCGCCGATAGTCAGCCCCGCCGCGCTGGTCGTGAGCGCAAACGGGGCAAGAAATGACAATTTGTTCCAAAGAATCTTCCTCTCGTCGTCGACGAATTGACAGGCAAAGCCAAATTTCTTCAATTCCTCGACAGTGCTCCCCAGCCTGCTCTCGCCGATGGAGGAGAAAGAAAGGCGAATAGCCATCCCCCGATGAATGATCCTGCCGGGAGCGACCCGTTCCGCCTCGACGCCAATACTTGCCGTGACGACCCGATCATGCCCAAAACGCGCTCGCAACAACGCGACGTGGTCAATCCCATTCAACAGGGGAACGACCGCGCCAATTTGCTTGGGATCCACCGTGACGCTGCGCAGCGCGGATTCCAACTGCGTGGCCTTCACCGTGATCCACAACACGTCGTAGGGCGCCCCGACGCTGGCAACACGATCCACAGGAACGCTGAAGGAGCCAAGCGGGCTCTCAAGCGAAAGCTCCGCGGGGTAGTCTTTCAATGCCTCCGGCCGAAGCACCAGCGTGACGGACTCTCCCGACTTCGCCAGAGCCACGCCAATCAGCCCTCCGACGCCGCCTGCTCCCAGAATCGCGTGACGCATGCTCTCCTCCTGGACCCCATTAATTGGACAGGTCCTTTGTCCTGAGTTTCGCGAAAGACAACCTGTTTTAGCTTTAGACGCCTAGACCATAGCAAAACCAGACAGGCTGAAGCCCGTCCCACCGAACCCGGCATGTCCCAAGCGCCAAAATATGCGTCCATTGTACGCCGAGTTGCCCTGCGAATACCCTCCGAATCAGCGAAATACATGGAAATAGCGGGGATTTGACCCAATTTTTCATCCCGTCCTCATTCTTTAACAATCAATGCAGATTACGAAACTCCTGCCGAGATCGACTAGGGGCGTCAATGACTCCCCGATGCTATGATTCCCCTATGGTGACGGAGAAGACCACACCAAAGATTGCCTATTTTTGCATGGAGATCGCCCTAGACCCGGCGATCCCTTCCTATGGCGGGGGCTTGGGCATCCTGGCGGGGGACATGCTGCGATCGGCGGCCGACCTGGAATTGCCCATGGTGGCGATCTCGCTGGCATACAGAAATGGGTATTTCCGGCAACGCCTGGACCAAGAAGGCAATCAAGTCGAGGAACCTGATCCGTGGCAACCGGAAACCGTGCTTCCCTCGGTCGAGGTGGCATTCACCGTGCGCATTGAGGACCGTGACGTGCACGTCCACGCCTGGCGCTACAGCGTCCACGGCTTGTCCGGATTCATTGTGCCAGTCTACCTGCTGGATACGGACCTGCCCGAAAACTCCGATTATGACCGGACCCTGACCGATGCGCTCTACTCCGGCGACCAGCGCCATCGCATCTGCCAGGAAGTGCTGCTCGGGATCGGAGGCATCACTCTGCTGCGGCACCTGAATGTTTCGCAAATCGGAAGTTACCACATGAACGAGGGACACGCCGCGTTCCTGACCCTGGCGATGCTGGAGGAGCAACTCAAGCTTCGCAAGTACACGGTGGCTGTCGAAGCGGACATCGAGGTGGTACGCCGCCGCTGCGTGTTTACGACGCATACCCCGGTGGAGGCGGGCCATGACCGGTTTCCCTGGGACCTGGTGCTTCAGGTGCTTGGAGAATACAGGACCGGTTTGTTGCAGCAATCGGGCTTCGCCAACGCGAACATGCTGAACATGACGGACCTGGCCATTCACTTTTCCCGGTATGTGAACGGCGTGGCCATGCGCCACGGCGAAGTCTCGCAGCACATGTTCCCTCAATTTCCCATCCATGCAATTACCAATGGGGTACATGCGGCCACCTGGGCGTCGCCGCCATTTCAGGAATTGTTCGATCGCGAGATTCCGGAATGGCGCCGCGACAACGCGTATATGCGTTACGCGGTGGGGATTCCGATCGAGGAAATTCGCAAGGCGCACTGTCTGGCCAAGGCGGCGCTGATCAAGGAAGTTGCCAAGCGCACCGGAGTGCAGCTGGACGATTCGGTGCTGACCATCGGCTTCGCTCGCCGTGCGGCGACCTACAAGCGCGCGGACTTGCTGTTCAAAGACATCGACCGCCTCAAATCCATCGCTCAGTCGGCCGGCCCAATTCAAATCTTATATTCCGGCAAAGCCCATCCCAATGATGCGGGCGGCAAAGCTTTGATTCAGCGCGTAATTCAGGCCGCCGCCGGACTGAATCACAACATCAAGATCGTTTATCTTGAGAACTACAATATGGCGCTCGCCAAGATCATCACCTCCGGCGTCGATCTCTGGCTGAATACCCCGCAGCGTCCGCAGGAGGCTTCCGGCACGAGCGGCATGAAGGCGGCCCTGAACGGCGTTCCCAGCCTGAGCGTGCTGGACGGCTGGTGGGTCGAGGGTTGCGTCGAGGGCGTCACCGGCTGGGCCATCGGTTACGACAGCAAGATCGTCGGCGACGAATCCGCGGCCGAGGTGGCCTCGCTGTACGATAAGCTCGAACACCAGATCGTTCCGATGTTCTACCGCGCTCCCGAAGCCTACGCGCACGTCATGAGATCGTGCATCTCCCTGAACGCCAGTTTCTTCAACACCCATCGCATGCTGAGCCAATACAAAGCGAATGCGTACTCGCCCCGGGCCCTCATCAGAAAGGCCAAGGAAGTTTAATCGTTGCGTAGTTCCCGCCGTTTGATTCTGCATTGATCGGCAACTGCAGCGCCCTCCCACAATGCGCAAACTATCGGGGTATACCGGATAGTACCGGCGCACTATGGACGCCAACAGAGGCGAACCGTAATCTACTCTCTCGAAACGAGGTAATAGCCAAAGGCTCCATCTGCAATAGCGCAGAGCCAGGAGCATTGAGGACGTCTGCCGTGAATGAGCTGCAAAAGAGGATTTTCTCCCTGAAAGAAGAAGAGGCTTCGCCAAACCGGTCCGACCGGCGTCGCGAGCCTCGCGTCCAAGTCGATCGGCTCGTCTACGTCCAACGAGCCGATTCCGGAGACGCTTATTTCGAGGAAGTGCGCAACATGAGGGACCTCAGCCGCAGCGGGTTCTATTTCATCACGGAGAGGGATTCCTACCAGCCAGGTATTCAATTGCACGTAATACCGGCATTTGGATGTTTCAACCTGGAATACCTGGGCGAGGTGGTGCGAGTCGAACAGTTGCCCTTAGGGGAGTTTGGTGTTGCCGTACGGCTGCTCCATGTAGAGAATAAAATGGCCACACCTCGCTCGAATACGATCGCAACGTTTGAAGCTCTTGCAATGGCGGACAGCTCGCCGGTACAGCTGCCGCAATGCGATTCAGATATTTCGTCGTAGAGTACCCGCCGATAGTCGTCGAGATTTTTAATCCCTAAAATTAAGTCTCTCGCGTTTGCTGCTGAATTGGTCTGTCGTCTTCAAAGCGCCCCGCCTGCCAGCCATTTCTTTCCCAGCGCGTACAGCGCGTCGGCGGCGGGACCTCTCAGTCCTGGCATATCCACTTTGACCTTGAATCCGAGGCCGGATTGCAAGTAGGCCAGATGCTGGTAACCTTCTGGGAATTGCACGAGAATTTTTGGATCGAGTTGCACTGTTTTCGATGGATCGACGGGATCCATGCGGTCCTTTTCATAGAATAACCGCCGCAGAACAATGGCCCAGCGGTCATTTCGTTTTTCAAAGAAATCATAGAAGCGGCCTGTGCAAAGAACGTCCACCAGGACGCCGTGCACCGGCGCGCGCTGCGAAATCGTCATCTTCGTCTGCGCGATGGCGCGGGTGACCGCGACCTCGACCGATGTTCCTCCAAGCAAATGCAATATGCTGACGCCCTTGTCCCAACCCTCTTTGTTCACGCGGATAAATTCTTCGAAGGGCCCTTGAAACCATGTCGCCATCATGACGCCTTCTTCGTGCCAGACCGTGCGAAACCGTTCCCAGTCGCCGGAGTCGCGGTACACGGCCCAGTTTTCGACCACCTCCTTGATTGCCAGAGTATCCAGCATTCGTTGGTCCATGCGGCCCCCTTGTGTGACCGGTGACTAGTGACTAGTCACCAGTCATAAACTTTTCCCCTTTCGCGTACGTGGAAAGAAACTTCAGCGCCAGTTCCCATGCCTGCTTCGCCGCGGTTTCCTTGTAGGCAGGGCGCGCGTCGCAGAAAAATCCGTGGTCGGCGTCGGAGAATTCGACGTTCACATAGGCCTTCTTCGCGTCCTGCATGGCATCAATGACCGCGCGAATGTGCTCCTTGGGAATGTGGGAATCGAGCGCGCCCCAGAAGAAGAGAATCGGACCATGCTGCTGGGCGGCGCGCGGCAGGAGCGCTGGAGCGATTCCGCCGCCGTAGAACGAAATCGCCGCCTTCAGGGGAATCGCCGAGTTGGCAAGAAACGAGACGCGCCCGCCCATGCAATAGCCCACGCTGGCCGTTGCGTTCGGCAAGACGCGCGGATTTTTTTGCAGCCAGTCAAATGCCGCGCGCGCGTCGGCGATCAAGCCGTCGGGCGTGAGCGCCTGCATGTGCGGCATGCAGGCCGGAAAATTCGAGTAGGCGCCTTCAAACCCTGGCCCTGTGCGGTGAAAAAGTTCCGGCGCGATCGCGACGTAGCCTTGCTTGGCGAAGCGGTCCGTCACATCGCGTATGTGCGCGTTCACGCCGAACGCCTCCTGAAACACCAGCAAGCCCGGAGCTTTTGCTCCTTCCACCGGAGCCGCGACGTAGGCTTTCATGGATGTTCCATCCGCAACTTGCAGGGTAACGTTTTCCGTGCGTATCGTTTCCATCGGCTTGTCCTCGCGTATTGATTTGAACTGAGCCGACACATCATATCCATTTTCGCGTCGCGCTCCAAGCCGCCGGCCCGCCAAATTGAACTCGGCGCATCCCAGTAGTGCAGGCTTAAACTCAGCGCCGCTCGTATTGCCAGATCATTTTGGGTTTGGATTCAGCGAGCGTGGGGGGTTGCAAAAGTAACTTGTGACAAGCGAGGACTAACCTGCCAGCAATCGCCTCTCGGCCTCTTGCACGGCTTCGTAAATTTGATCGAAGCTCTCGATCGCAAACAGCCTCTTCTGAATCTCGTCAACCTTGACCGGAGTCGCGAGAACGTCTTCCAGATCAAACACCCTGATCTCGCAACCCTCTTCGATCACGTTGGTGCACTCGCGATGCGAGCTGATGACGCCGCTGCCGTAGACTTTTATCTTTCCACCTTGCCGAATCAGCCCGAACTCAACGGTGTACCAAAACAGGCGGCCCAACCGTTCCAGGATGTCGGCATTTTTTGCCTTTACGCAAATGCTGCCGTAGTGCTGAAGGAAATCCGCAAACACGGGATGCGCATGCATAGGGACATGCCCGAAAACATCATGAAAAATATCCGGCTCGGGAATGTATTCGAGGGAATCGGCGCTGCGCAGCCATGTGGTTGTGGGAAACTTGCGCGCGGCCAGCATTTCAAAAAAAGCTTCCCCGGGAAGAAAGCCGCTCACCGGTGTCGTGCTCCAGCCGGTGCGGGGCCCGATTCGATCGCTGATCGCGTAAAGATTTGGCAGCCGGTCATCCTGCAAGCCGATAATTTCGTATCCTTCAAGATACTCCCGGCAGGCGTAGCCATCCACCTGCGGCCGCCTGCGGCGGACCAATTCAGCCCAAACCGCATGCTGGGCAGGGGTATAGTCCTGATACTTCTGTTCGATGAGATAGGGGGCTGCTGCCACGAGAGGTTCAGTTGACATGACGTTCCTCCTCTCGCCGTGGCGTTTACGACTAAGTTTACCAAAAACGAAGTAGGGCGGAGTGGCATCTTGCCCTGCGCCATCCCCAAATTGACACCCCTGCTGGATGCGGCGACAGTTTCGATCCGTCTTGCCCAATCGAAATCGATGTTGATTACTAAGAGGTCCGACCTTCAGGTCGGACAACTAGAGAGGCATGTGAGAGGCCTTTAGGCCCTGAAGCTTCAGGGGCTGAAGCCCGTGAAGGAACAACCTTGAACGTCGGGGTTAAAGCCCCGACTTCCTAAAATTCACGTCTGGACACTCCTCCACTGAAAATGATTACTGAACAATTGGAACGAGCGCGGCGCCGGCCGGCCTCCACTTCCCATTTTCTTTGGCGAACATGCGCAGCACTCGCGTTTCGGTGCCGGCAACTTTTCCGTCCGTGCTTTCGGCCTGCAGAAACGTGTGATCGGTCGCCAGGGCAAAATTGCCGTACACCGCCATCAGCTTGAAATCGTCGGGATGCGGGCCAACGCCCTTGGACGGATGAGCCGCCCTCTGCGCGGCAACCATTTCCGCCTTGGTTTGAACTTTTCCCTTGATGGAAATTTCGAAAAACTGATCAGTCCAAAACTGGTTGCGGAATTCGACGCACTCTTTGTAATCCTTGTGGTAAGGAGTGGCGCCCGCGCTGCACAACCATTGCTGGTCCACATCCCACAGTGTCTTTTCGAGCTCGGTCCACTCCTTGCTGCCCATTTTTGGAGTCTGCTTGCCCGGCTCCTGCCCGAATGCCAATGCCGAAACGGCCATCGCCGCAACAAAACACAACACGCGAATCGCTTTCATTGTCTTCCTCCCGAATTGGGTTCAATTTGGACGGCTCACACCGCCGCCTCAGACCTGATTGAGGATCGCCATTTCATTGATGCCCTTACTGATGGACCTTGCCAAGAAAATGGCTTGCAAGCTTAAAAACTCCCGCCATCCCAACTACGATTGCAGGAGTAAGAGTGAGAAGGACGGAAAGAAACAACCCCAGTGAGAAGCTCCTGGTCGCAAACAGATCCGCCTCCTGGGGCCATGCTTTCCGCACGATGAGTTCGGCGACCCATCCCCCTGTGTAGCAGAAATTGGCTAGAACCCCATAAATGATAATGCCAAATATGGCCAATAGCGGTGAACCCGGGAGACCAAAATCACTATTGAATAAAAAATAGCTTCCCATACCTATTATCGCGATGACAATACATGTAACGATCCCGGCGATGCCGACGATCAAATTGTAGGGAATTCTCCTCGCCTCCCACCAACCGATAGCCGCTCGTGCGCTGGTGATCGAACTATCTCTGCGGAAGAAAGACAAATTCCTAAGGCGACGCATAGCCGCAATGATCCATCGCGGACCCACTTCTTGTGCGCCTTGCTCGAGCATCTTCTATTTGTCCTGAGAACCCGGGGCCAAATAATACACCTCCTCTGGTAATTGCCCGGTTTTCACCGCACGCCGCCAACATTCTTCACTGGGCCTGTATACGCCTCGAAACGCTTCCGCAATTCTTCGAGCTGCTTCGTGTTAGTGAGGAAAGCGCGGTAAGTGTTGACCACCTTGTAGGAGAGGATGGGGTTCCAGCCGTAGGGGGCGGGGACGTCGGAGCGCGGCGACCAGTTCCCTGCTTTGGCTTGCTCCGCGGGCGTGAGGTACCACGAAAGGAAAAGTTTCGCGGCGTTCGGATGCGGCGCGGATTTGAAAATGGCCGCGGTGAAGGGCCAGATGGGCAGCGGATCGGACTCGGGGAAAGCGACGGCTTGCGCCAAGCCCAGATTTTTCTGGTCCATGCTGATGCTGGCGACGGTGTCAAACGTGACAAGGTTTTCGCCGGCCGCGATGCTGCGCACTACGCCCAGATGGCCTTGGATGAAATTCGGCTGGTTGGCCATATAACGGTCCATGTAGGACCAGCCGTATTTCTGGACGATGTTGTAGAAGACGTAGAGCGTGGCATCGTCATCGGCGGGATAGCACGACACCACTTTGCCCTTGAAGTGCGGATTTAGAAAGTCCAGGGCCGAGCGCGGAACGTCTTCGGGCTTCACTAAATTGGGATTGTAGGCGTAGGTGTGGGCGTTGATCTGGATAGCGACATAGGCTCCGCTCCGATCCTTGAAGCTCGGATCGATCTTGTCGGAGCCTTGCGGCTTGAACTCTAAGAGTGCGCCCTGCTGTTTCCAGCGCACAAAGTCCTGCAATGTTTGGAACATGACGAGGTCGACCTCGAGCTTGCCTGCGGCGAGTTGCGCGTCAATCTTTTTGTCGAGGACATTGCTGAAGCCGCCGGTGACGGACACCTTCACGCCCGGATAGCGCACGGAAAATTCCTTGGCCGCAGCGTCCCAGGGCGCCGTCGGGCCGCCGCTGTAGAGGAGCAACCCGCCTTCGGTTTTGGCTTTATCGTAGAGCGCGTCGAGGCTTTGCGCTCGCGCGGGGGAAAAGCAGCTGAAAAGTCCGGCGATGGCAAGAGCCAGGAAAGAAAATCCGGCTGCCATTGGGGCACGCTGATTCCTGCGCATCCGGATCCTCCTCATCATTTGACAGGTTTCTGCCAGACGAATTTGAATTTTGCAGCCGACAAAAGGTGCGACAGGCTGAAGCCCGTCCTACCAGTGCGCATTAACGCCCTGCCGACTCTTTTGCGTGAGCCAGAAGCGCGTCGAGCGAGGCGCGATCCAGATATTTTCCCTGGACGATGACCGCGCGAATTTTCTGCGTGTTGTGAATGTCGTCAAGCGGATTGGCATCGAGCAGCACGAAATCGGCGGCCTTTCCGTTGGCGACTACGCCGAAGTCATCGCTGCGTCCGAGGAATTGGGCGGCGTCCAGAGTCGCCGATCGCAGGGCTTCGAGCGGCGTGAAACCGCCAGCAACGAGCGCGGCGAGCTCTTTGTGCAAATCGAATCCCGGGATCACGAATGGAGCGCCGCCCGCATTCGTGCCGCCCAGCATCGAAACTCCGTCGCGGTGATATTCGCGCGCGATGGCCAGCTCCTCTTGGTACGCAGCTTTGCGCAGCGTCCAGAATTCCGGTGGGTTGTCCCGGATCAAGCGATCGCGCAGATCGTTCCAATCTTTTCGATCTTTCGCGCCGATATAAGCAAGGAGCGGGTTTTTCTCGATGGCGTCATCGTTGAGAAACGGCACGATCTTTCTTGCGACGAGCGTCGGAACCTGCCATGTTCCATTTTTCACGAACAGCTCGCCGAGAATCTTGAGCCGCTCGGGATCGAAGCCGTCCACTTCCAGTTTCAGCAACGCCAGGTCGCGCGCGGCCTTTTCGGCAGGGCTGGCCGGCGGCGAATCGTTGAGATGCACGATTTGATCGAAATTTCTGGAGGATTCTTCGAGGCTGCCAAGTAGATGCTCGATGCTGAGCTGGCCCGCGGTCGAGGCGTCGCTCGCCCACACGCCCCGCGGCAGGTGCCCGGCGAAGGGCAGACCCACTTTTTTCGATTCCTCGCCGACGGCGTAATATTCTTCTGGCGTCAAATTGTCGGACACTGTGATGAAATCGACGCCGCTCTGCTTCAGCGAATCGACCGTGGCGCGGCCTTCCGCGGGATCATGGACCACGACGGAGTGGTCCGGATGCGCGGGATTCAGACCGTCGACCAGCGGGCCGGAAATCACCATGCGCGGGCCGAGCAATTCCCCGTTGATGACTTGCGAGCGCCAGCGTTTCAGATCATCCAGATGTCCGCCCATATTGCGGACACCTAGGACGCCATTGGCGATAAAAAGCGGAAACGTGCGGTCCGTCTCCCAGACATGCACGTGCATGTCCCACAGGCCGGGAATCACGTACAGACCGCGCGCATTCACGACTTGCGCACCCTTCGGGGCGTGCACCTTTTTCGCGTCGCCCACTTGCGAGATGCGGTCCCCTTCCACAGCTATCGTTTGATCCAGTCTGGCCGGCGCGCCGGTGGTGTCTATGACCGTCACACCGGTGATCTCAAGCGGCTTGGACGCAAACTGTTTGCTCTGCGCCGCCACGGCGAGCGGAATGAAACAGGCCATGCACAACACGGCAAGTCGCTTCACAAGTTCCTCCGGGATTCTCACTATATCTCAACTTCCCTGCATGAATGCGTTCGGCGCAATGATGGGACAGAAATTCGCGGAGAATCCCTCCCTTTCTGAGTTACCATGCAGCTTGTAGGTTGCGGCAAGCTGGAGGGCTATTCCAGTCCGCCACGAATACAATTTTTGTAACGCGCGGGGGGCCTTGTTCTTCTAAGATAGGGGTGACTAATCCTTGCCGGAGGATCTATGTCTCGTAAATCACTTTTGATTTGCATGATGGCGGGTTCTCTACTGTTGGTACTCCCTGCGCGCGGGCAGGAGCAAATGCAAGATCGCGCGGCCGTCCAGTTGCCTGAAGGCGACGCCAAGGAACTCGTTGGCGACACCTGCGCCACTTGCCATAGCCTGGGCAATATCACGAACTCGCAGGGGCATACGCCCGAAGAGTGGAAAACCACGGTGGCCATGATGATGAACGTCGGTGCGCCCGTGCCTCCTGAAAAAGTAGACATGCTCACGAATTATCTGATCAAGAATTTTCCGGCGAAGCCGGGCCCCGCGCCCGCATCCATTCCCGGCAATGTCGAAGTGTCTTTCAAAGAATGGAACTTGCCCACGCCAGGGACGCGGCCTCATGATCCCCTCGCCGCGCCAGACGGTTCGATATGGTACACGGGTCACATGGCCAATCTGCTGGGCCACATCGATCCGAAGACGGGCGACATCAAGGAATATCGCACCAATAGGCCGATGTCAGGCCCGCACGGACTGGTGATGGATAAGCAAGGCAACATCTGGTTCACCGCAAATTTCAAGGCGTACATTGGCAAGTTCGAGCCGGCAACCGGGAAATTCACCCAGTATCCGCTGGATCCCAAGGCGCGCGATCCGCACACGCCCATCTTCGATCAAAAAGGGACGCTGTGGTTCACCGTGCAGGGGGCGAACATGGTGGGCCGGCTGAACACGGAAACGGGCGAGTCGAAAGTGGTGACTACGCCGACGCCGAAGGCGAATCCGTACGGCATGGTCATCACTACGAAGGGGATTCCCTACTTCGTTGAGTTTGGCGCGAACAAAATTGCCAGCATCGATCCGGAAACGATGGAAATTCACGAATACCTTCTGCCCAACGAAGCGGCCCGGCCCAGGCGCGTCGCCATCACCACGGATGACGTTCTGTATTACAGCGATTACGGGCGCGGCTACCTCGGCGAATACGACATCAAAACCGGAAAATTCGTGAAGGAATGGCTGTCGCCGAGCGGCCCGCAGTCCCGGCCCTACGCAATCACGATCGTGAATGGCATCGTGTGGTATTGCGAATCCGGCGTGAAACCGAACACGCTGGTGCGCTTCGACCCCAAGAACGAAAAATTTCAAACTTGGATGATTCCGGCGGGCGGCGGCGTGGTGCGAAACATGATGCACTTCGCGGACGGCAAGCTGGTGCTTACCGAGAGCGGCGAAAATGTGGTCGCCCTAGTCACCGTGAAGGGCGGCGACAAAATAGCCCAGTCAACGGGGTCCGAAAGCCACTAACAAAAATCTGAAACTCCAGCGGCAGAACACGGATTGAGGAAAGTGAGCAATATATGCTTTTCAGGGCCGCAAGTTCATGCGGCGGAGCAGGTCTGCAAAGCGTGGGTCCGAGCGCAGCGGATCCCAAAGTGGGTCAACTTTGAGGTCAACACCTGCGAGGCCTAGGGAGCGTCTTTCATAGCCCTTTTCCAACCACTCAAAGGCCTTGCCTTTCTCTCCTAGGCCCACATAGATATGGCCCATGGCGTCAGCCGGCACAAACTCTTGCCTCGAGATCTGGTTCACATGATCTCGCAACTTCTCCGCCTCTATTCTTCTGCCCGCCATCGCATAGGCGTATCCGAGATCCGCTAGCGCCCACACGTGACCATGCGAGATCGCCACCTGCTTTTCGAACTCCGCGATGGCTTCCTCATTCATGGACTTTTGGAGATACGAAAGGGCAAGGAATGCACGCGCAGGATTGAGGTTGGGATCCAACTCTAGAGTCTTCTGAAGTTGCTCGATTGCTTGGTCGTACTGCCGTGTGTAATAGAATGCCTGTCCCAAAGAGGCATTCATGATCGGCGAGAGCGGATCAAGCTCCAAGGCTCGTCTGTAATTCGCGATGGCTTCTTCAGGGCGTCCCATGGTCGCCAAAACACTGCCATGCCATTGGTAGGCGGTCGCATAGCTAGGATTGAGCTCGATGGCTCGCTGGAATTCCCCCTCGGCGCCAGACCAATCCCAGTCATACTCGGCTTTGATGCGCGCTAGCGAGGTATGAGCTTCGGCAAGCGTGCCGTCTATTTCCAGTGACCTCAGAGCAGCATCCTTAGCCTTCGGATACGCCTCCTGCGGGGATGAAAACCCGAACACTGCAAGCCAAATGTAGCTATCAGCTAACCCGTCATACGCCTGAGCGTAACCGGGATCTTTGGCAATTGCCTGCTGAAAATATTCGACCCCTTTGTTCAATCCGAGGCCTGTCTTTTGCCAGAAGAAGCGACCCCGCAGATAATCCTGATAGGCTTCCGCGTTCGGCGTGTAGTTTCTCACCAGTCGATTCTGTTCTTCACTTGTCAGGCGAAGCCTCAGCGCAGTTGCCATCTCCTTCGCAATCTCTTCCTGGAGCCCAAAAATGTCCGTTTGTTTGCGGCTATATTGCTGACCCCAGATATGACTACTGTCGCGAGTATCTATCAATTCAGTAGCTATCGTGAGGCTATCGCCGTGCTGCGTGACTCTGCCCTTAAATACGGCCCGAACTCCCAGATCGTGCCCCACGGTTTGAGCGTCGGTTTCTTTACCCTTGTAGCGAAATGCTGCGTCGCGAGACATCACTTTCAAATGGGGCACCTGGGACAAGCTATTGATGAGGCCCTCTGTGATTCCGTCGCTTAAGTATTCCGTGTTCGGATCGGCGCTAACATTCACGAATGGCAAGACCGCGACCGAGTCTATCGTTTCTCCGCCTCGCCCGACTCGCAGGTAGAACCAGTCCGCAGCCGCCAGCGCCGCAAGTAGGGCACCCGCCGCGATCACTGATGCAGCCCGGCTACGCCACAGCGGCTGAACCTTCCCGGGAAGGGAAGCGATACCACGGGCGCCGACCTCGGGTGGCATTCCCGGGGGCGTCGACGCAGTTGGCGGAAATTGCCGCACGGCGCCTAAGAAACGATAACCCCGTCGAGGAACCGTTTCGATGTAGTCTGGGTCCTCACCCAGTGCTTTTCGCAGAAGAAAAATGTTGTTGGATAAGCTGCCTTCTTCGACGAACGTGTCCGGCCAAAGCATCCCGATGAGCTCTTCCTTTTCCATGAGGTGTCCACTATTTCGGACTAGCAGGAGAAGGGTATCGAACGCTTTCGGTGTTAGGGGCACTATCTCGTTTCCCCGCATCAACTTGCGTTCGGCGGGATCCAGGCAGTAGGACCCGAATTCGTAAAACCGAGGCGTCTCACGGCCGGGCGTCTCATTCCCAGCAGAGGGCGGATTGCGAAGACCTTCGGTGGCAGCTCCCCGGCGTGTTTCCTCGCTCACGTTCCCCCTCGCAACTCTTGTGAGAACTCTTTGAGAGTTCTGTGAGTGCGCCCAGAGGACTTCCGGACTAATGACAGGCTACGTGTGCGCAAACAGACTAGCGGAAGGCCGGGCCATTTACTAATTGTACCACCCGCTCCCGCGTCGTTCAAACTCTGTCTAAGGAGGGTTAAAAATGTTGCGAAACCCAGTCTCAAAGAGAAGTGTTATTTCGATTTCATTGGCCCTGCTGGCCTTGGCGGCCCTGACCTTTGCTCTGAAGCCCAGAACCGCCCAAGCCGAGGAAGGTGTGCGATTCAAGGGAACCCTTACGGTCCAGTTTGTGGGGATTCCAACGACGGGAGGTTGCGCCGTGGGCGATACCAATTGCATCACGTGTACCAGCAACCCCGGCGCTGTTTATATTGACGCACAAGGGATTGGTGACACATCACTGGGCACGCTGTTCTTTAAGCTCTTAAAATGTGCCTTTGCGCCGACTCAGGCAGCCCCATTCGGGAGTTATGCAGGGACTTTAACGACGACCGCTCCTAACGGAAAAGATTCGTTGACTTGGGCCTATTCAGGTCAGAACGACAGTTTTGGAGATGCCTACGGTTTCGGCCCGTTCAGTGGCAAGTTAACGATCACGGGGGGAACGGGCAAATTCGAAGGCGCACAAGGAAGTGCCACCTTCACGGCCGTGGGGGGCCCCGCCACGCCCGGACCTAGCCCCAACAGCGTCGTAGGGATGGCGTTCTATTCAGTCCAGGGAAAACTTGAATTCCGCGACAACGACTAGCATCGAGTCCCGCCACGGGGCGGGTGAAGTCATGAGTGCGACAGGCCCGTTGGTGAAAGGCGTGCTGTCATCTCGACCGCGTCGAGATGCCAAGCAACGCCTTTACCCCACGGGATAGCTGGTTCATTTATGGTCGACGAACCGTTTTCGGAGCTTTCAAAAGCGCCATTGCCGATCCGCGCCGGCAGACGTCTAGGGCCTTACGAGATCCTCGCCCCTATCGGTGCGGGAGGAATGGGCGAGGTATATAAAGCGCACGACACCAATCTCGGGCGCGACGTGGCCATCAAAGTCCTACCTGCGACCTTCGTCAATGATCCGCCGCGCCTTGCCCGTTTTCAGCGTGAGGCGCGCTTGCTCGCGGCGCTGGATCATCCGTACATTGCCACAATCTACGGTTTGGAGCAGTCCGGCGGTGTGACCTGCCTTGTCATGGAATTGGTCCCGGGCGAGACACTGGCGAATCGAGTGAAGTCCGGGCCGCTCCCTGTTGAGGAAGCTTTGCAGATCGCCGCGCAGATTGCGGAGGCGCTGGAAGCCGCTCACGAAAAAAGCATCATTCACCGCGACTTGAAACCCTCCAATGTGAAGGTGACTCCCGAGGGAAAAGTAAAAGTGCTGGACTTCGGATTGGCGAAGGCGTTCGCGGGTGACGCAGCAAACGATGATCCTTCCAATTCGCCCACGTTGAGCGCCACAGCGACGATGCAGGGAGTGATCCTCGGCACCGCAGCCTACATGAGCCCCGAGCAGGCGCGCGGCAAGACCTGTGACAAGCGCGCGGACATTTGGGCCTTTGGATGTGCGTTGTACGAACTGCTCGCAGGGAAGCCCGCGTTTCACGGGGAAACCGTAACGGAAATTCTCGCTGCGGTTCTGAAAGAGGAACCGGATTGGCGGGCCCTGCCAGCCTCGACTCCCTTGAAGATTCGAGATCTGCTCGGACGATGTTTGCAAAAGGAATTGCGCCGCCGCTTGCATGATGTCGCGGACGCACGAATCGAAATCGAGGAGGCACTGGCCGCGCCCGCAGACGCAGAACCGGCTGCGGCGGCGAAAAGCAATCGCTTGCGCTGGCCAGGAATCCTGGTGTGGGGCGTTGCGTCATTGCTTGTGGCGGGCCTTATCAACATGGCCGTCTGGAAACTGAAACCCTCGCCTACGTCTCCGCCACAGCCGGTCAGTCGTTTGGTGATCAATCTGCCGCCGGGCCAACAATTGGCAGGTTTGGAGAGTGGCCCTGCCGTGGCCCTCTCTCCCGATGGCACTCATCTCGCGTATGTCGCACGCCAGAGTGGCAACCAGCAGCTTTACCTGCGAGCGATGGATAGCGACGAAGTCAAGCCTATCCCCGGCACAGAAGGAGCCGTCAACCCTTTCTTCTCACCCGATGGACAATGGGTAGGGTTTTTCGGAGGCGGGAAGCTGAAGAAGATTTCGGTGAGCGGCGGAGCGGCGCTGAGCCTCGGCGATGCTACAAACCCTCGCGGGGCCAATTGGGGCAGCCGGGGAATTATTGCATTCACACCCGCGAACGGCTTTGGTCTCCAGCAAGTGTCCGACGCCGGAGGCGCACCGCAGCCGCTGACGCGTCTCGAGAAAGGCGAGCTCAGCCACCTCTGGCCGGAGTTCCTGCCCGGCGGCAAGGCAGTGCTATTTGCTACCGGATCGACTTCGATTAATTTCAGCAACGCGAAGGTTGCCGTCCAGTCCGTCGAAACGCGCGAACGGCGGAATCTGGTCCAAGTAGGGACGAACCCCCGCTACGCGCCTTCCGGGCACCTGGTTTATGCGCAAGGGGGGAGTTTGATGGCCGTGCCGTTCGATCCCCAACGGCTCGCGATCTCAGGCACGGCGGTCCCTGTGGTACAGGGTGTCCTGCAATCCCCAGTCAGCGGATCGGCGCAGTACAGCTTTTCCGCCACGGGATCGCTGGTTTATGTTCCGGGGGTGGTTCAGTCGAACCAAAGCAAGCCGGTGTGGGTCAGCCGCAACGGGGCTGAGCTGCCCTTGGCAGCCCCCGAACGCGCCTACCGGGGACCAAGGGTTTCCCCCGACGGCCGCAGAATAGCCATCAGCATCACGGAACAGGAGACGCAAATCTGGCTGTACGATCTCTCGCAGGAGACGCTGACCCGACTTACGTTTGGGGGGAACGTGAACAATAACCCGTCTTGGACGCCGGATGGCAAGCGGATAGCGTTTGAATCAGGCAAGGAGGGGCCGCTGAATATTTTCTGGCAATTGGCAGACGGCAGTGGAGGCCTCGAGCGTTTAACCACCAGCGAATACCCCCAGGTTCCGCATTCCTGGTCCCCGGATGGGCAACTGCTGGCCTTCGTTGAAACCAATCCCACCACGGGTTACGACATCTGGATGCTGCGGATGGGTGGCACTTCGCAGAGCTCAGCGCAAGTCCCTTCGGGGGGCTCAGGTCAGGTCCGCAAGGCGCTGACTTTCCTTCAAACACGGTTCGACGAAGCGGTTCCGCGTTTTTCCCCCGACGGACGGTGGCTGGCGTACGTTTCGAACGAATCGGGGCGGAACGAAATTTACATACAGCCCTATCCGGGCCCGGGCGGGAAGTGGCAAATCTCGACGGAAGGCGGCGCAGAGCCAGTGTGGAACCGGAACGGTCGGGAGCTGTTCTACCGCACCGGCGACAAGATGATGGCGGTGGAGATTAGGACGCAGCCAGGTTTTTCTGTGGGCAAGCCACGGATGCTCTTTGAGGGACGATACCGACCGACCCCGGCAACGTCTCCTAACTACGACGTGTCTCCCGATGGGCAGCGCTTCCTGATGCTCAAGCCCGCCGAGCAGGAGCAGTCGGCGCCAACGCAAATCAACGTCGTACTGAACTGGTTTGAAGAGCTGAAGCAGAAAGTCCCCAAGGGGAAGAATTGATGCCGACGAATGACTCGTCAGAATTGATGAAACAAAGTTCGGCAAAACCATCACGAACTATCGCATTTTAGAAAATACCGGCGGCGTGGTGGGCGTGGTGCTGGATGCCGAAGACTCCAAATTGCATCGCCAGGTAAAGTTAAAGTTTCCGCTGCGAGAGTTGGAGAACGATCCGGCCGTCCGCGAGCACTTCCAGCAAGAGGCCTTTGCTGCGCCCGCGTTCAATTATCCGTCCATCTGCTCGGTCAACGAGATGGATTACTTCGCTCTATTTTTGACATCAACTGCGGCGCGCTGGCTGGCTGCCGATCCGGCGAGATAGAAATAGCCGACGCGGTTATTGGCTTGCGAGCCCCACCAGATGCGGCCTTCGGCGTCCTGGAAGAAATCGCGCATGCCGTTTTCGGGGAAGAGGAACGGGTAGAGTGTGATTTTCCCCGTCGCAGGGTCGAGTTCGGAGATAGTGTCCATTTCCATGGACGAAAACCAGAGATGGCCGGTGTTTTTGTCGATCACCAGGGCGTAGGGAGTGGGCCTGCCGCCGGGGAGAGCATATTCCTTGAACGTTTCGCTCCTGGGATCGAAGCGGGCGATCTTTCCCGCTTCGTATTCGCAGAACCACACGTTGCCCTGCGCGTCAATCTTCAAGCGGCGCGGCCACGACCCCGAAGTTGGCTGCTGATATTTGGTGACCTTGCCCGTTTTGGCGTCCACCTTGCCGATCTTGCCGTCCTTTGAGAATTCCGAGAACCACACGTTTTCCTCTTTATCGAGGGCCAAGCCGTAGGCGGTCGGTACTTCGGCGAAGTCGTGGAACGTTCCGGTTTCAGGATCGAAGCGGGTCAATGGCTCGCCGGTGCCCCACACCATGCCTTTTGAGTCGACCACGAGCGTGTGTTTCGTGCCGCGGCTTGGTTCCTTGTAGCGCGTGATCTGGTGCGTTGCAGGGTCCATCTTGCCGATCGTGTCGGTGGCCTGCTCGGAATACCAGATCATCCCGTCCGGGCCGACCACGACGGAATGGATGGATGCTTGATCGACATTGGGGATTGGGTATTCGGAGATGACTCCGGTCTTGGGGTCGAGTTTCCCGAGCCAGTGGCCGCGGTACTCCCAAATCCACACGTTCCCATCGCGCTCCGGCTTGGCGGAGCCGGGAAAGCGATTGGACCCGGGCATGTCGAAGGTAACGTAGACGATCTTCATGGCGTCGTCGCTGTAGGTAGGCTGCTTTAATTCTTCGTATGTGGGCAGTTCCGCGGGAGAATGCGTCAACGGCGAATCCGGTCCGAAAAATTTCGTAAGATAAGCGGTGACGTCGTCGCCGTCCTTCTCGTTGACGTCTTTCAGCAGGTAACCAAAGCTAGTGCGCATGTAATTGACGCGGTCATGCCAGCCTGTTTCGTCCCGTACCTGGGCAGCCATCCGGCTCTGAAAACCGTGGCAGCGGAAGCAGGCGGTTGTCAGCTTGTCCCTGCCGCGTCCTTGGGGCAAGAGCTGCTCGCCTTGATAGATGGAGAGATCGGTCCAGTGCACGATTCCTTTCTCCAGTGAGATTTCGTACGTGGCGTTCTGGCCGGCGGCCAGTTGAACGCCTGTGCGCGGCGCGAAGCGGTACCCGACAGCCCTCACCAGTAACTGGTATTGCCCTTCAGGCAAGTTTTCGATGCGATAGCGCCCGTCTTTGTCGGAAAGTACAACCGTCGCGGTCCTTGAATCCATATCCTGGGCTTCGACGAAAGCGCCCTGGAACGGTTTTCCCTCAGGGCCCTTCACCGTGCCGGATACAGTGGCGCCGTAAGCAAACGACGCCAGGGAAAGACCTAAGGCAATTACGGCCGCGCTCTTCCACGCTGAACGCATAATCGCTCCTTCCTTACTCGAAGTGGGTCTGGGCGACACTTTTGGGGAGGGTTACAGCTTGCATGACTAGGATGTCCCTCCGAGGATGAGCTTCTGGCGGAATCTAGCAGGAATGAAGATGCCTTGCAAGGATTCCGAAGATAAGTCGGAGGATTGGCCGGCATTTATTCAAATGGGCGGAAGCATGGATTTGGGCTCTCTCGCTTTCAAAATTCGAATTTTGAAGAAGCGGCTTTGACAATCTGCGACACAAATGTGACATCCATTGACATTTCGTCAGCTTCGACACATACAATTCGTTTATTCAAATCTTGGATGAGATCCTCGGGCTTACGCTAATTCCCTCATCTGCAATAACTTGCTACATCCTCAAAAAAATCGCTCACCTTCGCCAGACTGGTCATTCAGATGCATGTGACATCATGAGGGCGAAAAGGGGGGTCATCATGAGGAGTCCATTCGCATCCTGGATAGGCCAAACGGTGATTTTGCAAGTGGCGGCGGAAGACTTGAGCGTTCCGTTGCGCGGAATGATTGTCGAGGAATCGGCGGTCTCGGTGCGGTTCCGAGTTGCAGATGGGAAAGACTTCGATATTTTTAAGCCCATGATCCTCGCGGTTGAGCAGGACGACTGTTCGGAGATGCTGGTGAACTAGGGGTGGCTGCGATGGCTGAATGTCCGGTCCGAAAAGAGATTGACGAAGATCGAGCCGCTGTTCTGCTCGGTATCAGTCCCGCTCAATTGCGGAAATTGTGCGAACAGTCCGGCCTGAGACATGGCGAAACAGGCGACGCCCGTCAGCCGCGATCGTTTACCTATGAAGAATTGTACTGGATTTGCCGGAAGGTAGCCCGTCCGGCTGTTTAGACCTAGAAATCTAGAATTTATTCCGGCCCTGCCTCTGTTTCAATCCCTCGGTCCCGGGTTTGCATCCCCCTGACGAACCCGGGGCCATCCCCCTTCAGACGTTCCTGCTTAGATTAGATTCCTTAGACAAGTTGCTAAGTATATGATTTATTGGGACTTAGCTGGAAGAGTTTCTGGACAGACCCTTCCGGCGGTGGCACTGATATTGCAAGCTGCAAAATCCCACAAAATGAATTGAAGACGGCGTTGTGCTTTTCGCGCCAAAGCGAGGCATGCGCCGGAAAAGCGAACTTTGGTCCCATCGCAGCCGTTATCCAGACCCAGTCAAGCTAGGCGCGTCATAATCGTCGTCGCTCTTCTTTTCAAAAACCTGGGAGCATTCGACTACTTCAGCGATCGAAGTGACGAATTGCTCGCCCCAACCGAGGTCGAGGTGGAAGGCGATCGCGTAGGCACGCTTCGTATCCAGGCGCGCCGGAACGCACTCAGAAGGATCCGCGCGACTGATCACGTCGGCCTCCGCCTCCGACAGGAATTTTTTGTAGTCCTCGAGTTGAGCAAGGATTTGTCTGCCCAACTTGCTCGGTCCCTGCAGGGCGTAGTAGAAAACGGCATTGACAAGCATAAACGCGCCCACAAGTAGCGCGGCAAGCACATTGGACATCGCCCCGATGAATGAGACTCCTACAAACGCTCCGGCCAGAAACCAAAGAGGCCGCGTGTCGGCGTCCGTCCACGGCCGCCGCGGGGCGGTGCTCCCAGGCAACCGGCAAGCAATTTTTTCGAGGGTTCCAGATAGAGTGCGCACAGCCACGACAAAACATCCAAAGGTCAAGAGAAGGACATAGACCGGTCCGCGGCTCGAACCATGACCCAGAAAGTCTCCGTAAATAAGAACCAAGAACGATGCGATGCCTGATACCGCCCATGCAAAGACGGAAAGTCCGACATGGGGCAAAAAGTATTCCGTGTTGAGGAGCACAATCTGGAATGACTCCACGGTTTCGGCAAGTTGGGGCGTGGATTGCGCGAAATCAAAAGTGTCATAGCCTCGGAAAAGTGACCGGGCGAGAACATCTTCTTCCGGTTCAAGGGGCGCGGATGCCTCGCTGGCAATTTGGGTGAGGGTAACCAAGTCGCTGGTTTGCTCAATTTTTACATAGCCTTTCGCTGCCATGTTCACAAGTGAGGCGGCAATTGCACGCGAGAGCCGGCCTCTCTCACAGAGCCACGCTGCAACTCCAGGAGAAGCGCCCTTGGGAGGATCATATCGAGCTACGGAGACGGGTTGGGACAGGGGAATCCGCAAGATACCCGAAACGAGAACGTAATACGCAATTACGAAAAGCAGGGCTAAGGTGGCCAGCCCGTAGACCGTCGCGAAGTTGTTGAAGTCGAGCAAGATCACTGCATCTCAGGCAAGGATCGGCGCGGGAGCAGTCCGGCCTTGCTCGCGTTGGAACCAGTTCCTCAGCCGGCGAGCGCGGCCATGATGCGCTCCGAAGTGAATGGCACCTGCCGGATGCGCGCGCCGGTGGCATCGAAAATGGCGTTTCCGATTGCGCTTCCGACCACGGTGATGGCGGTTTCACCGGCTCCCGTGGCGGGCACGTCGGGGCGGTCCAGCAGGATCACTTCGACTTTGGGGACGGTAAAGCCGAGGGGGAGCGAGTGGTAGGTTCTCCAGTCGATGGAGGTCACGTTGTGGTCGTCCCAGGTGACTTCTTCGCCGAGGGCGCGGCTCAAGCCTTGCAGCGCGCCACCTTCGCTCTGGTTGCGGAGGCCGTCGGGATTCGAGATTGGTCCGGCATCGACGCTGACAACGATTCTTTTCACGGTAAGTTTTCCTGTTGCCAATTCAACTTCGACTTCGGCGACCATGGCGGAGTAACCGTTATCTCCTTCGTAGGCGACGCAGGAGATGCCGCGTCCGCTGGCGATGCCTGCTGCTGAAGTGGCGCGCGGCTTCGGCGATGGGCGCGCATCCCAATTTGCTGCTTTCGCGGCGGACTTTACGACGTCAATCATTCGCTCTTCGCTCAAATGCCGCAAACGAAATTCAACGGGATCGGCTTTTACGCGGGCCGCAAGCTCGTCCATGAAGGATTCATGCGCGAAAGTATTTTGCAACCGCTGCGGCGAACGCAAAGGGCCAGTCCAAAACGGGGAGACGACATTGTGCAAGAGGGCGCGCTCGGACTTGATTTTGCCCGCGCCGTGGTCCGCACCTCCCACGTGGCCCACGACGTAAGACGGAATCGCGTTGCTATTGTTGCTGAAATTGGCGGGCTCGG
>Ga0210409_10001125_pt1 | contig 36940 bp, 45 predicted proteins | sample IncBWH17MmetaG_FD_161649 | JGI IMG/M metagenome (GOLD analysis project Ga0210409, IMG submission 161649) | Forest soil microbial communities from Barre Woods Harvard Forest LTER site, Petersham, Massachusetts, United States - Inc-BW-H-17-M | ecosystem: Environmental > Terrestrial > Soil >... | reverse complement strand
GCCGGCCACCAATTCCTTGCCGGTTCCGCTTTCGCCCAAAATCAGGACGCGGGCATCGGTGGGGCCGAAGGTTTGAAGTTGCTGCCGCAGTTCTCGGACTTTGACGCATTCGCCGACAATTTGATCGAGTTGGTACGTCTCGCTGGCCCGGGCGCGCAGCCGCGCGTTTTCCTGAAGCAACCGATAGCGTTCGACGCAGCCGGAAACCGCGTGCAACAATTCCTCAGGCGCAAAGGGCTTGGCCAGGTAATCGATGGCGCCGGCCTTGATGGCCTCGACTGCCAGCTTGGGTGTGGCATAGGCGGTGATCATCAGGATCGGCAGATCGGGCCATTGGCTGCGGGTCTTGGCCAGAAATTCATAGCCGGTCATCCCACCGAGCCGGGCATCGGTGATCACCATGAAAAAATCCTCGTGCGCCAGCAGGTTGAGCGCCTCTTCCGCCGATTCGACCGCCCGCACCGAATAGCCTTCATCGGCCAGCACCGTCTTGAGTGAGGCCCGCATGTTCTTCTCGTCGTCAACCACGAGGACAGGTGGCAGCGGAAGGTTCATCCGTTGGTTTGCGCCAGTTTCATCAGCGTCTTAGCCGGGAATAATAGGATGAACCGGGCTCCTTTTCCAAGCTCAGATTCCACCCGGACCCTGCCGCCGTAGATTTCCACGTTGTGTTTAACCGTGGCCAGCCCCAAACCGGAGCCTTTCTCCTTGGTGGTATAATAAGCTTCGAAAATCCGTCCGAGCTTCTCGGGGGCGATCCCGGGACCATCATCACGGATCGACACCTCGATGGATTGGTCTTCACGGCACTGGGCCTCGACGTAAATATTGCCGCCGCGTGTGTCCATCGCTTCGCGCGCGTTTTGCAGCACGTTGATGAACGTCTCCGAGACATGGCGGCGCAGCATCAGCAATGGGGGAAAACTGCCGCGGAACGAGCGATGCACCTGGAAAGGGTAATGCGCCGCGGGGGGGAACACCCGTCCGATCGCCAGGTCCAGCTCCTCGACCACGTTGAGCTTCTCGACGTGGCCCTCACTCAATTGGGCATAGCCCATCACCTGGGTGATGATGCGATCGGCGCGTTCGACTTCTTCCTGGATCATTCGCACCTGTTCCAGGGTGTCGCTGCGGTTTTCGCGAACGCCACGCTGGAGCGAAAACGCAGCGGTATTAATAATCGCCAGTGGGTTCTTGATCTGATGGGCGAACTCTGCGGCCAGGCGGCCGGCGGAGCGCAGTTGTCCCTCGCGCATAGCAAATTCACGCGCTTCTTCCATGGCCTGACGGTGGCGTTCCATCAACACCTGGATCGCGTAGCAGCACAGCGTCATTAACAGCAGCAACACCAGCCGCAGCAGGATCGATTCGCCGGGCTTATCGGCGTAAAGGTCAACGACCGGCCTGTACTCCGCGGGCAAAGTTTGGGCGACGAAAGAATCGATAATCCCGGCCAGGACGAAACAACTGCTAATCGTGAGGTTCAACAACAACTGCGACGTGGCGCGGGGCACGTTGACGGCTGTGCGCACGATCAGGCCCAGGAAAATCCAATAGAGTGGGCTATTGTATCCCCCGGTAGCTACCGTCAGCACGCCCAGAAAGATTCCATCGATCAGAGTCACGGCGAAGACCGTGCCTTCACTGACGGCGGGGGGAAGGCGCCTCAGGAACAAGATGAGAATGCCGGCCAGGACGCTGAGAGCCACGTAGGTCCAGATCAAAGTATAGGCGTAGATAGTAGGCACCTCCAAGCTGGTCGCCTGCTCGCCCAGCCACGTGTAAGTAGCCGGCCTGAGCAGGATGGCAATCCAGGCCGCTTTAATGGGCAGGATAATATGCTGCTCCATCATTTCGATGCGCTGGAGCACTTGCGAGGTGAGCGGCGGCGATATCTCGAGTAGTTCGACCAACCCGTTGAATTCCCGGGAGACGGCCGTCCACAGGCGGTGCAGCCGGTTGTTGCCCAGTTTTCGCCACCACGCGCGTCGAGCGAGGAGGTGAGGCTTGGGCATGCCCGAGGGGCTTGTCACCTCCGATGGGTGCGGTGCATTCATTCGCTTAACCCTGCCCCCTTGAGGTTGTCCGCGGGCGGCCCCAGGGGTTCCAGTTAAGATTCTATTATATCAGAAGCTGCCGACCAACTCAATCGCGCGCGCGGCGACCTTTTCGACCGGCCAAAGCCGTCCCAACCCTTCATACCCGCAGGAGAGCAAACCCTCGTCCGGCCCAATGAACTCGGTGCCGCGGGATTTCAACGTGGCCACGTTTTGCTGGGTGGCGGGATGGAGCCACATCTTGCCGTTCATGGCGGGAGCCACCAGCACACGCGCTTTCGGATTGAGGGCCAGGGCCACGCAGCTCAGGGCATCGTTGGCCAGGCCCAGCGCCAGCCTGGCAATCGTATTGGCGGTGGCCGGCGCCACCAGCAGCAGGTCCGCTTCGTCCGCCAGTTGGATATGGGCCGGTTTCCAACCTTCCTCCTCATCATACAAATCCGTCATCACCGGGTGGCGCGACAGGGTCTTGAACGCTAATGGGGAGATAAACCGCAGTGCGTCCGTGGTCATGACCACGCGCACATCACAACCTTGTTTGGTGAGTTGGCTCGTCAGTTCGGCCGCTTTGTAGGCCGCGATTGAACCGGTCACGCCCAGAACAATTCTCTTGCTCATGTCCGATTAAAACTCGGGTGGCTGCACGCGGCTGGATCGCATCTTCTCGGCTTCAACAATGTCCAGCATCCGGCGTAAATCCTCTTCGATGCTGCCGCTCAGCAACAGGTAATCAAAATGCTTCCATTGCGCCAGCTCCTGGCGAGCCACGGCCAGCCGCTTTTGGATGGTCGCCGCCGAGTCGGTGCCCCGTCTGCGCAGGCGCTCTTCCAGGACGCTCATGGAAGGCGGGGTCAAGAACACCGAGATTAATGCCCGGCGCAATTCCTGGTCCTCCAGGGCTTTCTCGCGGATTGTGGCAGCGCCCTGGACATCGACATTGAGCAGGACATCCTGGCCCTGGCGCAACCGGCCCAGCACCTCGGATTTCAACGTGCCATAGCTATGGCCGTAAACGGTCGCATGCTCCAGGAAATTGCCCGCCTGAACACGCCGCAAAAACGATTCCGCATTCAGGAAATAGTAGTCCACGCCATCTTGCTCGCCTTCCCGGGGGGCGCGGGTGGTGCAGGTGATGGCCCGCGTCATCGTTCCGTGCACCGCCAGCAACTGTCTGCATAAGGTCGTCTTGCCTCCCCCCGAGGGGGCGGAGATGAGGATCAACAAAGGGCTGGTAGTGGCCATGGCTTGAGGCGGGCTTTGGCTGGGTGAGGTTCGGGTTTGGAGGCTCATCACTCGACGTTTTGGGCTTGTTCCCGGAATTTCTCCAACTCCGCTTTGAGCGTGACGACTTCGCGCGAGATCAGATTATCGTTCGCCTTGGAACCAATTGTATTAATCTCGCGGTTCATCTCTTGCGCCAGAAAGTCTAAAGTGCGTCCCACAGGTTCCCGCGCTTTGACGCAGTCGTCAAATTGTTGGAAATGGCTTTGCAACCGGGTGAGTTCCTCGGAAATATCCGAGCGGTCCGCGAAATAAACCACTTCTTTGAGCAGGCGATCATCATCAATTCCCGGCGCCTCGAGGCCCGCCTCCTGGATGCGCTGCAGCAATTGCTCGCGGTAACGTTGGGCGACCCGCGGCGCTTGTTTTTGGACCCGGCCGGCGGCCTTACGCATCAACTCGACCCGCTTGGCCAGGTCCTGCGCAAGGTGGGTGCCTTCGCGCACGCGCATCCTTACCAATGTCTGCAGTGCCAGCTTCAGCGCCTTTTGCACGGCGGGCCAAAAATCCGCCTCTTCGACAATCTGCTCATCGGTTTGGAACACACCCGGAGCCCGTGCGAGGTGATCCAGCGTGACGGGTCCCGGTAGTCTCAGTTGGCGCGAGAGCCGCGTGAGCTCGCGCGCATAGGCTTTAGCCAGCGGCACATTCAAATGCATGCGGGCCGAGAGCTTGCTGGCGCCGGCGTGCAAACCCACCCGCACGGTAAGACGCCCCCGTGAAATGTACTGGTTGATCAGGTCCCGGATCTGCGCCTCCAGCATTTCCATTTCCCGAGGTAGAGCGACCGAAATCTCGGTTTGCTTGCGATTGACGGAACTGAGCTCGACGGTGATCTTGAAGCCGTTCTGCGAGCATTCGCCGCGCCCGTATCCCGTCATCGATTTCATCCGCAAAAGGATAGAGTAATCAACAGTAGGTTGTCGAATGCTGATTTGGCAGCCTTGGCAGCCTGCGGCAATTACGGAGCGCTCTTCTCAAAACCCGAAACCCGAAGGCCGAAGGCCGAAAGAAATCCGAAACCCGAAATCCGAACGGGTCCGACTAGCGAGAACGAAGACTTTTCGAGGCCGAGGCCCTCTTCGGCCTTCGGATTTCGGAATTCTTTCGGCCTTCGGCCTTCGGATTTCGGATTTTACGCGCCCATACCCATCCTCGCCGCCACCTGCGCGACATCCTTATCTCCTCGGCCGCTGAGGTTCACGATGACAAGGTCATTGGCGCTCATCCCGGGCGCCCGCCGGATCACTTCGGCAATCGCGTGGGCGCTTTCCAAAGCGGGAATGATTCCTTCCAGCCGGGCAAGCTTATGGAAGGCTTCCAAGGCCTGGTCATCCGTCGCGTAAGTGTACTCGGCCCGCTCCTGGTCGCGCAACCAGGCATGTTCGGGGCCTACGGCCGCATAATCCAGCCCGGCCGAAACGCTGTGAGTCAGTTGGACCTGTCCGAATTCGTCCTGCAACAGATAGGAGCGGGTGCCTTGCAGTACGCCGAGAGACCCGCCCTGGAAGCGCGCGGCATGCTTGCCTGGAGAAATGCCTTCGCCGCCGGCTTCCACTCCGATCATCCTTACGGAAGGGTCTTGCAGAAAGGGATAAAATAATCCAATGGAATTTGAGCCTCCGCCAACGCACGCAACCAGCAATTGCGGTAAACGCTGTTCCTTTTCCAAAATCTGGCGCCGCGCCTCGTCGCCAATCACGCGCTGGAAGTTACGCACCATCATCGGATAGGGATGCGCCCCGTAGGCCGTGCCCAGGATGTAATGGGTGCCGCGGATGTTGGTGACCCAGTCGCGCATCGCTTCATTGATGGCCTCCTTCAAGGTTTGTTGGCCCGCCTGTACGGACACTACTTCCGCGCCGAGCATTTTCATGCGGTACACGTTAAGGGCCTGGCGCTCGCAATCCACCGCGCCCATGTAAACCACGCATTTGAGGCCGAACATGGCGGACACCGTCGCCGTGGCTACTCCATGCTGCCCAGCCCCCGTTTCGGCAATAATGCGTGTCTTGCCCATTCTGCGCGCGAGCAAGACTTGGCCGATGCAATTATTGATTTTATGAGCCCCGGTATGCAGCAGGTCCTCGCGTTTGAGATAAATCCTGGCGCCCCCCAATTCGCGAGTCAGTCGTTGGGCGAAGTAGAGTGGTGTCGGTCGTCCGCAAAACTCCCGAAGGTAATAGTCCAACTCTCGCAAAAACTGAGGGTCTTTCCGGGCCCGGTCGTACTCGTCCTGCAACTCCTGCAACGGGTGCATCAAAGTCTCGGGAACATACCTGCCGCCGTAAGCGCCGAAATGACCCAATGCATCGGGAGCGGTTTCTGTGGCAACTGAACTCATGTTTGGAGCATAGCGGTTGCTCGCAGGTTCGTCGAGGAAGACAGGAGCCGGCTGAAGGGGAGCCTGCAGCCTGATCGCTTGAGGCTCCAGCTAATGTGTCACGCCCAGTTGGCGCAGGCTCTGTCCAACATCTGCACCACCGCTTTCGCTGATATCCGAGCGGTCGATTACTCGCACATCGTTCTTCCCGTTGGTAACTGGACCATGGCGATCGACATCCTGCGGCAAGTAAGAGCCCGTCACGTAGCTTTCGTGGCTGTTATTTGCAGATGTTTGGACGGCGTTTTGCTCGTGAGCGCAGCCCTGCGCGAATACGCCCGCCAGCAAGGCCACCAGGCAAGTTACGATCGACATTCTTGCTTTCATAATTGTACGTTTCCAAACTCCGGTCCAACATAATCCGGGAATCGACCACCCTCAAACGGAAAGCTTGCAGGCTGGACCAAGGTCCGGTTGAGGTTTCAACAGTGTTGGTGGGGCGAGGCTTCCTGCCGAACCCTGATGACTTTATTCGTCCGGGCGGCCCGTTCATCGAGAGCCTCCTTCCTCTTTCGCGCATTCATTGGGACCATGAACCTGAAACGCATAAGAGGTTGGAAATCAACGAGTGCGTTTTACGGTTCATGGCGAGCCTCAATTTGCGTTCGCACATGCATTGGGACCATGAACGACGAATGCGCCAAAGTGCTTCTCCCTCTCCTCGGGGGAGAGGGCCGGGCCTTCGCCGCGCCGAAGCGGCTTCGGCCGCGCAGGCGGGGTGAGGGCGGACTTTCCGTTCGCGGTTCATGGAGAGCCTCCTTCCTCTTTCGCGCATGCATTGGGACCATGAACCTGAAACGCATAAGAGGTTGGGAATCAACGAGTGCGTTTTACGGTTCATGGAAAGCCTCCTTTCGATTTTTCGCATGCATTGGGACCATGAACCTGAAACGCATAAGAGGTTGGAAATCAACGAGTGCGTTTTACGGTTCATGGAAAGCAACAGTTTCGGTTTAGGGCTCTTCAGCTTCGCCCCACCAGACCACTGCGACGCGCTACAACGTCACGGGCAACTTGCATTCTCCGCTGCTGTTCACAGCTGTCCGCAGGACATTTATCGACGCCAACGGAGCTCTTGAGTAATGTTGCCAGCGAGATGCCCGATCACACTGCGGCAACGCGGCTCGGCCTGGTCGTCGCGAGACTTCGTCTCGTGCAATCCTTTCTATGGCGAATTGAAGCCCGGCTCAAGGGGGTTGAGCTCAAAGGAAAAGTGCGTTTCCAAGGCCGGCCGATCATCAGCGTAGCCAAGGGCGGGCGGTTGGTAATCGGAGATGACGTCTCCATCGCCAGCTCCGTTCGGGCGAACCCTTTGGGCTTGGCTCAACCCTCAGTGCTTCGCGCGATGACTTCCGGAGCGGCACTTGTGCTTGAAACCGGAGTCGCGCTCAGCGGCACAGTGATTTGCGCAGGGTCCTCAATTCAGATTGGGGAGGGAACCATCCTTGGAGCCGGCGCGATGGTCCTCGACAACGACTTTCACCAACCGGGTCACGGGTGGACCTGGGAGACGGAAAACGCGAAGAATGCCGCCCCCATAAGAATCGGGCGTGGCGTTTTCGTGGGCGCTCGAGCGATCATCCTAAAAGGCGTGACGATTGGAGACCGAGCCATTATCGGTGCGGGCGCGGTAGTTACTAAAGACGTGCCGGACCGTCACCTTGCCGTGGGGAATCCCGCGCGCAACAGCGCACTGAAAGAACATTAAGCCTGCACATGGATTCCGTGGCCCCGACTGGCAGTTACCAGCAGTCGGCCGCGGCTTGGCCGCATCCACAAAACTCCGCCCACACGCACGGCTCAAGCGCAAGGGACCCTGCACGGACTGCGCAATCTCGAAACGGTGAAGCCCGGTAATGATTACTATTTTGAAACAGCCCGTTCGACAATTCTCGACAATCAGCCGAGGCAATAATGGCTTGCGCGCGCTAATAAGCGCCTGTAGTTTTCTTCGCCTTGGCTGCACCCATAGCTCAATTGGATAGAGCATCTGACTACGGATCAGAAGGTTAAAGGTTCAACTCCTTTTGGGTGCGCCACTTCGCCGGAGCTTTTCCCGAGAATCCGGAAAATCATGGATGCTCATTTTGACTCGGTAAATACGGTGTGATTTGCACTTTTGCTTCTTAAGAAAGGATTGGGTGGCGCTCGCCCAGGATTTGTCCATAAGCCAACAATGCGTCCTTCATTAAATCAAGTGCTACGTGTTTTGCTACAGTTTTCACTTGTCGTTTGACTTTTTCAACGATAATCTACATTCAAATTCCAGGATGGACTGGAACATCCCGAGGTGGACGCGAAACTACATACGAATACCAGAAGGCAATTTTTCGAAAGGGAACCGGTATGCCAAAGGTCGTGAAACGGACAGCTTCGCCTTACTATTATGCACGGTTTCAGATCAATGGGAAGGACCATTGGGTTTCAACTAAACAAACCGAACGCAAGAAGGCTCAAAAGGCTCTCGCTTCCCTTCTTGCTCAAGCTCGAAACGAAGTCTCAATTGAGGAACAGGTCAAAAGCCTCGTGGAAACGATCAGCACCCTGCCGAATGAGGCTCAGGCTGCCAAACGCCAAGAGGTAATTCGGGCGATTCTGCGGGCCCAAGACAAGAAAATCTCCTTGGCGGAGAGCTGGAAAAGCTGGCTGTCAAATCCGAACAAAGAATACGATCCGAAACCCAAAACACTGCTCGGTTACGAGGCGATTTGGAAGCGGTTCAAATCCTGGGCCGTCGATAAGAATATAGGGTTCTTGCATGAAGTAACGGCATCCCACGCCGAGAATTACGCCGCCGATTTATGGAAATCGAACGTCTCCGCGAGTACCTACAATCAGCACATAAAGTTCATGCGCGCCATGTTCAGCGCGCTTGAACTTGAGGCAGGACTCATTACGAATTCGTGGACCAGGATTGGGTCCAACAAAAAAAGTCTGCAAGGTGGCCGCCGAAATCTGACCTTGGACGAGCTTCAATCCGTCCTGGCCAAGGCAGAGGGTAACATGAAGCACCTCTTAATCATTGGCGTGTTCACTGGCTTGCGCCTGGCCGATGTCGTTAATCTCAAGGTGGAGAACATTGACAACAATCCCTACCCGCCGGACACCGGGGCACGTTCAGGTTTTATCGTCGTGAAGCCCAGGAAAACTGAGCGCGTTAACAAAATAATAGAGATTCCCTTGCACCCTGTCGTTGCCAAGATCCTGCGTGATCTAAAAGCCGAACGAAAAACTGGCTTCCTTTTTCCCGATGAGCAGGCTTTGCACGAAAAAGACGCTGGGGGCCTTTCAAAGAGCATTCAGGCCCTTTTTGAAAGCTGCAATATCAGGACGACCGAAGAAGTTGGGCAGGGCCATCGCCGACGGGCAATCGTGCGGGTCGGATTTCACAGCTTGCGCCACACCTTTGTTACGCTTTGTGCAAAGGCCGGTGCGCCGCTTCATGTCGTGCAGAAGCTCGTGGGACACGGCAGCCCGATGCTTACTTCGGACAAGTACCTCCACTTGGATAAAGCAGACAAGCAGGCCGCGATCAAGAGCCTGCCTACGCTTGATTTCGACGAGAACGGTGAGCCGCACATCAGCAGTTCTGAGACAACCCCACGTCCTGCATCTATTCCTGATCCGCAGGCAAAACCCGTGACAATCCAACTTAATCCGCAGGGAAATAATGGCTCGCACAATCAATCTGGAAACTGACAAAGGGAATTTGCAGGATTTAACTCTTTTGGGCCAAAAACATAGCCGGCGCGACTATTATGTATTAACATCGGGCAGGCCCGCCGTGCTGACCCTTTATCCAGCCCAGCCATTTGGGGGACATTGGCGTGAAGAGCCGTTCCCAGAATGTGCGCTTACAGGGGTTCGGCGTGCTCGGTTGATACCCCCGCCGTGCCGATCTACTCAAGCCGAGGTCGAATTACTGATGAATTTTGCCTCACAAAGGGCCTATCGAGGATGCAAAACAGAAAAAGACGTCATAGCAGCATTCTTGCGTCTTCAGAATGACCGTGGCATTTCGCTCGCATTGCCCGAGCTATGGGAGCTCGCATGGGGTGGAGGCGTTTGTTTGGCGCCCACGGACGATGCACTGCTTGCAAAGTGTATCGCCGAGGAAAAGGAACAAGCCTCAAAAAAACTGGAGTTGATACTCCAAGAAATTGACCAGTCGAGTGATGCTGCCGGAGTTAAGCTGCAAATGCGAAAATCAGCACAGCAATGCTTCGGCGCTCGTTCGACCGTAACCCTCGCGATGGTGAAGGGCGAGGTACCCATGCGACCGCCCGAATCATTGAGTGAAGCCTCGGCACGTTCGGTATCTGAAAGCATCCGAAATGAATACCTTCGCAAGAGTTGGGCGAAGGACAATGGGGTCAATCTAGATGAAATGCAACGAGAGTCAAAATGGTTCGAACAGTTCATTAACGAGAGAGTTTGGACACAAACAGTCCGGGCTTTGCACGCTTTGGACGAGCGCACACCGGAAACCTATGGGGAGCGGATATTGAGCCTCGACCAGGAACAGTGGATGGTCTTGAAAGCGAGCGTCAGGTATGCAGCCGATTTTAAGAACGGAGCCAGGGTCTATCTTACTGCGTGGGATTTGCGCTACGAGTTGCGTCCTGAGGAGATGAGCGAGGTTGCACGATACCTGCCGGCTTCCTTGTTACAGAGCGCTCAGAGGCGCCCGACTTCCGCAATCGGGAAAAAACGAGGCCGGAAGCAAGAGTACGACCACGCTGCTGATGAAAGGCTCCTGAATGGCTGGAAGGCCGGCCATTTTCGAAAATATGAGGATTACAGCCGGGAAAAAGGGATGAAAACAGCCGATCTGGTCAGGGCACTGCAACGAGCCCGAGCGAGGCGGAGATACCTGGCTCGCGAGCGCCAGTAGGGAGCGTCAAGGTCGCGAGAATTATTTCCTACTTACTTCGTTCGCTCAATTCAGAGTGCAATTCTGGGGCATTTTTTCGCCATAGCCCGTTCAGCAACCTCTAGCAACGTTTCATGCATGCTGAGCTGCCCCCACAGTTGCTGCATGATTAAAAAAGACTTTCTCAAAGCGCTTGAAGCCACTGCACGGGCAGGCGGACTCTCAGAATCCAAAATCAATTGCATGGTTGCAGCGATCGAGGACCAACGCGCAACTCCAGCGCTTCCCTCGGTCCTCATGACGCAGGCTGCCAAGGCCAGGCAGCTCGGGATCTCGAGGTTCACGGTCCGCAAGTTGGTTCAGGCCGGAAAACTACACCCTGTAGAATTGCTGCCGGGCTTCGTTAGATATCGTGCCGACGAACTTGTGTGAGGGCAAAATGACCAAAATCATTCTCGTCCTTCTATCGCTTTTGCTGTCGATTCCAGCACAGGTCTTCTGGAGGTTTGCCTTCTGGCGCAGTTTGGTCCAAACGCGCCTTGAAAATCACCGGGGCACACGAAAGAAAAACCCATGCTGATGACCGAAATTGCACTCCAGCTGGCGGCCAAGGGCAAGTACGTGTTCCCGTGTCGACCTCGCGGGAAGGAGCCTCTGACCAGTCACGGTTTCAAGGATGCCACCACTGATCCGGAGCAGATCCGCAGGTGGTGGTCTGAGCATCCTGATGCCAACCTAGGGCTCGCGACCGGATTGTTATCGCGTTTGGTCGTCTTGGATGACCGAGACCTGCAGTTGGCTTTAGAGCGAGATGCGCACGCTGACCACCGCCTCCGTTTGTCAGGGATTTGTCAGGCGAAAAACGGGTTTCCGGCGTTTTTATACTGCGGAAGTCCTTGATTCTGAATGGTGCACCCAGTAAGAGTTGAACTTACAACCTTCTGATCCGTAGAGGCTAAAAACATCAACCCGTGGACCCTTTCTGGGCTTTTCAGCATGCAAATACGAGCCACAACCGCGAGCAACGTAGCAAATGACGTAGCACTTTACCACGTTGCGCTTTCGCCTGTTTGAAGGCTCGAGCACATCCCGCTAAACTCGTGCCCTTGAATCACGAGCCTAAACTATTCCCGCGAGGAACTTTACGATCAAATCGGGAGAATTCCAGCAGTAACCTTAGCAAAAGAAACTACGTACCTCGAACGTTGCCTTGGCCAAGGTGCCAAAACCGGTCCTGGGCACTGCCTACTTGCGACTCTGTAGTTTCGCCAGGTAGCGCTGAACGCTGCCAGCCGCAATCCGGAGGGTTTTTCCGTCTAGTTGCAGGCCTGTGATTTTTTTGGTTTTAATCAGTTCCAGAATGAAGGTGTCGTCCACGCTCAGCAATTCGGCGACTTTCTGCACCGTATAAAGTTGTTCAATTCCGGTCTGGGTGGCTTCGAGGCTCAGTTTTTTATCAATGTGGGCCTCCATCAGGTTGGCTAGGTGGGAATGGTTCTTTTGCCTAGCAAGTTCGATCGGTGTGGCGCCGGAAGCGTTTCCGATGTCAGGATCGGCGCCATGAGCCAGAAGCAATTTAACCATTTTTGCTGAGCCCTTGCGAACGGCGCCGTGCAGCGAAGTCTCGCCACCAATCATTCCGTCCTGGCTTTGATGAACGCGGCCCTGCTGATTCGGATCGGCACCGAATTCAAGGAGGAGCGCGACCATATCGGTCGAATCGAGCCAGATGGCTACCTCCAAGGGTGTCCCGATGCGGCTTGAGTCCTGCTCATGATTAACGTCGGCGCCGGCGTTCAGCTTCTGTCGAGCCCTACCGATGTACATGTCGGCGACCTATAAAAACCTAAGTCCATATTTGGAAGAGCAAAGGGGCACATCTGCGGGAGGAGACCCATTCATTGACGAGACACACCCACACCCCGCCGATACGGAAATGGGTTCAACTCCCGTGCAACGATGATAATCAGGAAGTCATTCCCACAGGTTTACAAATTCCCCCGCACGGAGTCACGGCAGGCGTATTGGCTCGGCTCCGCCCGTTCGGCCAGATGGCACATGAACGAGCGGAGAACCCCCGCGCACAATTCGAGTTCATAATTCGCGCATTGGCGCTCCGACACTCACGGCGAGCGGCACCTCTAGAAGAAACCTTATTGAGGATTTGTGACGTGTTTTGCAAGAAGATTGACGTGATCTGCTAGTGACATGGTTTTCATGGGAGGTATTGTGGAAAGATGACAGTTCGAAGAATTGAAACATTTCCCCGTATGTATGGGACCATTGCACTTGGCTTTATTCTGTCCAATTTTGGACCCGAGGTTCTGGGCGAACAGTTTGATTGGCCGCAGTGGCAAGGACCGGACCGGACGGCCTCTTCTAAAGAGACGGGTCTGCTTAAGGAATGGCCAAAGGAAGGGCCACCGCTCGCTTGGAAGAGTAAAGGCCTTGGCGGTGGCGACAGCGCGCCGTCCGTTGCGGCAGGCCGCATCTCCGGCATGAGCAACCACGGCGAGGATGAAGTGGTCTGGGCTCTGTCCGAGAAGGACGGAAAGGAAGCCTGGGTCGTTCGAATTGCGCCGGCTTACTCGCAGAACTTCCCGCAATCAAAAGAAGGGCCGAGTGCGACCCCGACAGTCGATGGTGACCGGCTATATGTCATGGGGCTCGCAGGCAATGTGGTGTGCTTGCAGGCCTCTGACGGCAAAGTGATTTGGCAAAAGAATCTGGTGACGGATTTTGGTGGAACGATACCGGCTTGGAGCTACCGCGAATCGCCGCTGATTGACGGTGAGAAGCTGATTTGCACGCCCGGCAGCGATGGTGCAATGCTCGTAGCTCTGGATAAGTTGACTGGGCAAACTATCTGGAAGACCCAGATGCCCGGCGGTTCGGAAAGCGCTCCAGCTGGCGATAGTAATTCCAGTGGTGGTCCCGGTGAACGCGGCGCTGGTTCCACTCCGGGTGTGTCTGGTACCAAGGATCCCAACTTGTTTGTCAGCGAGCATTGGGGGATGTCAACTTTCTCGCAAAAGGTCCCCAACGGCAGGTATGTCGCCAAACTCTACTTCGCGGAAACCTACCAAGGGATTACCGGCCCGGGTCAACGCGTCTTTTCCTTCGATGTTCAGGGGCACAAGTTCAAAGACTTCGACATCTGGGCAAAGGCCGCGGGGCCCAATAAGGCCTATATTGAGACGGTCCCCGTAGAAGTGACGAACGGCGAGTTTCGTATTGTTTTCACGTCCAAGGTCGAAAACCCAGCTATCAAGGCGATTGAGGTCATTCCTCAGGGGGAGTCATCAAGTGGCGCATTGTCTGCGGGCACAATTCGGATCAATGCCGGAGCGTCCGCGTCATTCACGGATTCAAGCGGCCAGGTTTGGCAGCCGGACAGCGGATTTGAGGGAGGCATGACGAATCCGGGGATTGGCGGCCCTGCCGGGGCCTTTGCTAATGCCCCTGGCGGGGCAAGCCCTGGTCGGGGTCGGCGCGGCGGTGGTTTCGGTGGCTTCGGCGGTCCCGGATCATCTGGAGCAGCCTACGCCTCGCCAATCGCAATCGATTTCGACGGGCAACGCCAGTATGTGCAGCTTACCGCCAAGGCCCTCATTGGGGTGGCGGCTGCGGATGGCAAATTTCTTTGGCAATATGAGAAGCCCGCCAATGGGATGGGGATCAACTGTTCGACACCGATTTACCATGACGGGATAGTGTTTGCCGCTTCCGCCTATGGTGCGGGAGGGGGAGCCGTGAAGCTCAGCAGGGACTCAAATGGTGCGGTCACGGCCAAGGAAATGTGGTCGTCCAGGCAGATGGAGAATCATCATGGAGGCGTGATTTTACACGACGGCGCTTTGTTTGGCTCCAATGGCGGTAACGGGGGCGGATACCTGATCTGTCTCGACTTCCAAACAGGCGAAATCCTGTGGAACGAGCGTGACCAAGACAAACGACGGGTGCGCAAAGGCTCCGTCGCGTTTGCGGATGGTCGGATCTACTACCGCACCGAGGAGGGCGACCTGGTTCTGATCGAACCGCGCCGTAAGGAATACCTAGAGCGCGGGCGCTTCGAGCAACCTGAGCGCACTAAGCTGCCCGCGTGGGCGCATCCGGTGATAGCGAACGGCAAGCTCTACATTCGCGATCAAGACACGTTGTTTTGTTACGACGTGAAAGCGAAGTAAAAGCCAACCTGGTCTTTGCTAACTTTGCAGTAAGACTATGAGCGATCGATTACGCATCTCAAATACCTGGGGAAAACGCTTTGCTGACCAGAAGATTGCTCTCCCTGCATTGCTTCGTCGTGCAGGGTTACCCGTGGGACTTTTCGAGCAGGAGAAAGTTTATCTTACAACCGCTCAACTGTTCGCGCTTTGGCGGAGCGTTGGTGAGACAAGCTCCGATCCTGCCATCGGCCTAAAGCTGGGCAGCGAAACCCGGTTGGCCCGTTCCCACCCGGCTAGCATCGCTGTCCTTTGCAGTCGGACCTTTGAGGATGCTCTGCAACGGCTCGCCCGTTACAAACAACTCACCTGCCCGGAAGAGATTCGAGTCGAGCGCGGACTACAGGAGGCGTCAGTGGAGTTCTTTTACGTCGAGTCTGCCGACCCCCAACCCAACTTGCTGGTTGATATGGTGCTGTCATGGATTTTGAGCGTTGGCCGTCATGGCACTGATGGTCTAGTCACTCCGCTTCGAGTCGATCTCGCCCGTCCTGTGGAGCATCGCCCACTCCTCGAAACCCATTTTGGCTGTCGTGTGCGCTTCAAGGCAGCTCGCAACGCTCTCATTTTTCGCAGCCGTGATTTGGACACGCCATTTGTGACCCATAACGAAGAAATGCTGGAGGTGATCGGCATGCACCTGGAGTCCGAATTGAAAGCTAAGCAGGCGAGTGCGCAAGTCGGCGAACAGGTAAAGCAAGCTCTTATCCGTTCCATGGCGGGGAAGCGCCCAACACTTGAAGATATCGCGAAAGAACTTGGTTTGGGTCCCCGCACGCTTCAACGCCGACTCACCGATGTGGGCCTCAACTTTCAGCAACTCGTTGAAGATACCCGGCGCGAACTTGCCCGCCATTTCTTAAAACAACGCGCGGTGGAATTGAACGAAACCGCTTTCTTGCTGGGCTATGAAGATGCCAATTCGTTCTATCGTGCCTTTCAAGAGTGGGAAGGAACTTCACCGGGGGAATGGCGGACTCGACATAGTTCCGCCGCAGTCGAAGTGCCGCACTGATTGGAAATTGGGAACGCACTGAAATTAAAGGAGAAGAAAAATGCAAAAGCGCAAATTAGGAAGTGGTCTCGAAGTCTCTGCTCTTGGCCTCGGCTGCATGGGCATGAGTTCGGCCTATGGACCGGCAGCCGACAAGGGCGAAATGATCAAGTTGATTCGCTCCGCCCACGATCTGGGCATTACCCTTTTCGATACTGCGGAAGCCTATGGGCCATTCGTGAATGAAGCGCTGGTTGGCGAAGCGCTCCAGCCTATCCGCGAAAAGGTCGTGATTGCCACAAAGTTCGGTTTCGATATTGACCTCGAAACGGGCGAACGACGTGGTGGGACCAATAGCCGGCCCGAACATATCAAACGCGTGGCGGAGGCGAGCCTTAAGCGTCTCCGAACCAACCGCATCGATCTCTTCTACCAGCATCGTGTCGATCCAGAGATGCCGATTGAAGACGTGGCTGGAGCAGTCAAGGAACTGATCGCTGAAGGCAAGGTCAAGCACTTCGGATTGTCAGAGGCCGGCGTTCATACGATTCGCCGGGCACACTCGATTCAGCCTGTCACCGCGGTGCAGAGCGAATACTCGCTATTCTGGCGCGGCCCTGAAGTCCAGCTGCTGCCCACGCTGGAGGAGTTAGGAATTGGCTTCGTGCCGTTCAGCCCGCTGGGCGCCGGGTTCCTCACGGGCAAGATTGACGAGAACACGAAGTTCGATGCGAGCGACTTCCGCAACCTCGTGCCACGTTTTTCGCCCGAGGCTCGCAAGGCGAATATGGCTCTGGTCGAACTGGTGAAAACCGTCGCGGTACGCAAAGGAGCCACACCGGCGCAGGTGGCGCTCGCCTGGCTGCTGGCGCGGAAGCCATGGATCGCACCGATTCCGGGAACCACCAAGCTGCATCGGCTGGAGGAAAACTTGGGCGCGGTGAATTTATTGATGACCGAAGCCGATCTCGCGGAGATCAACGATACCGCTGCAACTCTGAAGCTGGAAGGTGCCCGACTTCCTGAAGCCGCGTTGAAGATGACCGGACGATGAATGAGACGTCGATCTGTCTTTGCAACTCTGGATGGCCCCAAAAAGCAAAAAGCGATCTCAAAAATGAAATTGATACTGGCTTGCTTCGGACTTTACTTCTTAATGGCTTTGCCTGCGACCTTTGCAGAGGCAGCATCAGCAGGTGCTGACAACACTGCTGCTTCAACGGGAGCGCCGACGGTTAGAACCAAAACAGGCATCGTGCGCGGTGTGACCGAGGGGGAAGTCTCCAGCTTTAAAGGGATTCCCTATGCTGCGGCCCCGGTCGGCGCCTATCGCTGGCGCCCCCCGCACCCCATGCCGGCGTGGGAGGGAGTGCGTGATGCCAGCAAGTTCGGTGCAGATTGTGCACACGCAGGATGGCCCCGCGGGTCTGGATCAATTGCGGAGGGCTCGTCCGAAGATTGCCTGTTCATTAATGTGTGGCGCCCGGCCGGAGTCTCGCTAGGGGCTAAACTGCCGGTGATGGTTTGGATTCACGGCGGCGCCTTCGTGTTCGGCAGTGGCGCCCTTCCAGATTCTTCCAGTGTTCAATTCGCCAAACAAGGTATCATCCTAGTAGCCTTTAACTACCGTCTGGGACGCCTTGGCTTTTTCGCATTCCCCGCACTCAGCCGAGAGCATCCGGAAGAGACCAAGGGTAACTACGCTTACATGGACCAGATTGCCGCCCTCAAGTGGGTGCAGCAGAACATCGCCGCGTTTGGTGGTGATCCGAAAAATATTACCATCTTTGGCGAATCCGCTGGCGGAGTCTCAGTGCATACCCTTTTGACCTCACCGCTCTCACGTGGCCTTTTCCAAAAAGCCATCAGTGAATCCGGCGGGGGTCGGGACGGCGTCCTCACCGGCAGGCCGATGACTCAAGACGGGGCCGATCCAAACTATCCGGTGTCTGCCGAGACGATCGGTAGAAACTTCGCACGGAAGCATAAAATCGAGGGCATGGATGCAACCGCACTGGCCAAACTGCGCGACCTCAGCGTTGCGGAAATTGTAGACGGAGGTCAGGAAAGCGATGGCCCCGGTGGTCCGGCCATTTATTCGGGTCCGATTCTCGATGGTAAGCTAGTGGCTGAGACGGCACAGAGCGCATACGAGGCAGGCACGCAAGCACAGGTTCCGCTCATCATCGGGTCGAACAGTGCGGAAGTGCCGGCCGGCTTTGTCAATGCCAGTTCAAAGGACGAACTGTTTTCTCTCTTTGGGAGCCTGAGGGATCAAGCGATGGCGGCTTACGATCCTGATGGAACCAATGAATTCCCCAAAATGCTCACGATGGTCAATACCGATAAAGTATGGGCAGAACCGGCCCGGTTCACTGCAAGGGCCTTTGCCGCCCAGGGCCAACCGGCATACCTATACCGCTTCTCTTACGTCCCCGCCTCAATGCAACAGATGATGCGGTATGGTGCGCCGCACGGATCCGAAATCCCGTATGTGTTCGGCAACCCTACAGGGAGGAATGGAGCGCCTGTGGCACTCAAGGACCAAGAGGTCGCGAGGATGATGAATACCTATTGGGCTAACTTCGCCAAGACCGGTGACCCCAATGGTAACGGTCTGCCGAAATGGCCACGCTATAATCCCAAAAGCGACGAGATCTTTGATTTCCAACCCGACGGTTCACCGATCGCGGGCCCTGATCCCCGGAAAGCACGGCTGGATGTGATTGAGTTGGCCTTCAAGACAGCGAAGCCACGGTAGACCGCACAAGCCTCAAAAGAAAATTCCGATCTGTATAGTTCAGTTAAACCAATAAAAGACCAACAAGAACTATGAAAACACCATTTGTCGCATTGTGCCTGCTTTTCGCAGGCCTGCAGATGTCGCATGCTCAAGCTAAATTACCAAATTCAGCAACCACAACCTTTACAAAAGAGGAACAGGAAATCCTGGATCTTTCAAAAACCAAATGGACCTGGATGGCAGACAAAAATGTAGAGTCTTTAAATGGGCTCTTTGAAGAAAACTGCGTGTTTGTGCATATGGGGGGAAGCTGGGGGAAAAAACAGGAGTTAGATACCATTAAAGGTGGGTTTATTTGGTATAAAAAAGCGGAAATCTATTCTGCATCAGTGAACATCTTTGGAAATACCGCGATCTTGTTAAACGACATTGATTTGGTGGCAACGGTCGGTGGAAACGAAGCCATCAATCCTTTCATGGTGACTGAGGTATATATCAAAGAGGACGGCAAATGGAAAATGGGCTCACTCACGTTCTCACATCTGATGAGGCCGCTTAAATTGAAAAACAATAATCAACCGCAGCAGCAACACTAGAATGCCGCGATCAACGTCCTGGGATTTGGCGCTCACGGCCAAATAGGCTGTGTAGCCACTGCAAATAGCCGAAACCTTCAAAAACGCCACCGAGCAGGCATTTCGAGAGAGCGTGGCCGATCTCGCGGTCAAACTGGCGATGACAACGGGGCTCGAAATCCGAAGCAGTTTGAGAGGCCACAAGACGGCTTGAGACAATCAGTCGACCCGCCGACCAGTGCAAGGGAAGGATTTGAGGCTATTCCGTGCGTCGCTTAGTGTTCCCGCGTGCTAGGCTTCAGAATAGTGTGCAGCCTTCCTTTTGTTAGGCAGCATCTGGTCTAGGCTACTGGCGCTGCACCGATTTGCTGTAGCAACCCAAGCAAATCGGGCTGACCACGTTCTTCGACGAATTGCCCGCCAGTCAGCCGGTAAAAATTCATTGCCTGCACTACGATTTTCCTCGCGGTCGGCGGGACGCCGAAGAAAGTGCCTTGGTGCGTGCCCCTCATAGTGAAACGTGCGGCCACCTTGTCCCCCTCCGCAATCGTTTCCTCCAACGTCCACGGGATGTCACGGAAGCCTTCCCGCATCATCCCGATGATTGCGAGATAGCCAGCCGGACCGCGCATCGGCTCAGGGCGTCCGGGAACATGGAATACTGCGTCTGGGGATATAAGCTCGACAGCGAGCTTTTCGCTGGCTGTGTTGATGAATTCCGTAAAGCGGAGCATGATGAGTTTGTTGGCTTCTGGTGTTGTCATACTGGTATTTTCAAAGCAACTGGGCGTTCGATGCTGTTTTCAAGCCGTTGGATGCGCTGCTATTTCTTGGCGAAAGTTGGCCGGGCTCGTCTTCGTCGCTATGTCTTCAAGCTCAAGGCAGTGTTCCTCCAAATGCCGCTTGTAATCTTCAAGCGCGCGCGGAATGTCGGCGTTCTTCTTGAAAATATCGAACGCTCCATAGTCCGGAAGAATGTCGTAACCGCAGAATTTGTAGTTGGAAGTGATGTGGAGGAACAGGTCGGCTGTCCCCTTGCCACCGTATAATACGCCGTCGGGGTTATCGAAGGCTTCTCTCGGAGCATTCCAAGTCGCGGATATCATGAATTTTCTTCCCTGCATTTTACCACCCGTGCCATATTGCCGGCTAGGATCGGAGCGGGTGCGGCCATCGCCTTCGAGGAAGACCTTTTCGGCCAGACCGACATTGAAAATTTCGTCCACGTATTTTTTGTAGATCCACGGCGCGCCAAACCAGTTCACTGGCGTCTGGAGTATGACGAGGTCGGCTGCAACATGCTTTTCCACTTCTTCCTCGGGATTATAGCCCCGCTCGACAAAAGTCTCCGCGACCTGATGTCCACGCTCCACAAAAAAATCCTTCGCGAGGTTCATGAGAGTGCGGTTCAGCTTGCCTTCAGACCATCCGGGATATTTGAAATGCGCGTTGATAATCAAGATTTTCAAGACAATAACTTTTTGCATGGGTTGATCGATCTGAGCCATTTCACTCAGAATTAGAAGAGCTCGCTGATGGCTTGCTTGCTTGAGTCGACATACCTGCCACGCTGCTTCTCACCAAAGGGGCCGTATGGATATTCGTCGGGAGTCGGCGCACTGACCTCGTTGAGTCGAGCTGTAAAGTTGTCTCCCAATTCGAGGTGAGCGCCAGCCAAATTGTCTTCTAGATGTTTGAGTGTCCTCGCTCCGATGATCGGTGCGGTGACACCGGGTCGGTTTGTAAGCCAACTGAGAGCGACCTGGCTAGGAGTCGCGCCCATTGAGTCCGCAATCTCGCGCACTGCTTCGAGCGTGGACCAGTTCTGTTCTTTAGACATAAATTTGTTCATAATTCGGTCATACATCGGGCCGCCGGAAGCCGCACGGCTGTCGCTTGCAGCCTTTTCACCTTGCTTGTATTTGCCTGTTAGGAACCCACTCGCAAGCGGCGACCAAGGAAGCAAGCCTATCTGATTGTGGAGGGCCGCAGGAACGATTTCATACTCGATCTCGCGACAAACGAGGCTGTATTGCGGTTGCAACGTCACTGGTAATTGAAGGCCCAATGCCGCAGCGGTCGAGAGGGTGAGCTGCATTTGCCAGCCGGTGAAGTTTGACAGGCCGATGTAGTTGATCTTGCCAGCGTGAACGGCGTCGTCGAGAAAGCGAAGCGTCTCTTCGATCGGGGTCAGTGGGTCCCAACCGTGCAGCTGATAGAGGTCGATTTTTTCCCGGCCCAAACGACGCAGGGATGCCGTCATGGCACGGTCCAGATTGCGACGGGATGACCCGTTTTCATTGACATCAGGCCCGGTGCCGAAGCGGGCTTTCGTCGCCAGGACCACGCGGTCGATGACGTCGGCGGGACGGCCGGCAAACCACCGGCCGAGAAGTTTTTCTGACTCGCCGCCTCCGTAGACGTTGGCGGTGTCGACTAAGTTGCCACCGGCCTCGAAAAATCTGTCAAGGATTGCGAAGGCTTCGGTTTCGTTGGTCTTGGACCCGAAGTCCATGGCGCCGAGGGCGAGGTTGGATACACTTGTGCCGGTATTAGCGAGTTTGCGGTATTTCATAGTATTCGTTCTCCATTTTAGAGGGTCCCTTTTTCCAAAGACCTGAGCTTCATTCGAGGATCGCTTGAACCCGGTGCTCGCTCAGCGGCCCACTAACTTCTGCAAGTGTTCCGGATACCGAGCGCCCTGTAGCGTAATCTTGTCCGAGATGGCATTTATTTCGCGCAGGTCGTCTGGCGTCAGCTGGACAGAGACGGCTCCGAGGTTTTCGAGCAAACGCGGCAGTTTGGTCGTGCCAGGAATCGGCACAATCCACGGCTTTTGCGCCAACAACCAACCAAGCGCAATCTGAGCGGGGGTCGCTTTCATCCGCGCGGCAATTGAGTTGAGCAGATCGACCACGGCTTGGTTCGCCTTGCGGGATTCGGGTGAAAAGCGAGGCACGACGTTCCGGAAATCCGTGGCGTCGAACTTGGTGTTCTCGTCAATCTTGCCCGTGAGAAATCCCTTCCCAAGCGGGCTGAACGGCACGAAGCCGATTTCGAGTTCTTCAAGCAGCGGCGTGATCTCCACCTCCGGCTCCCGCCAGAACAGGGAGTATTCGCTTTGCAGCGCGGTAACGGGTTGGACCGCGTGGGCGCGCCGAATGGTTTTTGCACCCGCCTCCGACAGACCGAAATGCTTAACCTTCCCGGCCTGAATCAATTCTTTCACCGCCCCGGCCACGTCTTCGATGGGCACGTTCTCGTCAACGCGGTGCTGATAGAACAGGTCTATGACATCGGTTTTTAGCCTCTTGAGCGAAGCCTCTGCCACTTCCTTAATGTGCGCGGGTCGGCTGTCCAAGCCGTCCATGCGCTCTCCGTTCGGCCCGATTTTGAAGCCGAACTTCGTTGCGATCTTCACCCGCGCACGGAAGGGAGCGAGGGCTTCGCCGACGAGTTCTTCGTTCTTGAATGGTCCGTAGATTTCCGCGGTGTCGAAGAAGGTGACGCCGCTTTCGACCGCCGATCGAATCACCGCGATCATCGCCTGCTTTTCCCCCGCCGGGCCGTAGCCAGAACTCATGCCCATGCAGCCGAACCCGAGGGCCGAAACTTCCAGATTTCTTTTTCCTAGTTTGCGCTTTTGCATAATTGAATTCTTTTCTTTAGTAATCTCACGCTGGTCTCACACTGGCTCGATATGCTGATGCTTCGCCGGGGGTCATGCGATGTTGCGCCCGCCATTCACCAGGGGGAATGCCTTCCCACAGATGGAAGGCACGAAAAAACGAGTTGGCATTCTCGTAGCCCAGCAGGTAGGCGGTCTCGTTCAATTCGATGGAACCTTGTTTTAGATAATGGCGCGCCAATTCGCGCCGGGCATCTTCCACCAAGGTTTGAAACGTGATGCCCGCATCGGTCAGCCGACGCTGCAATGTCCGCGCGCTCATCCTCAGTTCTCGCGCGACGTGCTGAAGCTTTGGGCGTTTCCCCGCAAGGGATCTTTTGAGCGTGTTCTTTACCTCGTCGCCCACATTCGAGTTGGAGTTCCGAGTATGGAGTTCGCTTTCCAACTGAGCCCCAGTTGCCGCCAGTAGCTCCGCATTGTGGGTCACGAAGGGCCGGTCGAGGTCAATATCGCAAAAAACAATTGCGTTTCGTCCGGCCTTAAACCGCACCGGACAGCCGAAGTGGGTTTCTATCAATTCACGATTTCGGACGGGCCGGGTAAGTTCAACCCGCAACGGTTTGATCTGAACATCCGTGCCCCGACGGCCAAGGCACAAAATCCATGAGAGACATAGATCCACTAACACCTCAGGCTCAGCTTCGTCAGCTTGAAGGAAGTAAAATTCTACAGCAGCCTCATCACAGCGGGTGTGAACACGGATTTCTTCTGGACAGGTCAGTTCCTTGTATCGAGCCACGCGTTGCAAGGCGTCACGGAATGACTGACTGCAAACCGCTGCAATAGCGGTGGGGTCGTAGCGCTCCAATCTGCGCTCAGCGCCCAACTTCAAGCCAATACCGGGATCTTCGCTCGTTTCACCAATCGCTCGCCACAGCGCGAACAGTTCGGATGTGGTTACGGAAATTTTATCCAGCTTAAAAAAACCTGGGGGTTGTCCCGCCCGCCGCAGTACTTTCGACAACGAGATTCCCAACTCGCCTAATCGCCGAGCCAGACCAGTGGAAACCTTGAATCGATCGTTCACGATAGGTCCAACATAACACCGCCAAAGAGCCTGTCACTCGCACATCGCGCCAATCTACTCACCAAACACGCCACACGCTAAACCGTTTTCCATGTTGCATGTCGCAAGCGTGTCAACGGTGTAGTGGGCGAGCACTCGCAGTGCAGTGACAGGGTAATGAAGGTGCTGGAGGCGGAGGTCGGAATAGACCCGGTTGAGAATTCGGCCGTCTTCAGGCGCGTTGGCTTCGCTTTCCGTCCAGCGCTCCCAGCATGTTGCAACTGTTGCAAATCCACCGGTGACTTTCTCGCATGTTTCGTTAACATCAAACGGCACACCCATTCCCGAAAGGCAACTCATGTTCCGAAAAAGTATCTTGTGGCTCCATCGTTGGACCGGGCTCGCAATCACGGCATTCCTCATCGTGATAGCCGTGACGGGGACCATCCTCGCATTTCCCGCGGAACTGGACCGCCTGCTGAACCCGGCGTTGATGACCGTGCCGGTCCGGGACGCACCCCTGTTGGACGCGGTTGCGCTCCGGGAGCGGGCCGCGGCGATGGAGCCGCACGCCCCATTTGAATACTTCAATCTCAAGGTTACCCCCGGCCAATCATTTTGTCTCGGCGTAAGAGCCAAAACGGACCCCTCGACCGGCAAGCCTTACGATTTGGGATTTGACCAACTTTACCTGGACCCATACACGGGCGAAAAAGTCGGGAGCCGCAATTCAAGCCACTCGCTGATTCCCTTTCTTTTCAATCTTCACTATGGCATGACGTTCGGAAACCGGGGCGTCCGGTTATTTGGCTTCATCTCGCTCCTATGGACGATCACCAGTATCATCGGCATCTACCTGACGTTTCCGCTGCGGCGGCGGCGCTCCAAGGCGAGCGAACAGACGAAGGATACGCCCAAGCCTCCCGGCCGCTCATGGTGGCGACGATGGATGCCGGCCTGGAGAATCAAGTGGGGCGGTGGGACTTATCGCATGAGCTACGACATTCACCGCGCCTTCGGACTTTGGACCTGGCTGCTTCTGTTCATCTTCGCCTGGTCCGGGGTGGCCTTGAACCTGCCGGCACCCTACATGAGAACCATGAATTTCCTCCGTCTCACCGTGCGCAACAGTGTGGGTGAGCATCTCACGATTCCGGAAAAGCCGCCCGGACCTCCGGCGCTTGATTGGCGCGCGGCGCTGGAAAGGGGACGGGTGCTGATCCGCGAAACGGGGCTGAAGGAAGGCTACACGGTCCGGGAGGAGTACTTCATGCGGGTGGTCCCCTACTACGGCGTTTATCAATACGACGTGATAAGCTCCAAGGCCCCGCCCGGCGCGGAGATTCAGGATGCGGGAGTTTTCATCGACGCAAACAGCGGCGAGCTGCGCGATCATTGGTTACTGTCGAAGTCCCCCCCCGGCACCATCATTACGAGATGGCTGGTCGCGTTGCACATGGGAACCTTCCTTGGACTGCCGATGAAAATCCTGATCTTCCTCTCGGGTATTATCACCACCGCGCTCTGCGTCACGGGCGTCATCATCTGGTGGAAGAAGAGGGTAACTCCTTCCGTCGCGCTGGCGGATGAGCAGGAACAAACTGATGCGACTCGCTCAGCTACTTCCGGCGTCCGTCACTTCCTGACAACCCTGACAAATCGACCCCGAGTATAAAAACATCTGACTCCGTTATAAAAAACTCCTCCCTGCAAATCGCTACATCCGATAAAAAAAACTGCCGTGCATTTCGTGCCTGCTGGCGCGAGCCAAAATCCTCCTCGCTAAAATAACCTGCAGTGGGGTGGCATCATTTGTGCATTATAAAAAACGGACTACGGATCAGAAGGTTGTAAGTTCAACTCTTACTGGGTGCACCATAAAATCAGGGGTTTTCTGATTATTCCCTTATCGGAAATCCTCCCGGTAGTCCAGTTAGTAGACCAGTGGCAGATCGCTTTTTTGCCAGGGTACCACCAATTTCATGGTGGGTAACCCAGACCTGCATTGAATTTCCAGCAACATTCTTTAGCATCGTTTTTAGCGTTTTTGGCTTCCCATGGCCCAGAATCATTGGAGATCGTTAGGTTCCTCTCAGACCGGAGTTTCCTTTGTCGGGCTCGAGCCGTGTGAAGGGAAACTTTCACGCACGGTTCTTAGGGGGGTGTGGGCGGGTTAACCGCCCGCACCTACCCGGTAAGTATGAAGGTGGTTTTGCGCGATGTCATCGACTCCGACCTTCCGATCTTCTTCGAGCACCAGCGCGACCCGGAAGCCGTGCGGATGGCGGCGTTTCCCTCGCGGGATCATGAGGCCTTCATGACACATTGGGCAAAGCTCCGCCGCAAGCCCTCGAACATCATCCGGACGATCGTCGGCGATGGGCGGGTGACTGGGAACATCGGAAGCTGGATCGCCGAGGATCGGCGGCTGATCGGCTACTGGGTCGGGCGCGAGTTCTGGGGCTGGGGCGTTGCGACGGCTGCCCTCGCCGCCTTCGTCGCCGAAGTCAAAGAGCGGCCACTCCATGCCTTCGTGGCCAAGCACAACGTCGGCTCCATGCGGGTTCTGGAGAAATGCAAATTCGTCCCGTCCCCCGAGCACGATCCCAGCATCGCGGGCGAAGACGGGGTACACGAGGTCCTCTACATGCTCTCGCGCCCAGGAGTATGATCGCGTGGCCTAACATTGCGCATGTGCTGGATGCGGGATCGCAACTCTGTTTTATTCGAGCATCATTGGCCCGCGCCAGTGATGCGCGCCGATAGGCCACGAGACACGCTAGGGCATCTGATGAACGAGAAATCCGCACGGTGCATTCAATCTGGATTGATGCCGTCAATGCCGGTGATCTGGCTCGTCTGCTCACCTTAGTCGCGGAGGATGTCGTTTTTCTCACCCCCGGCCAAGCGCCGTCGGGCCGGGAGGGATTTTCGTCCAATTTCATGACCGCCCACCAACAGATGCGCATCTGTTGCACCAGCGAGTTGGAAGAGGTCGTTGTTGTCGGCGAGGTCGCCTACACGCGGAGCCGGGATGCACTGTCAGTGACCCCACGCGCAGGCGGGACGGCGGCACAGATCGCCGGGCATCGCATGACGGTATATCGCAAGCAGCGCGACGGTCGCTGGCTTCTGTCCCGCGATGTCCACACTTTGTCCGCCGTGGCCTAACAAAATGGCGCTGGAGACAATCCGCGCCCGCCGTTGCGAAAATATGGTCTGGGTTTTTAACAATTTGATTTCGTTACTGAGTCCGGCTTACTCGCCGATGTCCCAGCTGTTTCGTTTGGCCTAATGAACATTACCCGTCGTTTCGTTTCAGCGGCACTCATCGCAGCGGCGGCACTCATGGTGCTGCTCGGCACAGTGTGGTTTTCGTCCGTCCGGAATGGCTATAGTCAGATCGCGAACACCATCAGCGAGCTTGGAGAAACTGGGGGTTCGCATGCTCGCTTAGTGGCGTTCGGCTTTTTTCTTCCGGTGGGTCTGCTGGTTTGGCTGGCTTTCTGGCTGCTGCGCCATGCAACGTCGGGCAGGGATGTCTCACTGGTTTCGTTTCCCCTATTCTGTCTGGGCACCGGTTACGTCTGAGTGCATTTTTTCCGTGTGACCCGCGAGCGCCGCTTTGGGGCAGTTGGCGCACGCTCGTGCACAACGTTGCTGGATTAGTCGATTATGGGGGCACGTCACTTGGCTTTTTACTCGTCTGTCGCTGCCTCGCGATCCGAAAAATGACTGCCCAAGCCGCCGCCTTTGGCGCCGGTGGCGTGCTGGTTTTCGTTTGCCTGGCGGTGCTGTGCGTGCCGTCGGCATTCCCCGTCCGCGGCGCAGTTCAGCGCCTGGCTGAACTCGTCCAGTTCGCAGGTGTCTTTTGCGTGTGCTTGTTGCTGCCAACAACTGAGGCTCTCAACCGGCGGGTTTCGTACCAGTGAAGCCGAGCGTTCGGCGTGACTCGCCGGCCTGGAGCGCGAAGTAATTGAACAGGAATTGGCCGAACCGAAAGAATTGTTGGAAGAATTCATGGCTCGCGTTGGCATGGAAACCGTTGAAAGTTAAAAGGTAGAATTGTCCTGGCGAAACGAGTGCAAACCTCCTAATCATTCCCGCCTCGTATCAATAATCTTGAGCCGGTCGCCGGATTGTTTGGGCTGGCTTTTGCCGATGTGCTTTCAGTCTTGCTGTTGGCTTCGATTCTGACCGCAATTTTGCAATGGCTGTTTTAATATTGCCGGACACAGGAGATCGCCGGAGTTGACCCATCCGATGGCACCTTCAACTCGAACCATCTTCATGGGAGAATCACTTTTGTATAAAGGCAGGATCCGGAACGAACCAAATCCCGCATTTTTTTGTTGAACTTCCCGCGGTTGGCTTGGAGTTGCTTCACAAACTGGGGGTAATGAGCCGCTGACGAGAGCGGATCGTGTTTTGCGCTCCATTTGATAAATTCAAATAGAACAGGGATTAAGTCCAAGCCCTTCTCGGTGAGAGTGTAAATGTCCTTTCGTTGATCCTTCACGTGCGGAGATTTCTTGATTACCTCGATCCTCTCGAGAAAGTCCAGGCGCGAAGCGAGGATATTGGTCGCAATGCCTTCCTCGGCTTTTAAAAACTCGCCATAGGTTTTTTTTCCATGAAAAACCATATCCCGAACGATCAAGAGCGCCCACCTGTCGCCCAGTGATTCGACAGCGAAATTCACAGGGCAGTGCGAGCGGTAGTCGGCCTTCGGTTTTTTTGCCGTTTTTTTCATCGGAGTCATTGTACTCACTTGCACGCAGCAAGTAAAATATAAAACTATCACTTGCACCGTGCAAGTGAGTGGTGCATGTTCAACATCACAAAGCAAAGGATCTCATCATGCAAAACGATCAAACTTATCTGATAACAGGCGGCTCAAGGCAATCGAGTTCGCATTTGGACCAACTGGGCTATTTCAAAGCTAGAAAATTATGAAAACTCAAAATTGCTTTATTGATCTGACTCAACGCCCACCCCGGAGTTTTCGCGTTCGTTTGGGCAACTACGTGGTTTTGGCACGCATGCTCGACAAGGGCCGGGCAACCCTGGCCGGGAAGAATGGCGAATATATATACAATTCCCCAACCGACCAGCACCTGGTGCTATTTCTTGGCTTTGATCCCGATGCCTTGTTGAAGGAATTGGCGACCGGCAAAGGTGACGGGGAAATGCTCGAATGGGTTCAGGCCCATTCCAAGACCCCGCGCTCTCCATGGGAAATCGAGGCCTGGTCTGCTTTCATGGAAAAACGCGCGCCAGACAGCGACGCCGAAACACTTGCGTTCTTTGCCGAATCCCTAGGCCGGCTTTCCAAAACCCGGGAAGACATCAAAACCTGGTTCGAATTCGGCGAACTCGATGACTATGTCAGCTTTGGAGGAAAAGCGTAAATTTAATATAAAAAAACAACGAAAAACAAAAAGGTAAAAACATATGAGTAATGACAACGGACAAAAATTGGCGGGAAAAATTGCGGTAATCACAGGCGGAAACAGCGGGATTGGCTTGGCCACCGCTAAGCGCTTCGTGGAAGAAGGCGCGCAAGTCGTGATCACTGGCCGACGAGAGAAAGAGTTGAAAGAGGCCGCAGCTTTGATCGGGAGAAACGTCACGACGGTCGCGGGCGACATATCGCGCTTGGAGGATTTGGACCGTCTCTATGCCGTCGTGAAAGAGAAGCACGGTCACATCGACGTGCTCTTTGCAAACGCTGGCTGGGGTGAAATCGCGCCGCTCGAAACGGCGACCGAGGCTCATTTTGACAAGACCTTCGACCTGAACGCGAAGGGGACGTTCTTCACCGTGCAAAAGGCCCTTCCCCTTTTCAAAGATGGCGGCTCAATCATCCTGACCTCTTCAGTCGCGAATGTGAGGGGAGATGCAGCGTTTACCGCCTACGCCGGTAGCAAGGCAGCCGTGCGCTGTTTCGCCCGCGGCTGGACGGTGGAACTGAAGGCTCGCAAGATTCGTGTGAATTCGATGAGCCCTGGCCCAATCGAAACTCCGGCTTTGGAGAAAGCAGGCCTCACCGCCGAACAGGTAAAACAGGCGGCAGCCCAGTTCGCCTCGGAAGTTCCGCTCGGTCGCAGAGGCAAGCCCGAGGAAATCGCTGCTGCCGTCGTGTTCCTCGCTTCCGATGAAAGTTCTTACATCACCGGCGTGGATCTTGCCGTCGATGGGGGTATGGCGCAGGTCTGACCCCGGCACGGTCGCTTCTCAAACTTTAGATGTAACACAAGATCGGAGAAACATTATGAGCTATGCCATTGTAGGATTCGGCAAGATAGGACAAGCCCTGGCCCACGCCTTCGCCCGTAAAAACATCGACGTGAACGTCGCGAGCCGCCGGGCGCCCGAGGCGTTGGCGCCGCAGGCTCGGGCGATTGGTCACACGGTCGTCGCCAAGTCGCTGCGGGATGCAATCGCGGCCGACACAATCATCTTGGCGGTCCCGTTCGGGGAGCATCGCGAGATTGCGAAGGCCCTGCCGAACTGGAAAGGCAAGACGGTTATCGACGCGACGAACGCGTTAGTTCCCCTTGAAGAGCTGGACGGGCTTCTGTCCTCCGCCTTCGTCGCGAAGGCATTCCCCGGCGCCAAGTTCGTGAAAGGTTTCAATCACCTGCCTGCGGCCACCCTGGCGACCGATCCGGTCGTCGAGGGCGGCCATCGGGTCGTCTTTCTGTCGAGCGACGACGAGGACGCGATCGCTCCCGTGGCGGCCTTGGCCAAAAAACTCGGGTTCGCACCCGTCGAGCTGGGAAAGTTCAACGAGGGCGGCGCGCTGGTGCACGCACGCGGCCAAACTTGGGGCCCGCTCATCTTCCAGGATTTGTTCAAGCAGGAGCAGTAATCGATGACTAACTTACCTTTGGAGGAAGAGCGTAAATTCAACATAAAAAGCAACGAAAAACAAAAAGGAGAAAATTTATGCGCACACAAGAGAATGTTCAGATTGTGAAGGATTTTTTTGCAGCACTGGGCAGCGGCGATAAGCGAGGTCTGCTGGCCTTGGCTGCCAAAGATATTGAGTGGATCATTCCGGGCGAGGGCTGGCCGCTGGCCGGCACGCACCGCGGGCACGCGGGATTGGCGGATTTGCTTCAGAAGGCTTCTGAAACGCTGGAAACTTCATATCCAAAGCCCCCCGAATTTGTAGCGCAGGGAGACCGGGTTCTGGTCATTGGCTTCGCTACAGGGAGAGTCAAAGCCACGAATAAAACGTTCGAGGACGATTGGGTCTTCGCCATTACCGTTCGAAATGGCAAACTGACGAACATCCGGGAGTATATCGACACGCAAGCACTGGCGCGGGCCTCCGAGACGGCCGCGAGCCCCAGGCCTTGACCCATCGACACCTATTTTCATCCGCCTTTGAACCACGCCATTTTTCGTCACCAGACTTAAAAAATCAAAAAATGAAAATCGCGAACATCACCGCCCGGACATTGCTCGGCCTAATCTTTGTAGTATTCGGTCTGAACGCCTTTTTTAACTTCATCCCGCTGCCGCCGCCCAAGGGTGAACTGGCCGGGGAATTTATGAAGGCCTTGCTCGTCAGCCACTATTTCTACGCGGTGAAATGCTTTGAGATTTCGGGAGGACTGCTGCTGTTGAGCGGGCGCTACACCGCGCTCGGCCTCGTGCTTGTCGGCCCGGCCTGAGTTTCCTAAATGAATGGGTTAGGACGGTCTCTCGCTCACACCGCGCTTTATAAGTCTCGTATTGGAGTTCCAGCATCCGAGGTTTTTCTTCGGCTCAGTCTGTTATCGGGTTGGCATCCTTTTCCTCGACGAACCGCAGATTAGGGATCCTTCGTTTGCCGATTGTCAAAATCGCCAGGCCCGTCCAGGAGGTCGTGGCCAAAACCAAAGTTACAGGCATCATGGTGTGCGAATCAAAGATACCGATGCTCGCCGACGCCAGACCGGAAACGCCGATTTGCAGAAATCCCAGCATGGCAGATGCGCTGCCGATGTTGCGCTCGAAGGGAACCAGAGCTAGTGCCGCCGCGTTTGGGTAAGCCAGCCCAAGACTGGAAAGTGCGATAAAAAGCAGCACGAGTGTAGTTTCCAGTCTAAGCCCGCCGAGGATTGTTCCGGCGAAAAGCAGCAACGCTACGGGACATTCAAGCATCAATGTGGCTCGATAAATCTGTTCGCTGGAGAATCTCCGCAGTAAAAGAACGTTGAGCTGGTTGCTGCCGATGAAGCCGGTGGCCAATCCCGCAAAGATTGCTCCAAACTTTTGGGGGCTCACGTGAAACACCTCCATGAAAATTATGGGCGAACTTGCCACATAGACCAGGAGTCCCGAGAAGGCAAATGCGCCGGAAAGCGAGTAGGTGATGAACTGGGGTTCTTTCAAGACGATTGCATAGTTGCGCAAGATAGGCCGAATTTGGAGCGAGACGCTCTGGTCCGGCTTGTGCCCTTGTGGTAAACGCCACCAACAAACGATCAGCATCAGTCCAACAAAAGCTGCCAACACGATAAAAACCCATTGCCATCCGAGATTTACCGCCACAAACACCCCAGCGCTGGGTGCGAGAAGCGGAGAAGCGCCTAAGATCAGGATCAGCAGCGAGATAATTCGCGCAGTCTCATGCACGTGGAAGAAATCCCGCACCATAGCCATGGCTGCGACCTGCGCCGCACATCCGCCCAGAGCCTGCACGAAGCGCATGATGATGAGCCATTCGACGGTTTTTGAAAGCAGGCAGAGCAGGGAAGCCGCAATAAACAATGTCAGTCCAGCATAAAGTGGGAGTTTGCGCCCGAAACGATCCAATAGCGGGCCATAAAAGAGCTGCCCGGCGGCCAATCCGGCAAAATAGCTGGCCAGAGACAGGGAGATTTTGGCGGTTGAAGTGTGGAGTGCTGCGGCAATCTGGGGAAACGCCGGCAAATACATGTCGATGGCGAACGGGCTAATGGTTGAAAGCGCACCCAAAATAAGGATGATCGAGTATCGTTTTGGGTGTTGAGACATAAATTGCATTGCGATTGCCAAGGAAATGTTAGACGCCTCATTTGTGGGAAGTAAAGAGTGGTCCGACTTATCGAAAACAAACACTAGACCGAGGCAACTGCGGGCCCGTGAATTCCCGTTGGAAGGAAGCCGTAGGTCAAAGCTGATGACCTGACAAACGAAAAGACCATATAAGATTGACGGAGCGGGTGAGCTGGCACAACACGGCGCTGCCTTCCCACCTGAACCGAAAATCCGTTCGATGAGGTCTCGAGCACCGAGATATGCGAGGGGGAAGGCACAGCCGACTGCATTTGCTTAAGGAGCAAACCCGGGAGGGACTTCGAATTAAATGCGCTCCTAGCTCTTGTCTTAACGGGTAGATAACCAATTTTTCTAAATCAAACTCCTCCACCGACGTTTCCGCTCCGGGAATCCGATCTTTGAAATGCTTCAATACGTCTAACTGCTCGCGCGGAAGAGATGCTTCGAACCCATCAGGAAATCGGACCAAGAATTTGCTTTGGTCGCCCGTCGGAGTCCGCGTGACAACGCCGACCGCTCCGCGTGGATGAACCAAAGAATTATTCGTCCCGCGCACTTCAACCAACGATACGACCTGTGTCCCAGCAAAAATGTTGTCCGCCTGGTGCGACATTACTCATCGATAATAGAAGTGAGATAGCTTCCAGGGCGAGCAGGGAAAGGGCGAAAGGGCCCAAAATCAGGGGCATCAGCAAAAAGCGCAACACCCAAGGGGTGTTCCGCGCTATAATGAGGTTAGCATGGAACTTTGAAAAGCTCAGTGCCCGCGCGCCGCCCAAGAACCGGTAGTCCAGATGGTATACCACTCGTGGGCGTTTTTGCCGCGGGTTGCTGTGTATTGCCCGAGAGTGCGACTAGAACGTATGTTATTGATTGACAGTTGTTTAATGCAATAAGCAGCAAGCCGTTGCAAGTTCTAGCAATATTAGGTACATTACTACGGATCAGAAGGTTGTAAGTTCAACTCTTACTGGGTGCACCACTCATAATCAACCACTTCCGCAATATAAAACTCCCCAGAGGCGTTTTTCCCCTGACAAATCCCTGACAAACGGAGCCGAAACAGTCCCGCACGATGCCCAAAACCTGATGACCTCCACAGGCGCCACGGAATCGTTGCTCCGCACAGGTCGCAGGCACGCCGCACCTCAGTTTTGGAACAGTTTTGCTAAGCTTCCCATGCCATATTGGCCGACAGAATGACCACACCAGACCGCAGCATGGTCGCGCCTTCCCCTGGTCTCTCACCGGTGAACTCCTGGGTCGTAGGCTCACGCCGACGGAGTCTCGAAATGCGTTCTAACGAGGTTCCCATATTGAAAGGCTATGAGCACCGTGGTGGGCCCTCCTGTTTTAACCACGAAGCAGACACACCCGCCCTCCCGTAAACGGGGGCGGCGCGGTGTCAAATGTCGTGGCATCAGTGTGCGTGATGATTTGCGTTTACGCCCTACTTCGACCTGATTACGTTTCGCCCTGATGAACGAGACGGAACAAACACTGCCGGGAATCGACGTGCTCAACACAGGCTACGGCGATTTTGAATTGCGTTTTGACCCGAACAAGCCCGACGAGGTTCAAAAAGCGAAAGAAACTATCACGGACATGCTCAAACGCGGGTATGCCATTTTTGTGCGGCAAGGAAAGGAATTCCAACGCGTGCGTAAATTTGATATCGAGAAAGACGTTTACATAATTGGCAGCACGCCCGCGGAGGAAGTGCCGATAGCCGAAACCAAGGCAATTGCTGTTGGGCGTTCGGCCGGGGGTTAGACATGGGTGAAGAAGATAAACCCCGGCCAGGGAAAGAATTGGTGACGCTTGCTGAGGCTTCGCGTTACGTGGCAGAGAACGCATTGGCAAACAAGGACTGGTCCGGCTTGCCAATGCCGATTCCTGATCTGAATTTGGTTCTGGAACCGCGTTACAAGCACCAGGATATAAGCGAATTCCGCTGGAAAGAATTTTACGATCAGGATGGGGTCAGACAAACAATCGAGGAAGAACCGCCGGGAAGGCCGTCGGAGTACAGAAGGGTGAATTGCTGGTGGAACAGCAGATACCAAGTCACGATTGTGGTCGCAAAAGACAAGCAGGGGAGAGCAAGGTTCTACCCAGAATTCCAGAGCAGGCTGGCGTTCACGATCAGAACGATGGACGCTGCCGTAGCATGGCCGATCGAGGCTGAGCAAAAAGCGCTCAAGAAACTCGCCACCCTTCTTGCACCAGACGTGTTCGAATTATACCAACTGACTGGCCATTTTGCTGAGATCAGTAAACGCAGCGGGGTGTTATACATGTTCCGAAAGGGTCGCCCGACCATTGCCATACGGCAAACAGAGGAAGACTCGAACGTGCTGTGCGCACTGTGTCTTCACCCAATTGGGTATTACGCAGAAACTTGGGCCGGGGTTATGTGCCCGACCGATGAAGTCATGGCGCATTTGCTGATGATGCGCGCCTCAGAGGAGAAGTACTGGGCTAACGCGAATCAGCATCCGGTGGATCATCCCGCCGCCGGCGTATAAATGTCTTTTATCGCTATTCCGCCGCTCATCGCCGCCCGCCCGCTGGCCGTGGTGCCATTCTTGGTCCCACGGGGATAATGTCTTGCGCTTGCTAGCCCGCTTAACCAGAGCATTCCCGACGGTTCCTGATGCCCCGAACCTCGTGTTTCGGGCACACTCCATGGAAGATAACCAACTACTGAGGTCAACCAGCGATCAGGAAGTCGCGGCTGCGATTGAAGTGGACCTGAGAAATCGGTTGGCGCAACCAGGACTCAATCAGGTACGGTCGCACCGTCAACTGCTGACGCTGCCGACACCAAAGGTTGTTAAGCTGGACCGCAAACCTCGATTGTCGAGGAAGGAGAAAATAGAGTTATTTGGGGCAAAGGCTGTGGATGCAGAGGACGAACGCCACTTCGAAAAGTCCATGACTGAAAGAGCCCACCGACCCCCACGGACCCCATAGCGCTTGGGAGACGGGTGAGGTTCCCAAAAGTCAGATCTGCGAATGGAACAATTGGTTCGACTCTGCCTTGAGCAACCAAGAGCAGCCTTTTTTGGTTGAAGGGCTTTTCCACGCGACAGTCGATGAAGTAGAACCCGACCAGAGTGGCGTTTGGATACGTTGGAGGATAGATAATGCTCCAGCGGAAGAGCCTGTGCATGCGGGGAATCGGTGGCAATTCGACGATGGAGACTGGCCGGTTATTCAGGAACTCCTTCGTCCTTGGTTAGGGGATGAGGATTTGAAGCAGGACTTCTTTTGCCTAAACAATTTGATGGGCAGGAAGTGTCAGGTTCTGCGTGGAGCCACACAGGCCCGATCGCGCACTCGTCCTTGCTCACCTTGATTTGCAGTTTCTCGGGGCGCACACAGTTGCTTGAAGCGAGCAAGGCGGGTGAGGGCGTCTCGGTAGTCGCGGGCGTAGTAGGCCGCCATAGTTGATGGTGGCCGATTGCCAACCTCGATCTGAGTGGCGATTTTTAGGCCCGCAGCCGGATCAGCGGAGAGCTCGCCCACGGCACGCCAGAGTGCGAAGAACTGCGCTGTTGTGACGAGGTTCTTCTTGCCGTCGTAAATGGTCAGTGGCAGCCGAGCTTGGCTCAGGACCGCTGCTGGCGTAAGTCCGATCTTAGCGAGCCCTATCCAAAAGGCGTTCGCGGCTTTGAAACGGTCTGGCACGTGGAGGGTCATTATTTTTGTCTCACTGGCATTTCGTCTGGAAGCAATCGCGCTGTCAGGACATTTCTCGGGTTAGCCGATTATCGCTTTGGGTTCAAGGTACTCCTGCAGCCCGAAGATCCCGCCTTCCCGACCGATCCCCGACTGTTTGAACCCACCGAAGGGAGCAAACGGATCGTGACTTACTGTGTTGATCAGGACGCGGCCGGCGGCGAGTTTTCGCGCCACTCGGTAGGCCCTTTCAGGGTCCGCCGAGCTTACGTAGGCGATAAGGCCGAATTCGGTGTCATTGGCGATTTCAATGGCCTCGGCTTCCGTCTTGAACGTCAGTATCGACAAGACGGGTCCGAAGATTTCTTCCTTCGCGATACGCATGTCGCGGGTG
>Ga0210409_10001124_pt1 | contig 36940 bp, 31 predicted proteins | sample IncBWH17MmetaG_FD_161649 | JGI IMG/M metagenome (GOLD analysis project Ga0210409, IMG submission 161649) | Forest soil microbial communities from Barre Woods Harvard Forest LTER site, Petersham, Massachusetts, United States - Inc-BW-H-17-M | ecosystem: Environmental > Terrestrial > Soil >... | reverse complement strand
GGATGATTTGCTCATTCTCTACACCGACGGAATCACCGAAGCTCGAAATCGTGGCGGGGAAATGCTCGGACGAGATGGACTTCTCGCCATCGCTCAAAGCCTCTCCATCGAGGAACCTCCGCAAATGGCCGAGCGCCTCATCGTCCGACTGCAAGAATTTCGCGGTACCACACCGCCCGGCGACGATCGCACGTTCTGTATTTTGCGGCAAGCCGGGTCGCAAAGGAATCAAATCCAAGCAAATCGCGAATGAAGCCGCCAGCCTAACTTCATCATTAGCGGCTTTTGGGCTAGGTCCGCAATCAATACAAGTGGACGAAAAACGCGCTACTCGTTGAAGTGCCAGAGCAGTTGGCGTGCCCTCGCTTCAACCGCAACACGAATCATCAAGCGTCCTGCTCGCCGGGATAGAGAACGGCTGAGGGAGAAGATCGCTTTCCCTGAGCTTCCGAATGGGATCGCCGACGGTTGGAGAATCCCACGCCTCGCGGAATTCGCTAAAATAAAGACCAACTCTTCCGGTCTCAGAACGCCGAAAGCCGGATGGAGCATCCGGCTTTCGCAAAGCACCAAAGTAGTTTGGTGGACGAGACCGGGATCGAACCGGCGACCTCCTCATTGCGAACAGTGGGGAAAATAAGCTAAGGCAAGGCGCCACAATCACTTAGCTATTTTCATGGGGCCTTAATTGGCAAACCTGGCAAACCGGTTTTCTCTTTGTCTTTTCAATGCAGTTCGACAGTGAGAAGCCGGACAAAATCACGCGCGGTGCCTGTGCCTGTAACGACGACAAAGTCATTTTCGAGAATGCTTTCCGCGCCCTGAGAGAAGTCTATGCGGGGCTGGCGGCCAGAACACTTTCTGGGAAGCAGGTTCTAACATTTGGGTAGTCGCGGTGCCGGCCGTTTCGATGTCGGCCGGTGAAGACGATGCATTTCCATTTCGGACAGCAGTCAGGGCAGGCCAAGGAAACGACGCCCCTACATGGCCGCAAATTCGGAGCAAATTTGGCGGTCAAAGAGGGACGCGCTGAAACGTACGAGCATACATTGTCACAATTCAGTAGTGAAGCGGGTGGAGAGTGCCCGGCAATTGCTGAACTCTGAAAGGAGTGTGCTATGCGGCAACGCGAGTGGGCGAGCGGCGACCGAGTGATCTTTTTGCGTGTTCGGGTGATGTGGATGACGGTGGGCCTAGTGTGGGTCTTGCTGTGCGGGTGCCAGGCGGGGAAGAGTGGTGGAGTTGGCGGAGGCGGGACGGCGGCGCGCGTGAACTTTGCGGAGGCGGCGAAGTCGCCGCAGGCGAGGACAAAACCCGCCGCGCAGCAGCCGGTGTTCGACAATGGATGGGTGCGCGACCTGCCGTCCATACCCACGACGGGCAGGCGCAAAGAGGCTCCGGCGGCCCCTGCCGCGACGGCGGAGGCTGTGCCGATTCGTCCCTGTTCGATTGCGGCGTTTCCGTGCGCATTCGATGGCGTAGCGGAAGACAACAGTTGCGCGAGTTGCGGCGTCCCGCCGGACCCGAACGCAGCCGTTGGCGCGGGCAAGATTGTGGAGGTGGTCAACGACCTGATCCAGGTCACAAACCGAATGGGAGCGGGGGAGTGCGGCGGGTCGGTGACGCTGCAGACGCTGCTGAATACGACGAATTCGTTGACCGATCCACGCGTGCAGTTTGACAACGTGAATCAAAGGTTTAGTTTTTCGGTTACGGTGAGCAACCCAGGGCCGAAGGATACGCCCGCGATGTTTGTGGCGGCGACGGAGACGGACGATCCCTGCGGAAACTGGTTTGTGTACCGGATGACGTTTCACGGCAGCGCGTATCCTACGGGATTCTTTTTGGATTTTCCGATGCTGGGGCAAGACCAGAACGCGCTGCTGCTCTCGCTGCGGACCTGCAAGAGCAACGCGGACTGCGGGAATCCGATCTTCACGGTTTTCGGAGTGCCCAAAGCGCTGGTCTACACAAACCAGCATGTGGAGTTCAACTGCTTCCAGGTGGACTCTCTGACCGCGCCGGTGACGAATGCCGGGAACCCGATGATCGCGAGCCCGGTGAGTTTCTTTTTGGCGGCGGTGCCGGGGACGGGGTACAAGCTGTACCGGCTAACGAATAGCGGGGGGAATGGAGCAGTCATGACGAAGACGACGATCCCCGCGCCATTCTCGAAACCTTCGCGAAGAGTCAATCAGCCGGGCACGACTAACACAATCGATCCTTCCGACGGAAGCATTGTGAGCTTTCCGTATTTTGATGGCACGCGGATTTGGTTCAGCCATGACGGGGACGATGATGGATTTCCGACGGTGCGATACGGGTTCGTGGACACGAGCAAGAACGCAGTGGAGACGATGTGGGCATTTCACAGCGGAAGCAGCGACGATTTCAATTCGTCTCTGGCGGTGGGGATCACACCGCGCGGCGAGACAGTATTTATGAACTGGGCGTTTACCGACACGCTGGCGGGGAAGGCGACCACGGACGTGTTCGCTTCCGGGGATGCGAGTAAGCCGCTGGTGACGATTGCGGGTCCTGGGACGATTTTTGCGTCTGGTGGCGTCACCAGCCAAACCAGGTTTGGCGACTTTTCTTCGGTGTCCGTGGATCCGAGCGTCAGCGGTTGTGCTTTCGCGACGCAGCAGTATTTTGCCAGTGATGGAAACTGGAAGACGCGGATTCAGCCGATCGGCCAGTGTGAAAGCATTGTGGTGAAGTAGTTCGCCGCGGTAATCCTTGTGCGCGTGATCGCCGATCAGGTATTGGCCGAAATGCAGGCCAATACGCATGTGCGGCAGCCAAACGAGGACTGGACGGAACGAGCACCGGTGGTGCATTTCGTTCTTGACCAGGACCGGCTGCGGCTCATCGGTCTTTCATCGAATGACGCGGAGCAGCAGATTCAATTTCTGACAACGGGTGTAACGGTAACTCAATTTCGCGAAGACATACGTGCCGTTGACGTGGTGGCACGCACTTCTGGAGCAAACCGGTTGGATCCCACAAAACTTCTCAACATGACTTTGACCAGCAAGGATGGTCGATTGGTGCCTCTCAGCCAGGTCGGAAGAGTCGAAATCAGAGAAGAAGATCCAATCCTCAAGCGGCGCGACCGCACTCCCACCATCACGGTCCCGAGCGATCACGATGATTCCGTCCAGCCGCCGCAAGTGACGATGGAGGTTTGGAAATCCATCCAGGCCATCATCTCTAAGCTGCCGGAAGGCTACAGGATTGAAATCGGAGCGAATGCCGAAGAATCGGTAAAGGCAAACATCGCGCTCGCGAAGGTGTTTCCGATCATGTTGGTTTGTATGCTCGTGATTATCATCTTCCAGGTGCGGTCTATACCGGCTCTGGTTATGACGATGCTGACGGCGCCGTTGGGCCTTGCCGGAGTCGTGCCTACGCTCTTGATCTTCCATGTGCCGTTCGGCTTCAACCCGATCCTCGGTTTGATTGCCTTGGCCGGGATCTTGATGCGCAACACACTCATTCTGATTGGCCAGATCAAGACCAACAAAGACGAAGGGCTCGATGATTTCCATGCGGTCGTAGAAGCGACGGTACAGAGATCGCGGCCAGTTGTTCTGACCGCGCTCGCTGCGGTGCTTGCATTATTCCTCTTACATTTTCGGCGTTCCGGGGCTCGCTGGCGTACACGCTTATCGGCGGGACCGCCGCGGGAACGGTGCTTACCCTGGTTTTTCTCCCTGCACTCTATTCCATTTGGTTTCGTGTTAAGCCGAAGCAATCGGCAGCTGAGAGCGTAAACGTCGCGTCCAGTTCGCAGCTCGCTATTGAGCCGAGTACAGATTAGAGAGAAGAGATGACACTTGGTTGGAAAACGCGCTACTCGTTGAAGTGCCAGAGCAGCTGGCGTGCCCTCGCTTCAACTGCAACACCAATCATCGAGCGTCCTGCTCGCCGGGATGGAGAACTGCTGCGGGGGAAGATCGCTTTCCCTGAGCTTCCGAATGGAATCGACGACCGACGGGCCGCGAATCCCACACCTTGCGGAATTCGCAAGAATGAAGACCAACTCTTTCGGTCTCATAACGCCGAAAGCCGGATGGAGCATCCGGCTTTCGCAAAGCAAAGTAGTTTGGTGGACGAGACCGGGATCGAACCGGCGACCTCCTCATTGCGAACGAGGAAAAATCTGAGATAAGGCACGGTGCGGCAATCACTTAGCCTTTCGAGGGGGCTTTCCAGTTGGACTACTTGGACTACCGGGCTCAGACGCCTCGGACAAAACCGCGAAGCAAAACGAGTCCGACGATCACTTCCGGTTAGTCGACCACTCGGGAGTTGATATGATATTCGTAAACACTAGCGCGTTTCTCGTTACCTATCGGGTGAGACTTCCCACGAGCGGACTTCAGGACAGCGTCGCAGAAGGCAGTCATGTAGCGACAGGTCCCTAAGAAACAGAATTCTTCGAAGTGCGCGATCGCTTTACTATACTGGTCTATAGTATATTGCTTTAATGCCGCACACAGCGCAGACAACGAAAGCTTCTGACCCGTTTTCGCTGGATTCGCGGGCGGGTCTATGGCAGCGCGCGCGCGCTGGACTCCAAGGAGGAATGCGCCGTGTCCTGTATCTAATGGCTGCTTGCCGTGGGCGATGAATGGTTTGATGGCCGAAGTTATTGAAGGGCACGTTTGGTTTCAGGTCATCTCTCCCGACAACAGCAAGACCTCTCCACAAGCACGAGCCGGTCAACAATTGATCGCCATAGTCAGAGCCTGTTTGAAATAACGGCGTAAATCACGAAGCGGCTCTAACAAAGGAAAAGCCAATGAACCAAGCGGGTGTGAAGGAATCAGAAGCCAGGGTTGGCGGGTCGCATCGCGGAATCACCTCCCTAAACCAAACCGACCACGAAGCTGGGCATAACCAGGGACATGCGCTCAATTGGCGGGACATCAACCGCGTGTTGTTCGTCGCTGCCGCAGCGGGAGCCATCTGGTTTCTACATGGGGCAGCAAATGCTTACTTCACCTATCTTGGCGTGTTTTGCACACTCCTGGGTGGTTTCCCCATTTTCCATGAGGCCTATGAAAATATCGTTCAGCGCCGCATGACGATGGAGCTTTCCATGGCCATCGCCATCGTGGCTGCTCTGGCGATCCGGGAGAACTTCACAGCTCTTGTCATCACCCTGTTTGTCCTCGTCGCCGAAATACTGGAAGGACTGACGGTCGGCCGCGGGCGCACAGCAATCCGCCAGTTGGTCGGTCTCTTGCCCACCTCCGCCACGGTACGAAGAGACAAATTGTGGCGAGACGTTGACACAAGTGAAGTCGTGGTTGACGACGTCGTTCTGGTCAAGCCCGGAGCTCGGATTCCTGTGGATGGCGTCGTTGTAGGAGGCCATTCGTTTGTCGACCAGGCAACAATCACAGGTGAATCCATGCCTGCCGAGAAAAGCAGCGGAACATCGGTCTATGCTGGCACGATCAATCAGTCCGGTGCGCTCGAAATCCGAGTTGACCGGTTGGGGCGCGACACCACGTTCGGAAAGATCATCGACGCGGTGGAGCGGGCGGAGAAATCGCGTGCTCCCATCCAAGGAATTGCCGACCGTCTTGCTGGCTATTTGGTCTACTTCGCGCTCGGAGCTGCTGCCCTCACATTCCTGATTACCCACAATGTTCGCTCGACCATCTCTGTCGTCATCGTTGCTGGTGCGTGCGGCATTGCGGCGGGAACACCTTTAGCAATCCTTGGCGCGATTGGACGTTCCGCGCAACTCGGCTCGATCATCAAGGGAGGCCTCTACCTGGAGGCACTCGCGACCATTGATACTGTTCTTCTCGACAAGACGGGAACCCTAACCTATGGCACCCCTCAGGTGGTCGCTGTACGTCCCGCTGACGACATTCCGGTTGCTTCTTTGTTGCGAGCGGCGGTGACTGCGGAATCAAGGTCCGAGCATCCGGTGGCCAAGGCAATTCTGAAGAAGGCATCAAACATGGGAATCTCGGGCGAAGAGCCCGAAAGATTCGACTACGCCCCTGGGAAAGGAATCGTCGCGGCTCGTCAAGGAATCGAAATCATAGTGGGTAATCGGCTCTTTCTTGATGAACATCGAATTGCGCTCCCAGCCAGCACGGTCTCGCAGATGGATTCAGAGGTTTTTGTTGCGCGAGAAGGCAGGTTCCTCGGTACGCTCCTCGTTGCGGATATGCTTCGACCGGAAGCAACAAAGGCAATCCAAGATCTCAAATCGATGGGATTGAAGACAGTCCTTCTCACGGGAGATTCCAAGACCGTGGCCGAGGGCATCGGTGGAAAGCTGGGCGTCGACGAAATCGCCGCTGAACTTTTGCCCGAGGACAAACTGGAATTTGTCAGCAAGCTCACCAAGGCGCGGCGCAACGTCGTTATGGTGGGTGACGGGGTCAATGACGCTCCTGCACTTATGAAGGCCACTGTCGGAGTAGCGATGGGTGCTGGCACGGACGTTGCGCGCGAAAGTGCAAACGTCGTTCTCATCGGCAATGATCTCTCGAAGCTAGTCGAAACTCTCTCAATCGCGCGGCGCTGCCGTCGCACGATTATGCAGAATTTTGTCGGAACGCTCGTCGTTGATAGCATCGGCGTCGGCTTGGCCGCTTTTGGATTTCTCAATCCACTTCTCGCGGCATTCATTCACGTTTCCTCGGAAATGACTTTCATTTTAAATTCCGCAAGGCTGCTTCCGCCGGTCTCTTCGGCCAAGAAGCTGATGCGCGGATTCTTTTCTCAACCGTCTGCCGTCGCACACGAGTAGCAGTCGAGTTAGGGCGGACGAGTCGGCTTATTCGTTGCGTCGCCGACACTGCGTGGATCACACGGACAAGTTCTTTCTGATCACAAATTGGCTCGTTATCGGATAAGTCGCGGTTTGCCAAGGGTGCTGTTGCGGGAACACCGCGAACGGCAGACCTCCCGTACCACTGGATGCTCAAGAAGGAGTGGCGCGCCAGAGGGTTGCTGAAGCGGGTTCAGCTCACAATCGAGCAGTATTGGACTTTCGTTGATTGGGCAAGAAAACCGGAGAAACGCTTCCGCCTTTGCCCGTAGACGCGGCGTCGGCAAGTTGCCGCAAATGAAAAGCGGTTGTTTTCTCTTCGTAGAGACCCGCCAGTGCGACTGTGCAACCTGGTTCGTCGATGATCTTACACTCAGAATGTGAAGTGAGTTGATCGTTGACGCGACAATCGGCTGCGATCACCACACGTTGATTCGCGTTATCGATTAACGCGACCACGCTGGTAGCGGTTGTCAGCGTGGGCAAGAACAATGTTCCGGTTGTGAGAAAGGCAAGCAGCCGGACCACATCAGCAGGATTCCGTGCCGTCCACGGACTTGCCGCGTCAGGAGCTTTCGATGGGGGATGGAACACGTGTTTCATTTCAAAGCCAATTCCTTGTGCTCTTCCACAAGCTTTCCCGGAGTGGCACTTTCTTCGCCGCTTTGCTCATGGCGGATCGGTTCACTTTCATGGCCTTCCTGTCCAATAGGAACTGTGTTGGTCGCGTCCCCGTTATGTGAAGTCGTCAAATCGTCCGCGGCGATTTGAGGTTGACTTGTCTGTGCGCCTTCAATTTTAATCTCCTGACTTCCAATCCGCTTGCGTCCCCGCACTACGTCGCATTTATGCCGAGATCCAAGTTGGACCGCATTCTTGTGCAGCTCTGGCAGCATCTTGCCTAACCGAAGGACATCGCTTTCCAATATTCCTACGAAGAGTTCTTTTCGAATACTGTCGAAGACTGACGCCAGTGCCCGAGCTACCTGCTTTCCCCTTGCAGTGGGTTTGAGGATCGAAAACCGCCGATCGCGTCGATCGATATCGCGCGTGAGCAAACGGCTTGACTCAAGACGGTCGACGAACCGCGTGATCTTGCCTTTGTCTCTTCCGAGAGCAATCGCGAGCTGTCCCGGCGTTATTCTCCGGGCTTCTACGCAGCGAAGGAGCACGCTTGCTTCTTGCACCGTCATCCCAAATCTCAGGAAGCGGCGATCGAGAGAAGTCTGTAGCTTTATGCACGTTTGGAACAGCCAGTATGTCAAAAGATCTTTTCGCCATTCCTGACCTCGCAATGGCTTGGACAGGCCTCTACTCGAGGTTGCGACAGAATCGCTCACCACCTTTCGGCCCCGTCCTATTTGGGGGTGCTTACCCATTTCTCAAGCCTCACCCGAATCAGCTCTTCTGGCTGGTTCGACCGGATCCAACGCCAGGTTGGCTTGTAGCCTTTCACGATTATGCTGACGGCAAATTTTTCGGCCGTCACTCTTGGAAATTCCGCAATTCCGTTCTTGTCCGTTTTGAATTCAATTTCCTTCTTTTCTTCATCAGATTCTTTTCTGCGCCAATAGACCAGAGAGACGGAGGCATCTTGAATCGGAAGATCAGTCTCAGAATCTGTGACTTTGAAACGGAATTGATAGCTTGTTTCCCGGGACGGTGTGGTCTGAGCGTGAGTCCGCGCTGCAGACGTGTCTGGAAGCGGGCTTAAGAAAACGCAGACCCAAATGACGGTGTGGACGACCGCCGTTCTTCGCCGTTCTCCGCTTTTGGCCGATGATCTGACCTGGATTGCCATGGATCACCTGCGAGACTTCATTTGCCCGGGCTCTTGTGCCCTCTTCTACAGGCCGAGAAGCCCCGCGAGGCTTTCAAGCTAAATCCTCGCGGAGCGCTTTCCCGCCAGTGTCAACCTTAGAAATGAAAGCCGAGTTCGGCCGTCAAGGCACGCGGCGTTACGTAGTGTGTCCCGCTGAACGTGGACAGGAAGTTGTATACCGCACTCTTGTTCGCAACGTTGATCGCCGTGAGCCGAGCACTCCACTTAAAACGGTCGCCGTGGAAAAGGTTGTCGTGCCCGATGGCCACGTCAAACAAGCTGCGTGGAGCAACGCGCGGCGGATTGTGGTCATCATTCTCAGTCCCCGGAGCCGGTATCTGCAGGAATGTGGATCCGTACTGCGATGCAGGACAGAGGGAGTTGGGACTGATAGGCGTAGTAGGCGTTGCGTGAACTGACCCGCAGAAGAGGCCCGCCTGAAACTGCTGGTCTGCCGTCAAGATCGACGCGTCAACGACCGTATCGCTGCCTAGCGGCCCGTTGTTGCAGCCGCCCCCCGCACAAGGCACCGGGCCGGCCACGAGACCGCTGTCGTATCGCCAATTGAAGCCAACCCACGGCCCGCGTTTCAAGAACTGGTATTGCACGTGGGCTGTGAGATTAAATTTCTCGTCGTGGTCGATACGGAACACCGAGAAACTCCCCGGTGTGACGGGGACCGCACCGACACCGCCAATTTGTGGAGTGAAGAATCGCGCGGCTACGCTGGACATAACGACGAGCGCTGTTAAACCGTGGTAATTCGGCACATTCGCCCGGATGGCATAGCCAGGGATCTTCGAGTTATGCCACGCGATCGGGAAAGTGATAGGTGTCGCACCGAGAATGCTGAAGTCGTAGCCGTTGTGCGTGTACTTCCAGATGTACTCGCCGTCCACGACGAAATACTTTCCGAAAGCTTGCTGCAACCCGGCGTGGAATTCATTGCGATAGCCGGCAGGCAGGGTGCTAGCAGCAGTACTAACCAACCCGGTATTTGAGTCTGTACAGCCCTCACCCGCAAGTGCAAAAAGGTTGGCCACAACCGCGTCCTGGCAGCCCCTGCTAGAAAGTACCAAGTTCTCGTTAAAAGGGCTTTCCAGGGCTCGGGCGTAAGAAACGCGAAGGACCGTATTCGTGCGCTTGATATTGTAGGCGACTCCAAGGCGAGGCTCCGCCTGGGACTGTGAGGTAAAGCCGTTATAGATATCACCCCGAATCCCAAGGTTGAAGGACCAGCTTTTCACCGTGATCGTGTCCTGGATGTAGAGAGCAAGCTGTTTCACATCCGTATGGCCATGGAACAAGTGAGACGCGCTTGAAGTGCTTCCGCAGCCGTCCGCGGGCGACGGCGTCGGCCTCGTAAGGTCGATGCAACCCAGGAGCGGTACGAAACTGGGATTCGCTACGAAGGGTGGTGGATACGAAGAAGGGTTCGTTGACGTTGCCGTAGCGCATTGGCTCGGATTGTTGAGTCCGGGATTACCGACAAAAACCGGAACCCCCCCTGCATCCAGGCATGGCGCGTTGAAAGTTGGATCGACGATTCCAAAGTGATCGTTTTCCGTAAGGATCGTTTGCTCGTACACGATTCCGGCCTTCACATTGTGAATGCCCTTCACATAGGACAAGCCCGCTCGCGCGCCTGCGTTGGTGAGGGTCCGGTCTTGAGCAACGGTTTCCTGTTGAAGATTCGATGGGCCCAGGTCTGCGAATGGATTGCCGCTTGGGTAATAATTGTAGGCGTCGCGTCGCACGAAACCGCCCAGGGTAAAGACAGCTGTAGGGCTGATCAAGTGATTCCAGGTTGGCGCGATGTTGAACGTTCCGATTTTCGAGAGTTGGTCGGTGGGGCCCACAACATTGCCGTCGGGATCGAGACCGTTGTTCGCGACCACCACTCCGTTCCATGGCGTGGCATTCTGGGCATCAAACGAATTGGGCGTCTGGAACCAGGAACGCGTGTAGCTCAAGTTGAGGTGAAGAGAATCCGCAGTCGACATTTGATAGTCCACGCGGTCGAACATGTTTTCCATGTTGCCTTTGTCGTGCATCACGCTGTACTCGGACGGATCGAGGAACCGGCCGCTATTCAGTCCTCCTACGGCAATAAAGTTGCCCCACTTCTCGCCACCATACGCCAGGTCAAAACCCCCATTGACTGAACCGAAGGAACCGTACGATGCCGTGACGCTGCCATGAGGAGTGGTCTGACCCTGGCCTGAGCGCGTCGTCACGTTAATTACTAAGCTCGTCTTGTCGCCATACTCCGCCGGCGGTGCCCCGGAGATCACCTCCAGCGACTGAACCGAATCGAGCGGTATCTGGTTCGAGAAAACCTTGCTTTGCTGGTCGGTGATCGGCTGGCCATCTAGTGAGAATGAGTTTTCCGCATGATCCCCTAATCCGTGGAAAAGGCCATTCGAATCCGCCGCGACTCCAGGCGTCGAAAGCGTAACGAGCGAGCTCAAAGACGACGATTGGCTTTCCAGCGGAAGCTTTTCGAACAAACCGCGGTCCACGTCGGTGTGAAACGTCGATTCATTTTCCACCAGGTCACCACCCGTAGCCTCCACCGTTATGCTGGTCGACGCAGCGGAGCCAACGTTCAGGCTGATCGCCACACTTAGAGGAACGCTCGAGCGCACATCAACATCCTGGGTGTAGCTCGCGAAGCCGGGGGCCGTAATAACCATGTGATACGTGTTCAAGGGCACGTTCGTGAAGCGAAACGCCCCATCGCTTCCAGTAGTCGCTTCCCGTCGGTAACCGCTCACCGCGTACGAAATTTCAACCGTTGCGCCCGCAATTACTCCGCCAGACGCATCCTTCACAACGCCTTCAATCGATCCCGAATTTCCCATTTGGGCTCGGCTGGGCATTGCAGAAAACAAATAGCTGAAACTCAAAACGAAAAATGCCAACATTCTAAAACCCATTGAATTTCTCCTCAGACCCCTTAGTTGGGCGATGTGTGTTTGTTGTTGTTGGAATGGCCGCCTGGAAATATGGCGGTTGCGCCAACCCGGTGATGGGGCTAGCGCGATTAAGAACGGAACAGATCTGGTATTTCTGAATTAAGCAGAGGGCGGAGCGCGGGAGGGTGCATCGTGGAAGAAAAACTCTTGGTGAATCGTGACAACAAACGGCTGAACGTACCCGATCGCGAGAAGTGGACTAAACAGCGATGGGGTTAGCGCTTTCGGACCGGAACCAATGTGCGCCGCTTGGCAGACCTGGCAAGCAGCTTCATTCTGTCCTTTTGCGTGAGAGTGGTTTAGGGCTTGCGCAACAAACAGAACGAACAGGACCGCCAGGGAAAGAACTAACACCCTAACCAAGTCAGGCCTCGTCTTGTGCTTGCCAACCATCTCGGTTTTTAGACTACCCCAACGTTCTCTTTGACACCAGGTCTGTTGCGTAGTGAGCACCCCTGCGTCTTGCGGAATCCGCCCACAAGAACGTTTAATTACTGTACTCCGGGATAGTATCATTGAACCATGAGGGCGTGAAGAGGATGGCACATACTACCAAGGACAAAGAGAAACTCCTAAACCGCGTCAGGAGAATTAAGGGCCAGATTGAGGCGATTGAAAAGGCCTTGGACGAAGACCAAGAGTGCTCGAGAGTCCTACAAACAATTGCGGCCAGCCGCGGTGCGATTAACGGGCTCATGGCCGAAGTAATGGAAGGCCACGTACGGTATCACGTCCTCAACCCAAATGGTAAGCCGACCGCCGAACAAGCTGAGGCTGCAGACGAACTCATCGACATCGTCAATCGATACCTGAAGTAGTTGGAGTCAGCATCATCCACTACTTGGAGCCTGCATCTACCCAAAGTCAGTCTTGGTCTTCTGATCGACTGTTTACCAGCCAAGGGGGCGAATTGAGGTTCACTCTAGTTGCTTCGTTTCTATTTCTGGCCTGCACTCTTCAGCCGACGGCGGCACAGTCAGAAAGCGCTCAGGAACCAGAAGCAAATCCCGGGCGTCCTACCGTCTCGACTCCCGCAACACTCACTCCGGTGGGGTATCTCCAGTTTGAAACGGGCTTTGTACCTGCCCAAGATTCCCCCGAGTTTTTGTCGCGGTACAGCCTCAACGAAGTCATAAAGCTTACTGTCGCACCTCGTCTAGAGTTTTTGGCCGCGGCTGAACCCGTAGCACACTTCACCGCTGAGGGAACCAGCGCTAACCGCGTGGCCGATATATTTTTGGGTGCACAATGTGTCCTCTACCGAGGGGAAGGCGCGAAACCGACATTGGCGGTCAGTTACTTCCATCGTGCATACGATGGCGGTGCCCCGGAGTTTGATTACGGAAGTCCCACTAACTCATTTCTGACGCTGGCAAGCGCGGACGTAAAGGGATTTCACTATGATGCGAACGCTTTTTTCGCGGAATTGGTGCAAGCACCAGTGCGTCGTGGTCAGTTCGGTCAATCACTGACCATTTCCCATAGCTTCATGAAGCGGTTCACCCTGTCGGGAGAAATATGGCACTTCACGCAGCCATTCTTGCGCAGCAATGCAGTTGGCAATCTTTGGGCAGTTAGCTATACGGCGCGGAAAAACCTGGTTTTTGATACAGGCTTTAACCATGGGCTGACCAGCACATCGACAAGCTGGGAGGCATTCGTGGGTTTCACCTATTTACTGCCGCACCGCCTTTGGAAAGCTCGATAGTTGGCCGGAAACGGGGTTGGAGGAAGTTGGCCGGATTGGTACTGTGAAGTCGGCTTGTAGGCGGTGATCCGCGGGCTTGGCATCGAATCGATCCCTGACGATTAGAGGCAATCCGGAAGTAAATCCACTTGGCCGAAAACGCGGCACTCCTTGAAGTGCCAGAGCAGTTGGCGTGCCCTAGCTTCAACTGCAACACCAATCATCGAGCGTCCTGCTCGCCGGGATGGAGAACGGTTGTTGGGGAAGACCGCTTTCCCTGAGCTTCCGAATGGAATCGACGAGCGACGGCTCGCGAATCCCACGCCTTGCGGAATTCGCAAGAATGAAGACCAACTCTTTCGGTCTCATAACGCCGAAAGCCGGATGGAGTATCCGGCTTTCGCAAAGCAAAGTAGTTTGGTGGACGAGACCGGGATCGAACCGGCGACCTCCTCATTGCGAACGAGGAAAAATCTCAATTCCAAGGGATGCGGCGGGGTCATGCGGGTCGCGCCCGTTGGATTGGTATCCAAGGGATTCCAACCAGAGCAGACCTTCCAGTTGGCGGCCGAAGCTGCCGCATGCACTCATGGACATCCCAGCGGTTATCTGAGCGCTGGCGCGATGGCTGGGATGGTGCGCTTTCTTGCTCCGAAAGTGGGTTAACTTCTTTAGAATCTGGTGGACGAGAGGGGATTCGAACCCCCGGCCTCCTCGTTGCGAACGAGGAAAAATCTGAGATAAGGCACGGTGCGGCAATCACTTAGCCTTTCGAGGAGGCTCTCCAGTTGGACTACTTGGACTACCGGGCTCTTTGCCTTTTCTCTTTGCCTTTTTAGCTCAGTTCGGATGGTGCCGAGCAACCAGATTGCTCCACACATGCGTTCGCCTTCAGTGTCCCGCGGCCTATTATAATATGTGGGGCGGTGCGGATCGGTACCGACGAAACCCGAAGAAAGAAATTCAAGCGCAGAAGCGATACGTACGAATAATGGCCCAAAAATTCGGTTGGAAGGTTCGACTGACCGGGGAACTAGATCGGACATCTCTTGGTACTCGCAGGAACTTCTCCGATAACGCAACTCGAGATTTTGGCGAGACACACCTGCAATCGGCAGAAGATCTGCGACTGGCGAGACCCAAAAGAGTTCAAGCTCCGAGAGACTGAGGTTTCAGAAGACAAAAAAGAAAAGAAAAGAAAAGAAAAGAAAAGAAAAGAGGATAATGCCCTTGCCCTTTTATGCGACGGGCGTTGCCTGACTGATCTGCACTGGAATTCATAATCTCACTTGTGGCATCAACAATCGTTACACGGAGCGGGACTTTGGGGGTCGGGGCCGTCGCTCGTCTGGTTCTTCTGCATCCCCTACTTTGGTCTTCGTCTAACAAGATTGATTCTCCCATTAAATGGTTCGGCCAACATGTAATAGGATGAGGCCTTGCCAGACGGAGTCAATCCTTGCATCTCGACGTGCCAGCTTAGAAAAGCGCGAGCGTTTTCAGATTGGTCGTTCCTCAATTCGAATTGTAATGATTTAAGAGTTAAAGAGCCCAGGAAAGGTTGCAGCTGCTCAATGGGCAACTCTTTGCGGAGTGCCTCTTTCTCATCTGGACCAAACTTTGCCCCCTCTGCCTTCATTAACTCAATGATTTTCTTGTCAGGCCATTCGGGATGAGACTCTATGAGCTTGCGAAAAACCTCGTTCTTTTCTGAGTTACCTGGCCAGCGCGAGTTCGCTGAAAACAGGACCACCTGGCCGTCATTATCAAACGTAAATGTCGCGCTTAAGTGGACATCGTGAGCACCTACAAGATCAGTTGAAGGACTGTTTTCCGAGGCTGAGGACTGAATCCGCGGCGCTAACTGCGTTCGCGTTACGGAAACAGAAAATTGGTTAACTTCTGGAACAACGCTAGAATCCAAAATGTCAGAAACAGTGTACCGGACCGCTAATCCTTCGCCCTGGAGCTCCGGATATATCGCCCGAAGGAAGTTACGTGCCTCACTAAAGTGATTCGAACAAGACAGAGCCATCTGCTCGCCTGCATAGCCAGGAGGAAGCAGCAAGGCTACGAGAGTCAGTATGGCCATACTAGTTGGTATGTGTCGCCTTTTTACATGCCGTTGAAATGCAAACATGCGGGTCTCCAATCGGTTTCCATGCCCCAGGACTGTTCTGATTTGCCAAAACTTGATTTGCTTTGGTGATCGCTTCTCCGGCATTCATTGTACCCGCCATATACTTTACGATGTCTTCCCACTCGGCAATAGCAGAAACGAGATTCGTGGGAGCGGTAGGGCTGCTGGGAACGACGAGCACATGTCCAGTTGTTGAGTTGTCGATCTGCCACCATTGATTAAACACGTCCGCGTCTTCACAAGAGCCTATGAAAACGATCCGGAGATTAACCGGCAACTTGTCGGCCTGTCCCTCGCCAAAATTAAGAATGTGTTTGTAATGAATAGCATGCAGAGAGGCCGGTAACATTGTTACGCGGGCGAGATTCAGGGTCTTGCGGAGTTTTGGCGAAGGACAGGCGCCGAATACGTTCCTGCGCCGAGCGGCGGGATCGCTGGCAACAGGCTGCTAGGCGATTTTCGATGCGTACACGACGGGTTCGGTGATTCAGCTTCCCCTTCGATCGTCGTTCTCACGAATCCAGGTGACAGCCGTGAGGGTGTGCGACGACAGTTGGAGGAAGCGGCCGACCAGTTGGCGGAAGTACTACAAGGCAATGTCCGGCCTTCTCAGCGGTACGACTACGACGGCGTTGCCTTAGAGGCACGCGCGGACTGACCATCCCTGCTGAACAACGCAACACTTCAAGTCTAGTGATGCCTTCTCGCCGCGCCCTCTCCGCAGACAAAGGCTTTACCCCTGCCATTCGACTGGCTCACTCCGACGTAGTGTTGCATTCATACCGGCAGCCACTGAGAGGAGTAGACTCTTTGCAAGGGGTCGCGTGGCAGATGAGGGCTGCCCGGTGACGCCGTACGGGAACCTCCAAACATTCCACGGTTGAACCGCGTACCCCAAGACGGCGCTGCCCCACTTGCCATCCGCACTTCCATCGGGCACATCTCTGCGTCTCACGTTGAGACGGTCGGTCGGCTCGCATGCCCCGTTTGACCACACCACTGCGATTCGCTTGGATCTCGCCATAGCCTTCGTGGTGTTTTGATCGTCGCCGTCTCTTTGGTCTTGGTGTTGCCATGACAGCCGACCCGTTGAAGATTCTTCGTGATGTGATGTTGTCGGCGAATGACTGCGGTGCGTGGCTCACGCTGAACGAGATCGAAAAACTCACCGGCCACCAGTGGGGCCAAATACTCGACGCCCTCGCCGCGCTGCGCAAAGAAGGTTTCGTCTGCGAGCGCAGGACTAGGGGATATCACACGTATGAACTGGAGTATCGGCTGTTCCAGAAGCCGCCGGGGGTAGACGAATGATGAGAGTCGCAATCGCGCCAGGGGACCGCGTCGAACAGCGGCGCCTTAGAGTTTTTCCCTTTCCACGGCTTCAGCTGCGGAAAGCTTCCGGTCTACGTGAGGGACTGCGCGCGGGGCACCTGACTGAAGCACGTAGTAAGACTAGCTGAGAAGGGAGGACTTAAACCCCAAGCTTTGCGGAAGGTGCCTTTTACAAGGGAAATTGCCGGGATCTCCTTTACTAAAGCGAGGTTGTGATTCTCTGACATGAAGTGCCGTGAAGTCCCGCGAAGTCCTTCGAAGCCCAAAAGGTGGCGAAAAACAGTAGCCCGCAGTAGCCCGAATAACGATTTCTAATCGCAGCAGCTGTAAGAACTCTCTCACTTCTCTTGGACTAAATCCTCGGGCCGGTTAAGTTCCTTTCACCCAGTGGGGGAACAACAACCTCGTTTGCCACATGTTCGCCACCAGAGCCGCCACCACATAGCACCCCGAAGCCGCAAACAGCACTGCTGGAAGCCCGGCACCCAGAGCGAATAGTGCGGCCAACGGGCCAGCGAGGACGGAAGCACCGCCATTAATCGCCCAGGCCCAAGGCAAGAGTTCTGCATTGCTTTGGCCGAGCTGGCGCAGGCCAAGAGGGAAAGGCATGCCCATACCAGCCAGCGGCAGCATCACTGCGAATGCGAGGACCATTCGGGCCGGCAGCGGCCAGCTGAGCAGAGGCGTCAGCAATGCGTGCAAGCCGAATGCATACACGGTGCCGACGAAGGCGACGATGAGCGCAGCCAAGCAGGCTAGCCGCGTCGCCGAGGTTCCCTTTCTTAGCTGCCGTCCGGCCCAGGCGCTGCCCCATCCGGAGACAAACAGCAAGCCTGCTAAGACCACAGCCACGGCATAGCCAGGATTCGCAAGAAAGAAGACCAATCGCTGGATCAGCGCCATTTCCATGAACAGATAACCCAGTCCCAACGCCAGAAAGTAAAAAAGGACCTGCAGGCGCGCTGCCCCGCCAGCCAGCGGCCTTGCAATCGGTGAATCATTGGGCATGCTGCGACGTGGCAGCAGAACCAGGGGAGAAACAATCAATAACAGACCTAGAAGGATCGCCTGCGCAAGCGTTGCGACCAGGATGAGGTAACCCCACTCCGAAAACGGAATCCACGATTGGCGGAAGGTGCGGAGCATGAGGGGCAAAGCGCGCCAACGGAAGAAATGGAAGAAGTAGGGACGATCGTCGGTGGCCGGCCTCAGGTTGAACGCATAGTCGCGGAAAAATTGTTCTCGGCTTTCGCCTCCGGCAAGGAATGCACTCGTCGCTTCGAAGTAGTAATCACGTTCTAATACATTGAAACGGTTGTGCTGGTCCGCCGCGATCCCGGGAAAGTAAGATGTATCGAACAAACGCTCTTCGGCCCAGCGGCGCAAAGCAAACAATTCTTGGGCCGTGAATGCTTGCTTCTTGACCAAAAGCGTCGCTGCCGCCCAGCTTCGGATCAACACCAAGTGCTCGGCTGGGTTCAAGCCCATCCGCTCCAACGCTGCAATCCCCGTGGCGAATAGTTTCAGCTCATCTCGCGGCGGTGTGTGCACCCAACGCGTCACAGCTAGCACACCACTTGGACGGAGGTGGCGCAGAAAGGCCTCAAAGGCATCGCGCGTATAAAGATAGTTCTCTCCCCCGGCACCGACGCCCACTGCCGAGGCCGCAAAGGAGTCGACAAGCGAGAGGTCAATGACGTTCCAGTTCTCTCGCGCGGCTTGCACAAAGGCGCGGGCGTCCTCACGGTGGAGGCGTACCTCGGGCCGGTCATATAGCCCCCCAGCAAAGTCACGAAATTCCCCGCGCAACAACTGCGGCACATTAGGGTCGAGCTCGACTGCGTCCACTTGCCAAGCGGCGTGCCGCAGCGCTAGCAAGACGCCCGCACCCCCACCGGCCCCAAGAACGCACACCCGCAAGTCCCGAGGCGCATCTTGAAGAGCGAAATAAGGTGCCGCCGTGATCATCCAGTCGAGATGGTTGAGTTTGCTGGTGTCGCCGTCGAATGCGGTGATAGCTCCGGCACTCTCCGCGTCGATGTAGAGCCCTAGTTGCCGCGGTGGGACGGCATCCATTGGCGCGATCAACGAAAGCCCAGGGGCTTCGCGGATGGCAGGGCTGGCAACGACGTCTACACGACCAAGAGGGCTGGATCGCTCTGCCACCACCTGTGCGTCAGGAAGATTGAGCGCATAGCTGAGTCCCTTATACTGCGACAAGCGCACGGTAGGTGGACGAAAAATGAAAGCGAGCGTCAGAATTGCCATGATTGCAACGCCTGCCACGGCAAAAAGCCGGCGCGCACCTCGATCAATGAAAAACTTCCCATCAAACAAGGCAAGGATCGCAGCACCCTGCGCCAGACCTGTAACACCTACAAGCGCCCATTCCACCGCCGCGACAGACAACAGGACAAGGGCTAGAAGTGCACCGGCGCCTGATCCGGCCATGTTAAAGGCATAAAGGCGGGGGCAGTTCGCCGATTCACTGGTAAGGGCGAGACCAATGGCAGCCCCTGCAGCGAAGAACGGAACAAACAAGGTGAGATAGTAGCCGCCCAGGTACACCACTTGCCGCCAATCCCAAATAATCAGGAATGGATCAAAAGGAATACGTTGGGTAAGCCAGAAAGAAACCGGCAGCGCAATTGCAAACGATGTCGCGGAAATTGCAAACCAGCTCTCATGGGAAATCTGAAAGCGCGCAGCAGTGTTCGTTCTTTTCCGTTCTAACGCCGCGAGCAGTGTGCCGCTGGCACCAAAACCGAGAAGTGCAATCGAAATGACCATGTAGGCGAAGTGGTGCCACTGGCCAATGGAGAATGCGCGAACCAGTATCACCTGGTAGGACAGCACCGACGCGGATACCAGCAGAAGCGCTGCTGCACGGCACCGGATGCCGAGCAATAGGCGACGAATCTGATCAGAGAGGGACACAGACTTATTGCCGTTGTTCGTTTGGCCGTCCGCCCGTTTAACGCAACGGGGCCCAGCTGCCCGTGCTTCTCATTTTTCTTTCGGTTCACCGACCAGTGGAACAAAGGCCACGGGCATCAAGTTCCGCACCTGGAGGTCATGTGGTCCTTTGCTGCCTTTGGTCACTAGCATGAGCATCTGAGTTTGGAAGGGATTACCCACTGGAATCACCATCCTCCCGCCGGGCTTCAGTTGCTCGACCAAAGGGGGCGGAATGTGGTTAGCGGCGGCTGTCACGATGATGCTGTCAAAGGGCCCCTTTTCGGACCAACCGAAGTAACCGTCGCCCACGCGCACCTCGATATTTTTGTAGCCGAGAGTCTCCAACCGTCGGTGCGCGGCCGTGCCCAGTGGCTCGATGATTTCGATGGAATACACTTGTGCAACCAGCGGTGAAAGGACCGCGGCTTGATAGCCTGAGCCGGTGCCTACTTCGAGTACGCGGTGCTCCCCTTTTGGCTCGAGGAGTTCCGTCATCTTGGCCACGATGTAAGGTTGCGAGATGGTTTGACCATAACCTATGGGTAGCGGCCGGTCGTCGTAGGCGTAGGCTACGAGCTCAGCTGGCACAAAACGATGACGCGGCGTCTTGAGCATCGAATCGAGGACACGCGGGTCCCGCACCGCTTGCGATCCGCTCCAACGCAGCGTCGCGATCTGCGTCCGGACCATCTCTTCGCGCTGCTTGCGGTAGTCTTCGTTGTCTCTTTGGGCGAGAAGAAATCTAGCGACAGCCAGGGCGAAAAACAGATAAACGAGAATACGGAATCGGGTCTTGCCCGTGGATTCCTCTGAGGCCCCGATCGGTGGCCATCGTGGGTTCATGGGATTTCCCCAGCGAGCTGTCAATCGATGGGAAGGCGCAGCCACATTCATTATAAATCCCCTGTTCGCCTGTGGCTCCCGAAAATCTCATTCAGCGATTCTCAGCGCAATGTAACATTGTTACATTGCGATCGCCTGGTTACGCCACCCCGGTTTCATTTTCTTGAATGTCACTGATTTCAAAGGCGTTCGCACCGGATAGAATATTGGCGAGGGACAGCCAGAAATAAGCTGAAGAGTCACCTTCTCGAAGAATCTGAGAAAAGTGCTTCGCCAGGGTCAGAATATTTCAGAGGATTTTATCCATTGGCTCAAATGATTGACAGAACACCGAACAAGGCCCACGCTCGCTTTTCGGGTTTTGACTCTAACGGCAGAAGACAGTCAGGGCATCACAAGGATTTAAGGATTTCGATGTCACCGCGTTTGCGAAGAACTTCTACTGCGACGCCTGATATGCCCCTGCGGATAAGAAAATCAGCGGAGGCATCTCCGAACCGCAAATTCTCGATGCGAACTTCATCCAGATTCAAAGGCAGACAGGGATTTGCGAATTGAATTTGTCGTTCTCGATCCCGCACCTCAAGTCCGAGACAGGCCCGTAAGAGCAAAAATACTGATCCCGCAGACCACGCCTGGGGGGCACAAGCAACCGGATAGAGAGTTGGGCCACTTGCTTCGGGTCTTTTGTGAAAGCCGCAGAAGAGTTCGGGCAGGCGTTGTGATTCAACCTGGCGACTGGCCTCGTACAGGCCATGCAGGATTTTGCACGCTTGCTCCTGCATACCATAGAGGGAGAAACCCAGGCCGATCAGGGCATTGTCGTGAGGCCAGACGGAACCATTGTGATAGGACATCGGATTGTAGCGAGATTCCAACGCCCCGACCGTCCGAACTCCCCATCCTGAAAAGCACTGTACACTCATCAGCGACGCAGTGACGGCCTCGGCCCGCTCTTGACTCGCAATCCTACAAAAAAGAGCGTGCCCCGCGTTGGAAGTACGCACGCGGCACTGCTGCTTTTGCCCATCCAGAGCAAGCGCGTAGGTGCCCAGATCATCGCACCAAAATGCTGCTTCGAACTTCGCTCGTAGCGCTTCTGCTTCTAAATCAAACTCCTCGGCGAGATCCGGCTCCTCCAACGCGCGTGCGATAAGCGCGGCGGACCGCTTGGCCGCGTACACATATCCTTGCACTTCACACAAAGCAATCGGTGGCTCGGCCATACGCCCGTCGGCATGGAAGACGGAGTCATGGGAATCTTTCCAACCTTGGTGCACCAGGCCCTTGGAAGAGCGTTGTTCATACTCGACGAAACCGTCTCCCTCGCAATCGCCGTATTGGTCCATCCAACGCAAGGCGCGCTTGATGTTCGGCCAGATTTGTTTCAGAAACGTTAGGTTTCCCGTTCGCACAAAGTAGCCGCCGGCAAGCATGACGAAAAGAGGCGTGGAGTCGACGCTCCCGTAGTACCGGGCGAACGGAACTTCCTTCATTACCGCCATTTCGCCGCGGCGCATTTCATGCAGGATTTTGCCGGGTTGTGCGTCCTGCTCCGGTATCTCCTCGGTTGCCTGGGTTTCGGCCAGATACTTCAGGACGCCTTCTGCGATGCGAGGCGCCATCCACAAACATTCGAGCGCGGTAATGATTCCATCGCGGCCAAAAACGGTGTTGTACCACGGCACCCCGGCGTACGGATACGAACCTTCCGGATTGCCTTCAATCAACATCCGCAGATCCGCGGCAGAGCGCGTCAGCCATGCATTAAAGGTTTCGCTGGTCGTCGTGATTCGGCACTCATCGATGCCGGTACGGTCAAAATCGCGTTGCAGTCCCCGGAAAGCTGTGTGGAAGGGATTTAACTGTTTGCCGCCAGGATTCCGTTCGCAGGAAACTGTGCTGAATATGGACTTCTCTTCTTTCGACTCCAATGTTATCTGGAAGCAAGCCTCGCGCGTCGTAAGGGATACAGGCCGCGGCGAAAACTCCAGGCGAGTGCGGCGGACCACGCCATCCAAGCCCTTGTACGCCAGGATCGCGGCATCTCCCTCGACCTGATCGGGCAGACGTTCGCCCTTTCGCGCGCGATTTGTGCCTCGCACTTCAAAGATATCGGCGAAGTCCGCATCGAATTGAAGGAGGAGAGACACGCGAACAGGCTGGCGGTCGTAATTGAGCAGGCGAATATGCTGGTAACAGCTTGCCTCTCTGAGAAATTGTAAGCGGAAAATGTGGACGGTTCCTCGCGGCAGGGTGTCGTTGCTATTCACCGGGCTGTCAAGGTTGGTAAGGTCGACCGACAAAAAAGCGTTGTCTTCGCGGATCGTCGAGCTCAGAAGTAACGGCTGCTGCTGATTGACGCGCATCGTGAAGCGGGAAAGATGCCGGCTCTCGGCGTGGAAAAGCCCGAATTGGGAGGGCCCAAAGGCTTCGATGTCTCCGTAGCGGTTGAAAACGGCAAAAGTGTCGCCATACTTGAGCACACGAGTGCGGTCGTCAGCCAGTGCGGAAGAAGCACGAACATAATACTCACCTTCGACCCGGACAATGTCCGTCAAAACGAAACCGTCCTAGAGAGGAGCGACGAGTCGATCTCCCATGTCCCCGTGGAAAGAAACTTTGTGGTCAACATCGCTTCGTACAGCTTGACGTAATCCTGGGCCATCCTCGACGCTGTAAATCGCGTCTCAAATTCCTGGCGGCACGCGGCGCGACTCAGAGTGGATACTTCTGCGACCGCGCTCACCGCTTCAAGCATGTTATTCACAATCAAGCCGCTCACGCCGTGCGTGATCACCTCCGGCACGGAGCCGCAATTGAACGCAATTGTCGGCGTCCCACACGCCATCGCCTCGATCATTGCCAGACCAAACGGTTCCGGCCAGTCGATCGGGAAAAGATGCGCGTAGGCATTCCCAAGAAACTCGGCCTTTTGGTGTTCTGTGATCTCTCCGACGTACTCCACATTCGGATTCGCCAGTAGCGGCTTGATACTGCATTCATAATACTCGCGATCCACGCGGTCCACCTTGGCGGCGATCTTCAGCGGCATGCCCACCCCCAGTGCGATTTGGATGGCGCGATCGACCCGCTTCTCGGGGCAAATTCGTCCCAGATACGCAAGATACTTTCCACTCCCATCGCGGGGCGAAAGATGCTCGGGCAAACCGTGATAGACATTGCCAACCCAGTTTGCCCAGCACAGCGGTTTGCGCTGGCCGTGACAGATGGAGACCACGGGCATTTCTCGATACTTTCGATACAGAGGAACCAAGTCCGGAAGATCCAGCCGACCGTGAAGGGTGGTGATATGTGGAAAGCCGGTAATCCTCGAAAGCGGAAAGTGCAGGTAGTCCACGTGGAAATGGATGATGTCGAATTCTTTGGCCCGCTCCATTACGTCTTCGAGCATTACATAATGATGAGCAAGTTGGTCGATGCAGTCCTTGTCCAAGCGCAGAGAATTTGGGCATGCGGGTATGAGACGCGCAGCCGTCACAGAGTCGCCGCTGGCGAACAGCGTAACTTCGTGTCCCATCTCGACTAGTTCTTCGGTCAAATAAGAGACTACCCTCTCGGTGCCTCCGTATAGCCTAGGAGGGACGCTTTCATAGAGTGGCGCTACTTGGGCGATCTTCATCCATTCTCACCGTATCGTCGAAACACTAATTATGGCGCATCGTCGCACTGCATACAACGATTGGCCGCGCCGGGCAATCCGTACAAAGTCACGCCAACAGTGTGCTTCCGAATCTGGAGAGGTGCTAGAGATTCGCAATCGTCTCTCCTTCAAGGACCATGCTGTGGTCAATCATGAACACTCCGTCAGTCTCGACCGCCTTCATCGTGTGAGGAAGCTAGACTCAGTGAGTGTTCGGTTACTTCACGTCGCAAGACCCGCGAGCAAAAAAGGGTCACGTCGTGATAGGGGTATATCCTCGCGACGGGATTCGTGGGGAGGGACGAGGTACCCGGCAGACAGCAACCTCTTTCTATCACTAATGTTCAGCCATGTGGGGGAGAGTAGGGAAATGCTTTCCTTCGAGGAATCGAAGGGGGCGGGGCATCTCTTCTGCTCTCCCTGAGAACCACGCTGCGGATACAGACTTTGGCCAGGCCAGCCCCGTTGAACACATTTGCAACGACAAACTTCCCCTTCGAGAAGGATTCATTCGCGAGTCGAGGCACTCGCTGGTGTCTATGTGTATTGGCGCTCTGCCGGGCATGAGCATATAGCCCAGTGCGGAATCTGAGCATGGGAGGTCTGTTCATCGAGACAGACACGCCTACAGTTCCGGGAATCACGGCCAAGCTTCATTTTCTTGTCCTAGAAGGTCAGATCAGAGCGGACGCTGTTGTACGACATGCGGAACCCGGACGTGGATTAGGACTAAGATTCACGGCAGTGCGCAATGAAGACCGTCTGTGTCTAGCAGAATTGATGAACAGGCTTCGACTTTCGTCCTGATCTTCTTCTCGCGGGCCTTTTGCTTCAGACGATGGGTGAGACGAACGAAGGCAACTTGCCGCGGAGCGGGCGATCTCGATGGCACCGATCTTGGGTTCGGCATCGCTTTAGACGAGATTGAAAAGCAGTATGTTGAGTTGGGAGTTGCGCTTTGACGACGTACAACATCCGCAGTGCTATATCGCCGCTCTGTACAGCTCACAAGGCGGGTATGATCGAAGATCCTAGCCTACCTAATGTGCCTCCAACATACTCTTGCCACGAATCGGGTTGCACACTCAATTGGGAACCCAAGCTCGGATACTTCAAAACAACAACCATCGCTCGGACGTTTCAATTTGGAATAGGTGGAAGACGCTGCCCCACACACGACCGTTTTTTTATGTACCTTGCAAGCTGGCATGGGGACAAGAGAAAACGCCATTGGAAATGCTGCATAGATGAGTGTCTGTTTGTCCAAGACGACTTTGAAAATGCTCCGTCACCCTAGAATCCAAACAGAGCCCATATCCATGCAGGTCAAAAACATTACGCCCTGGTGGATGCTAGGGCGGCAGCGTCGGTACGGACCTGCACGGGGAGGAATAGTGGCAGACCCTAAAGAAGCAATCCGAAATGCAATCCAGGCCGCAAGACAGTCGGGCATATCAGATGGTGAAATAATCAGGATGGTCGAAGAGGATTTCACTAAAACGGACAAAAGTCAAAGTGGTGGCAAGAAGGGACTTGCGGGAGATGAGGCAGGATGGAATCCGCTAACAGAGGATCTGAAGAAACCTAAACAATAGCCGGGCCACCGACGCAACCGTACGCGTGCACTTTTGCTTACCGCTTTCTGGAAGATCGAGTCGAGCGACGTTCGGTGCGGGTGGCAGGGCTTCGTAGCCGAGCGCGCAAGGCGCGGCAAAGGTCACCGCATTGCCGGTCATCCGCTTTGAGTAGGTCATCGGACAGCCTGCCGAGGTCACGATCCTTGAAAAGTTGGCGACCATTCTTCGGTTGCCCGTGCGCACAAAGCTGCGTTGCGATCCATTCCCAACTCGCTTGTTCTGAGAGTTCTTTTCTCATTGGTCCGCCTAATACATCTCCATGAGCACGGCGCTGGCAGCCTCAGACGCCTGCTGGTCGCTCGTCCCAATGTAAATCATCGTCGAGGAGATGGACGAATGGCCGAGCTGTTGTTTTTATCAGAGCCAAGTTGCAATTGCCAGCGACCAAGTGGCTTGCCAGGCTGTGTTTTAGAACGTAAGGATGCCGCTTGTCTGTGAGCAACCCCACAGACTCGGCAATCGCCTGGCACACGCGGAAGAACTGTGATCAGTACGGCGATCACTTCATCTGGGGTTAGGTACGTCTGTCGGTTTCTCATCATTCGTCTCCCTTTACTAGAAAATGCTCACAATCGAACAGACTTCCAGAGGCCTGTTGTCGCATCCTGTCCGAATGAGACTTAAACTACTAACGAGCAAGCAGGTGTCCTCCGTCCCCTGCTCCACGTGCGGCGTACCTGTTGGAAGGAGTTGCGTGCTTCTTTCAGGCCCCGCGCGCTCAGCTCCTCACGTGGCCCGGAGGCACTCGGCAGCCGACGCCCTGGGAAAGAAAAGACCTGGAAAGCCGCTGTTCGATTCAGTCACCCTCGCGTAGATTGCAACTTCCATCGTTCGTCCTTTTCATTAGAAAACGTTCACAATTGCACAGTCTTGCCAAGGCCGGTTGTTGCAGCCTATCCGAATGAAAATTAAGAACCTGAGCCGCGAACAGTTGTTCTCCGTCCCCTGTCCGACGTGTGGTGCGCAGGTTGGACAGCGTTGCGTACTCCAATCAGGTGGCCCGCGCGCACTCCCTCACGTAGACCGGAAGCTTTCCGCGGCTGAGGCCGAGGAAATTAAGAGATACAATCGCGCGTAGATTGCTGCGGGTTTTATCGTCCGGCTCCCTTCGTCTTTCTCCTACGTCGCGGTCATCCCCGTAACCATAGCTGGAGTTCGGGGAAGGACTCGATGAGCTTGTGTTCGCACTCACCGTTACAGTCGGACTACGGCGCACTCGAAAGCAATCCACATGCCTGGTAAACGCACTAACCGTCCAAGTGAAGTATTACTTCACATCTCCGGTAATGCGACTAACCAGGAGTTAGCCGCGTAGTCCGATGATAGATTCCGAGTGCCGGCAACACGCCCAGAATCTACCTTGTGTTTCCACAACGCCTTTTTTAGGGAGCCGGGCACTTGATCCCTTGACAGAGGCTGCTAACCGTTCGACACTCACATAGTCTAACTATGTCATGAGGTGATGAATTGCACCGAGACGAGATTCCTCCCGGAACGCTTTATCTGCTGATCTTGAAAACTTTGGCGCGCTCCGGCGAAATGCATGGATATGAGATCGCCAATTCTATTCAGCGGATATCGGATGAAGTTCTCCAAGTGGAAGAAGGCTCGTTGTACCCCGCGTTGCAACGGATGCTCATCAAGGGATGGGTGACCGCGAAGTGGGGTACTACGGCCGGCAACCGTCGCGCTCGCTACTACCAACTGACCGCAGCTGGACGCAAACAATTAGGCGTGGAAATGTCGCAATTTGAACGCGTCATTGGAGCGATCTCGCGTGTGATCGAGGCGGCTTGAGAGGAGGCCCTGTATGGTCTGGCTGCGCGAAGTTGCAAGACGGCTTAGCATGCTGATTCATCGGCGGCAGTTTGATGCAGACCTCGAAGAGGAGATGAGCCTGCATCTGGAAATGCGCCAGCAGGAACATTTGCAGTCGGGCATGGAGGCAAATGATGCTCGGGCAGCAGCACGACGTCGGTTCGGCAACGTAACCGCGCTGAAGGAGATAAGTCACATGGCGTGGGGCTGGGAATGGTTCGAGCACCTCGCGCAGGACGTTCGCTACAGCCTACGCATGCTGCGCAAGTCTCCCGGCTTCGCCGCCGTTGCGGGGCTGACGCTGGCGCTCGGCATTGGCGCGAACACCGCAATATTCAGCGTGATTGACAGTGTGCTTCTCAGTCCGCTCCCCTACCCGGAGCCACTGCAGCTCATCGCGATGAAGCAGAACGATTCGTTGCAAAACGTGATCGATATCCAGCGACAGACACGCACGCTTTCGCAAGGAGGCGGAGTCAACATCGAAGCAATGGACTACACCGGCGGAACCGAACCTGTACAGATTTTCGCGGCGTATGTCGATGCTGGGCTGCTTGAAACGCTACGGGTTCCGCCGATGTTGGGCCGCATCATTACACCGGACGAAGACGTAAGCGGCGGACCCCGAAACATCGTGGTGAGTTACCATTTTTGGCAAAACTTTCTGAGCAGCGATCCTCACGCCTTGGGAAAGACGATCCCGCTCAGTGGAAACAACTACGCCGTGATTGGCATAATGCCGGCGGGCTTTGCCTTGCCCAGGGAGCATGCGGATGTGTTCGTTTCGCTCTGGGTGGCTTATCCAGAAGCTGCTCCTTACCGCGGCGTGCATTTCATGAGGACCTACTGGCGGCTGAAGCCAGGCATGACACTCTCGCAGGCGCAGGCGGACATGTCCACGATCGACCGCCGGCTCGCAGAGCAGTATCCCGACAACGAGAGGGATCGGGAGACGTTGCTCGTTCCCTTGCATGAATGGTTGACCGGTAATGTTCGACCGGCGCTGCTGGTTCTTTTCGGAGCCGTGGGATTGGTACTGCTGATTGCCTGCGCGAATTTCGCTGGGCTTCTGATGGCCCGTGCGATCGCGCGCCAGCAGGAGTTCGTGATTCGTGCGTCGCTTGGCGCGGGAAGGAGCCGGCTTATTCGTCAGGCGCTGACAGAGAGCGGGACTTTGGCGCTCATCGGCGGCGCTGCCGGCCTGCTGCTTGCGAAATGGGGCACGGGTTTTCTGGTTTCGCTCAAACCGCCGGAGCTGGAGCGTTTCAGCGGAATTCAAATGGATGCGCACGTGTTCTTGTTCGTCTTCGGTATCTCACTGCTGACAGGCGCCGTCTTCGGACTCATGCCAGCCTGGTCGGCGGCGCACGCGGACGTCGCGGAATCACTCAAAGAAGGCGCGCGAGGTTCAACGGCAGGTCCCTTCAGTCAAATGTTACGGAAATTGTTGGTCACTGCGGAACTCGCCCTCGCGCTTATTCTCCTCGTTGGGGCCGGCCTGTTGATCAAAGGGTTCTCACGGCTCCGCTCCGTGAATCCCGGGTTTAATCCAACAAACGTGATGACCATGCATCTGCAATTGCCGGCAACACGATACGCGGAGATTCCACGCCAGACGGAGTTCCGCCGCCAGGTGCTGGCACGCTTAAATTCGCTGCCAGGCGTCGAGGCCGCGATGGTGACGGACATTCCGCTTGGCGGAAACTACGTGGGTCACAGTTTCGTCATCGATGGGCGTCCCCCGATACCCGTGGGCGCCGAACCTGAAACGCAGACCGTCTCGGTGATGGGCGACTACTTCCGCGTGATGCGGATCCCGATTCGCGCGGGGCGTGGCTTCAAGGCTATGGATCGCGAAGGACAACCGCTAGTGGCGGTCGTAAACGAGGAAATGGTGAGGAAGTTTTTCCTGCACGAAAACCCCCTCGGCGCGCGTATCGATTGGTCGCGAAGAGAAGGACCGCATCAATGGATGACCATCATAGGAGTCGCGCAGAACGTGAAGCATTCCGGACTCAATCAGCCGGTCGATCCCGCCGTGTACGCCCCGTTTCCGCAATCCGACGAGGCGTGGAGACGGTGGATGACGCTTGCCATCCGATCACCTAGCGCGTCCGCTGAGCTCATCGAAGATGTGAAGAAGCAGGTTTGGAGCGTGGACAGCCAGATTCCTGTGAGCGAAGTTCACTCCATGGAAGACCTGATGGGTGTTTCGCTGGCACAGCAACGTTTCAACATGTTGCTTCTTGGCCTGTTCGCTGCGCTCGCGTTGATTCTCGCAGCAGTAGGAATTTACGGGATGATGGCTTATCGCGTCGGCCAGCGCATGCACGAGATCGGCATCTGCATCGCTCTCGGAGCCCAGCGGCGGGATGTGCTACGGCTTGTGCTGGGTGACGGAGCGAAGCTCGCATTCTTTGGCATCGCGATTGGCATCGCCGGTGCAATTGCCCTTACGCGCGTAATGACAAGCCTCATCTTTGAAGTCAAGCCGACGGACCCAGGAACCTTTGCAGTCGTGGCGATCCTGCTGGCCATCGTTGCGCTGGCGGCTTGCTACATTCCGACACGCCGCGCCATGCGCGTTGATCCCGCGGTCGCCCTGCGCTACGAATAGAATTTGGCATCGATTCGCTGGACTGATTAGGTAGGCCTGCCAACTCTTATGAATAGTCCAGTTTCCCGCTAAGTGCCTGATAAACGCGCTTACCGGAGAAGTGGATTTCGTCCTCAACAGCGAGGCGGTCGCTCCGTGTACGGCCTCACAATGCTCTCGGATATCAGGGATTCAAGGAATGCTGGTTTGACGGTTGAGTGAAAGACAATGCATTGCGGATGGAAATTGTCGTAGGCAGCGAATTGAAGAGTGCCGCCCTTCTCGATTTGGATGTGAATTATCGTGTTCGGAACCGTCCCTCCGATAGCCGAAACAATTGTCCTGCTCGTGGATGGTTCCAGCGGCAGGACTATAAAGTCTTGCTTCGGCCACAGAGTGTTTCGCTTGAGGACACCGGTTTCTTCCTGCGAGGCACCGGGGATGTTTGATAAAGGAAGTGCGCTCAAGTCACCTTCAAAAGAAATGTGGGCGTCTCCCACAAATTCTTCCATCATGGCCAACAACAAACGGCGCTTGTCGCTTACGTGCCAGAATTTACCTGTGGTCTTCATTGACGAATCTTATCATCGGCATCCATTCAGATTCTCGTGACAAGCATTCCCACCTCAAGTCCTGGTAAACGCACAAACCGGACATCAAGTGAAGTAATACTTTATATGTCCGGTAATCCGACGCTGCTGAAGGCCGATTGGTTTTCAGTACCCCATTGGCAGAACAAAACCATCTTCCGAACGTGGTCCGCACACTTCGAGAAACGTGAGGCTTTGGCTCTCGATGCTCTTACAAATGAGGTCTACACAACACCGGCCGCAGACGGAGCAAGGGGGCCCGTTCCCCCATCGAAGTAATGTCTCTGACACACCCTCAGTAAACATATTTTCTGCATTGTCTTCTTTTAGTCCGTTGGAAGTCAGCCATAGGAAGTTGGCTTTGGCTCCGCAGTGAAGGCAGGTTGTGTTCATTTTTGATAGCAATTTGCTTGTCTCCTCCGCAAGCTTGAGGTCTCTCCATTTGCTGCTTGGCTGAAAGACATAACATGGCAAATTCGCGGCGGGTTCAATCACAAGTGCGTGCGCCCAAAATTGCGTGTAGTCATCGGCTAGTTTCGTTTTCAGACAATTGAGGCAGAGCCGTTCAATGTCCTTCATGGCCGACTCGGCATGATTGGAGAATCCAAATCGTGATGGGGCCCCACAATTGACGCAGGGTCGGGTCCTCCCATGCCTCCGCAGGTAAGCAATCAGCCCCATAGCCGCAAGGATTACTCCGCCGACTCCTACCAGCAGAAGCGTATGCATACCATGTCCGTGAAACAGGAGAAGTGTACGCCGACTTATCGAGGGGAGAACAGCGATTCCCACCAGCGAATGGCCCCAGTGCCTGATAAACGCACAAAGCGGACAAGTGCCGATCAGTGCTGACCCAAGGCAAGGGCGAGAAAACTGATCAGTGCGAGACTAAATCCAATCCCAGCGGAGATTTTCATCTGACGCCTCTTGGGGTCTCTCGGAAACAGTTTGCCATGTTCAGACATGACCAAACCGAACCGAATATTGACAAACAGAAAACTGATTTGCTGACTAGCGGCGCGATTCGCGTTTACCTCATCCAAGATGCGGTAGAAAATAAGACTGGGATTTCGACTATGAAGCGCTTTGGCAGTTCGGTACCTTCGGCTCGGCAAGCATTGAGGCCTGGACCGCAGCGTCGGAAACAGGCTATCGCATCCCAAGAATGCCTCTGAAACCGCGGTTCAGCGCCAAGGCGGATATTTCGAGCGGCGACAACCCAAATTCGAAAACTCTAGGCACGTTCAATCCGTTGTTTCCGAAAGGCAATTACTTCGGCGTTCTGGCCACCACGGGCCCAGGACCAATTAACCAACGACACGGCAGCGTTCTAACCAGCGTCGACTAAGGTTTCGCGCACAGCGATTCGCCGTAGCAACCAGACTAACCGAATCTTCTCCTTCCCGGGACGAAGCGGTTGCTCCCACGATGCACGCTCGAGGTCCCCTTTGAGATTTGGTGGACGAGATGGGATTCGAACCCACGACCTCCTCATTGCGAACGAGGAAAAATCTGAGATAAGGCACGGTGCGGCAATCACTTAGCCTTTCGAGGGGGCTTTCCAGTTGGACTACTTGGACTACCGGGCTCAGACGCCTCGGACAAAACCGCGAAGCAAAACGAGTCCGACGATCACTTCTGGTTAGCGACCACTCGTGAGTTGACGCGATATTCGTAAACACTAGCGCGTTTGTCGGTACCTATCTGGTGGGACTTCCCACAACCGGACTTCTGAGGAGTCTGCGAGATTTCGATTGCCGCGTCGCTCGGGTACTTTCAAACAGGAACGCCAATTCTGGCTTGAAACTATTGTTCGCGGAGCAGGGTTGCCGGGTCTGCGTGCAGGACGCGCCGCACGGGACCGGCGACCGAGAGTGATCCGGTGAGCAGCAAGGTTAATGCAACAGCAGCAAGCACGAATGGATCCTGCGCGGAGGCCTGGTAGACGATGACCGAGAGGAGCCGGCTCGCGGCCACGCCGAGCAGCAGGCCAACAGCCGAGCCGCTCGCAAGCAGGATGAGCATGCGGCCTAACGCTGCCGAGAGAATTTGCTTGGCCTGCGCGCCGAGCGCGACACGAATGCTAAGTTCGCGCAGTCGCTTGCTGACCGTATAGGAGGCGAGGCCGAAAGTACCGGCGATCGAGAGCAGGAGTCCAAAAGCGCCAAAGAGGCCGAGGGCCACTGTAGCCACCTGGATTGGAAAGAAACTCAGTGCAAGCTGGGTGTTCCAGGGACCCAAATCCCGAATAGGAACGGCACGGTCAAGATCGAGGACCACTCCGCGAATCGCGGCTACCATATCGGCCGTGTCGCGCTGGGTCCGGACGACGAGCGCCGTGCTTGTGCTCACTTTCTGCGAGATCGGGAAGAACGCCGCGGCTTCCGGGTCTTCACTGAGGATAAAGTATTTTCCATCTGGCACAATCCCTACGATCTGGATCGACACACCGTCGCGGTTCTTAAAATAGCGGCCGACGGCCTGGTCGGTGTGGAAGAGCCGCCGGGCGAATTCCTGATTCACGATGGCAACAGGCGGGGTCTTCGCCGTGTCGGTAAAGCTGACATCGCGTCCCGCGCGCAGTGGTGTTCCAGCGGCGGTCAAATACCCAGGTGAGATGTCGAAGTTATAGCCATAAAATGCACTGTTTGAGGGTCTGAAATCGGCACTTTGTTGAGAGAAGACAGCAGAGACCAATGTGTCGCCGGAAAGGGGTGTGGTATTCGCATAGCCTACTGCGTCCACTCCCGGGATCTGCGAGACCCTTTCCAATAGCTGGCGTTGGAAGTGATCGGCAGCATCGCCGGTATAGGCAGCCTGGCTCAGATCGAATTGCGTAAGCAGAGCATTCTTTGGATTGAAACCCAGGTCCATGGTCATTGCTTTGCCCAGGCCGCGCAAGGAGACAAAAGCAGCCGTGACGGTGACGCAGCAGAGCGCGATTTGCGCCGCCAGCAAAACATCGCGAAGGGCCCATCGGCGTCCCGCCACGGATTGGATTCCGCCGCTCTTAATCGTCTCATTTGGATCGGTCTTGAATATCTGCCGCAGAGGCATTACTCCGAACACGACGCCGGCGGCCACCGAGATAAGGAACGCCATCAGGATCAACGAAGGCTGGGGCAATACGAAGAATTTCATAGGATATCTGGTGGGCGGATGCCAACTGGCCAGGCCGGTAAGCGCCATCCACGCCAGGCCGCAGGCGCACGCGCCCCCGAGAATCGAAATCACAAAGGACTCGACCAGAAGTTGGCGAAGGATGCGCCAGCGGCTCGATCCTAGGGCCATGCGGATGGCAATCTCTTTCGCACGGTCTGCCGTGCGGGCCGCGAACAGGCTGCCGAGGTTGGCGCAGGCGGCGAGTAGCACAATGCCGGCCAGCCCCATCACCCCAGCCAGAAAACCACGCACCGGCCCGCCCATAAAGTCGCCAATCATGCCAGGACGAGCCAGCTTTAGGGCCAACCCTTCTTCGTCCTTCGGATACTGCCGGGCAAGGCGCGCAGCAATGGTGTTCAATTCAGCCTGCACCTGGGTCGCGGTGACTCCGTCCTTGAGGCGCACGACCGAAAAGAGATTCCTATAGCTGCGCGACTCAAGCCAGTTGAACCCGTCCAGCGATGCTTCATTCGACGTGGGAACGAAAATGTCGAGCTGGGCAATTTTTTCGGTCCCGTGGAAGCCTTCCGGCGTGACCCCCACAATCGTGTAGGGATGCTTGTCAATGCGGACTGTTGTTCCGACGATGTTGGCATCCGCGCCAAAATCACTCTGCCATGCTGACCAGGAAATCACAGCAACCTCTGAGGCACCGGGATGATCGTCATCGTCGCGCCCCAGCAAACGCCCGAGAAACGGCTTGATACCGACGACCTCGAAGTATTGCCCGCTCACCTCCGCTCCCCATACAGGACGGGTGACGCCGTTGGCTCCCAAGCCAAAATCCTGAAACTCATAATCGGCAACTGCAGAAAACACCGTGTTGCTATCACGCACATCGCGCATTTCCGGATTCGAAACAAAGGGGCCACCGTCTTTGGGCTGAAGCGTCATTACCCGGTCCGCATGAGGCACATCCAGTGACCGCAAGACTAACGCCTGCAGGACTCCGAACACGATGACATTGGCGGCGATGCCGAGCGCCAGGATAAGGACCGCAGCGAGGGCAAAGCCGGGAGAACGGCGCAACTGGCGAAGAGCGAATCGAAAGTCCTGCAATAGGGAATCGAGAAACGCGCCCGTCCGCGAATCGCGTACTTGCTCCTTGACTTGCTCGACGCCGCCAAGTTCGATCCGCGCGGCGCGTTGCGCTTCTTGCGGTGGCATGCCCGCTCGGATGTTTTCCGCGATCAGCATTTCGAGGTGGGCCTGAACCTCCCGGTCGAGGTCTGCGTCCACACGCCGGGATAAAAAGAGATTTCTTAGCAAACTTCGGACTCTCACAAGGAGCGGCATGCCCAGCACCTCCCTACGATGCTTCCAAGACCTGAGCGATAGCCTCCGTAATGCGGCCCCATCGCTTGGTTTCCACTTCGAGCTGCTTCAATCCCGCCTTGCACAATCGGTAGTATTTGGCGCGCCGGTTGTTCTCGGAATCTCCCCAAAAAGACGAAATCCAACCTTCTTCTTCCATTCGGTGTAACGCGGGAAACAGCGAGCCTGGCTTAACAACAAAAGTGCCGCCCGTGATCTGCTGGATCCTGCGCGAGACTCCCAATCCGTGCATCTCGCCGGCGATAAGCGATTTCAAGATCAGCAAGTCCAAAGTCCCTTGCAAAAGGCTCGTCGGTTCAGGGCTCAATCTATGCCTCCTATCGGCTCTCTATAGGATAATATTGGTTCTACGTATAGAGTGTCAATAGGAAATGAGCATGCCTGTGGACGATAAGTCGGGCCAAACAAGTGCCAATTGGGGGCTAGAAACGGGGTTATGGGAAGTTTGGGCGGATTGGTAATGGGAAGTCGGCAAGTGTTTACGAATGTGGTCGCTTCACTTGCACGATAAAGCAGCATCTCGGACACCTGTCATTCGCCAAAACTGGCCGGCTGTGAAATCAATAACATAGCTGCCTCCGTCCCGCCAGCTTTCTGTTATAACTCCTGGCCATGTTTCGATTCATCCGCCTGTGCCTCGGAATGCTGGTTCGCGTCTTTCGCGTGCGACAGAGTCTGCTCCTCGAGAATCTTGCATTACGCCAACAACTTGCCGTGTTGAGGCGGCGGCGTCGAAGCCCGTGCCTGAGCCCATTCGACAAACTGTTCTGGGTCGCCGTCAGTCGCTTCTGGTCAGGCTGGAAACAAGCTCTTGTCGTCGTCACGCCTGAAACCGTAATTCGCTGGCACCGAGCTGGTTTTCGCTTGTACTGGAAACTGATCTCTAGAGTCGGGACGCGGGTGGGGAGGAAGCCGACGTCGAAGGAAGTTCGAGAGTTGATCTTCCGGATGGTTGTTGAAAATCCAACCTGGGGAGCGCCGCGCATTCACGGCGAACTTCTTATGCTCGGTTTTGATCTCTGCGAGAGAACGATTTCTCGTTGGATGAAACGGGCGCCGAGAGATCCCGAGCCAGCTAAACGTTGGCTCGCCTTCCTTCGAAACCACAGGGAAGCGATTGCGGCCATGGACTTCTTCACCGTGCCAACGATCAGCTTTGGCGTGCTCTATTGCTTCTTCGTCATCAGCCACGGCCGTCGACGCGTCCTGCACTTCAACGTCACCAAGCATCCGACCAGCCTGTGGGTCGTGCAACAGCTGCGAGAATCGTTTCCGTTTGAGTTGGCTCCTCGGTTTCTTATTTTCGACCGCGATGCCAAGTACGGGCTGGAGGTTCCAGTCGCCGTTCGATCCCTGAAGATGAGCCCGGTACGAACGTCGTTCGAAAGCCCTTGGCAGAATGGTGTAGCGGAGCGTTGGGTCGAAAGCTGCCGACGAGATCTGCTAGATCACGTCATTGCCGTGAATGAACGCCATCTGAAACGTTTGCTCTCTGAATACGTCCGCTACTACCACGAGGACCGCACGCATCTTGGGTTGCGGAAGGGAACCCCGGACTACAGAATTCGCTCCA
>Ga0210409_10001123_pt1 | contig 36950 bp, 34 predicted proteins | sample IncBWH17MmetaG_FD_161649 | JGI IMG/M metagenome (GOLD analysis project Ga0210409, IMG submission 161649) | Forest soil microbial communities from Barre Woods Harvard Forest LTER site, Petersham, Massachusetts, United States - Inc-BW-H-17-M | ecosystem: Environmental > Terrestrial > Soil >... | reverse complement strand
GCAACAACGGGAGCAGGCGCAGCCCGACCTGCGCCTGCTCGATTCGAGCGGCGCCCCACCCAGGCAGCTCGAGGGCCACGCCGCCCATCTCGACGTGCGGCGCCGGCAGCAGCCGGATTTGCAGTGTCTCGAAGGCAACATTCCCGCCTGCGACCTGAGAGAGCTTGCGCTCGACCTGAGACTTGACCAGAGGAAGATCGAGCAGGCGGGGTGCGCCCAGCAGCACGGCCCCGGCCAGCAAGGCAATCGCGGCCGGGGTGATGAGGGCGGCGCGCAGCGGCCACCGATGACTAGGAGATTTCAAGCCCCCTTACATTACAGGACGGGAAGCGAAGAGCGGTCAGACACTTCCGGCTGTACGCATGAGCGCCGATGTGCAAGTAACGACGCGCTGGCGCTAGTCTGCAGCGACGCGAAAGCGGGCTGACGAAGCGCGTGATCTGCCGAGCAGCGGTATCGATATCGAAGTCAGGCACAGCGAGCGTAGGGCGTGACAAGCCACTGGAACAATGTCAGACCGCATATGAACTCCTCGTTAATCTCGCCACAGGGTTAGCCGGATCGCGGGTTGAACTGAGAACAGAGCGCGAAAGTCCTTTCCAGGTGCTCAATGAAAATGCGGACTTTGGCGGACAGCCGGCGGCTGGCAGGCCGAACAGCAAGTATTGGAATTGTTCGCTCAAAGGAATTCAAAAGACGGACGGCAGTCCCTTCTCTGAGTTCTGCGGCGAAGAGCCATGCCGGCGCCTGGGCAATTCCCAGATGTTCAAGGACGCCCATCCGCATCTGCTCAATATCGCTGGTACGAAAGACTCCCGTCGGTATAACGCGCTTCGCGTCCCGTCCAGAGCCGAAGGTCCACGGCTGTACGGAGCCTCGCTCGACAAAAACGATAGATCGAAAGCGGCTTAGATCGCCCGGAGATTCCGGTGAGCCGTGCCGTGTGAGGTACTGGGGAGTGGCAACCAGAATGATTACCGTCTGCGCGAACCTTCGCGCAACCAGGGAGGAGTCTGGAAGATCACCTGAGTGAATAGCCAAATCGAAGCCGTCTTCGATGATCGTTGTCGGGCTCTCCGATGCTCCCATTTCAACTGCCATATCGGGATAGGCAGCAAAAAAAGCGGGCAGCTTCGACACCATATGGAGGCGGGCAAACGTGGGCGGAACCGTCACACGAATAAGGCCTTTCGGTGCAGTTTGGCCTCGGCCGATTCGCGAAGTCGCGTTTTCAAAGTCGTCGAGAATGCGCAACGCAGACTCGTAAAAGTCGCGACCTGCCTCAGTCAGTGATAAGGAACGAGAAGTGCGGTGAAGAAGTTCGGTGCCGAGCTCATCCTCGAGAGCGGACATCTGTTTGCTGATAGCAGGTTGACCAATTCCACGTTCCTTTGCGACCGCGGAGAAGCTCCCTTTTTCAATTACCCGGACGAACATCTGCATTGCATCGAATTTGTCCACACCAGCCTCCGTATTCCTCTATGGAATGAGCTCTGTGCGAGGAATAGCGATGCTTCCGCGTCATTACCAGACGTAGAGAATACAGACCAAATGAAGGTTTCGTGTTCCGCGCTATGAATTCCTGTTGGGAATAGCTGGTATTCCCCCAGAGCGCCAAGTCTGCTTGCAATAATGGCACATCAGATAGAAAGTCTGAGAGCTTCGAGCAAGATAACAGTCGGGTGAATCGTTCACAGAAAACTGTAGGAGATCACATGTCCAAGTTAGCAGAAAAGGTGGCACTCGTTACCGGCGGTTCGCGCGGCATTGGCGCAGCGATCGCGAAACGTCTGGCCGCGGATGGTGCGCGCGTGGCCATCACGTACGCGAAGGACGCCAGCGCGGCTTCCGGCGTCGTCAAAGCGATCGAACTCCACGGCGGCAAGGCCATCGCGATCCAAGCGGACGCTGCCGACGTCAAGGCTGTCAGGGCGGCGGTCGAAAAGACCGTCGCGACCTTCGGCCGACTTGACGTGCTGGTGAACAATGCCGGCACAGCCATTCCGAAAACCTTCGAGGAGACCACGCTCGAGGAGATGGATCGCGTGATCGACATCAACATCCGCGGCACATTCACTGCGACGCAGGCGTCGCTGAAGCACATGAAGAGCGGCGGTCGCATCATCATGATCGGATCGGCCGTCGGCGAGCGTGTAGCAGCGCCTGGGCTGGTCGCCTATGCGGGCACGAAGGGAGCGGTAAAGATGTTCAGTCAGGCGTTGGCCAGAGAGATCGGGAGCCGGGGTATCACGGTCAACAACGTCCAGCCGGGTCCGATCGACACGGATTTGAATCCCGCGTCGGGCGACTGGGCGGTGCCTCAGAAGGCCGCCACAGCGCTCGACCGCTATGGGCGTGTTGATGAGGTCGCCGCGTTGGTGGCGTTCGTCGCCGGTCCGGAGTCCTCGTACATCACCGGGGCGAATCTAACCGTTGATGGCGGAATGAATGCCTGAGCCATCAAGATGCTGAAGACTACACTCGAGCAAAACAAGTACCAGAGTCAATCACTCGAAGGACAAAGCACGTGAATAGGCCCGTAGTCCTAATTACCGGCGCGCTCACCGGCATCGGCCGCGCGACCGCGCTCGCATTTGCTCGCCAAGGCTCGCCACAGATCGCGATGTTCCGCCTCGTGCCGAGCTCGAGTGGGCGCCGCTAGCCATGCCTCCGGAAGGCTTGAAGCTCTACCAATCGCCCGCTTCGCCGAATTCCAGGCGTGTGCGGATCTTTCTGGCCGAGAAGGGTTTGACGGTGCCCCTAGTCGATGTCGACCTAAGCAAAGGAGAGCAGCACTCCGAAGCCTACCGGGTGATCAATCCGCGCCGCGTGGTGCCGACCTTGGTGCTGGAGGACGGCACCGCCATCGGTGAGGTCCCGGCGATCATGCGGTACCTGGACGAAGCCTACCCGGAGAAGCCGTTGCTGGGCGCGACCCCCAAGGACAACGGCCTCATTGCGATGTGGGAGCGGCGCGTCGAGCTGGAAGGCTTTGCGGCGGTGATGGAAGGCGTGCGCAACAAGGTCGCGGGGCTGAAGGGACGTGCCATCGCCGGGCCGTACGACTATGAGCAGATCCCGGCACTGGTGGGGCGCAGCGTGTTACGAGTGAAGAATTTCTTCGCCGACCTGAACGATCGGCTGGGGCAGGTCCCTTTCGTAGCTGGCGAGCGCTACTCCGCGGCCGACATTACCGCCCTGGTGACGGTGGACTTCGCCAAGGCGCTCGAGTTGTCTGTGTCGCCGGAGGACGTAGCGCTGAAGCACTGGTACGAGGTCGTGTCCAAGCGACCCAGCGCCGCGGCTTAGTCGGCAAATTCTAGGGAACGCTTAACTGGACTGGAAAATCCGCAGGAGGCTCTCGCCTCTGAATGAGCACAAACGGCAGCTTGCAAATCCGGATCGTCGGTGGGTCACTTGGAGGGCTCTTTGCCGCTGCATTGCTTCGGATGGACGGCCATCAGGTCCGAATTTACGAACGGTCCGAGAGTGGGCTTGCCGGCCGTGGCGCGGGACTGGTGGGCCAGCGGGACATATTTGCCATTCTGCGCGCCGCGGGCTGCGAGCACGTTGCGCAAGTCGGGATCGTCGCACTTGAGCGAATTACATTTAACCGCGAAGGCGGCGTCGTGCATCGACAAGCGACACCCCAGATGCAGATTTCCTGGGATAAGCTTTATCGTGCGTTCCGTGCGCTCGTAGCAGACGATGACTATGTTTTGGGACGCGCCGTGCGTTCCGTCAGCCAGACCGAGAAAGCCGCGAGCCTGGATTTCGAAGATGGTAGTCGGGAGCTGGCCGATCTCGTCATCGGGGCGGACGGTGTTGGTTCGGTGGTCCGGCCCGCCGTAACGGGGCAAGCATCCCCGAGCATTTATGCCGGCTATGTCGCTTGGCGTGGGCTGCTTCCGGAATCTGCATTGCCGGTACAGAGTGCGGCGATCCTCCTCGACCGATTCGCTTTCTATACGATGCCGGATTCGCACATCCTCGGCTATACCGTGACGGGACCCAACGGTGAGACCGAAAAAGGAGCCCGACGCTATAACTGGGTTTGGTATCGACAGATCTCGGAAGGGGAACTCGGGAAGGTGCTAACGGACGTGCAAGGGCACGTCCACCTCTACTCGCTGGCGCCAGGCCAATTGCCAGATAGCCGCCGCCAGGCCCTCGTCGAGGACGCGGCGCGCCTGCTGCCACCGCCTTTTGCCGCTGCGGTCGCCGCCGAGCGCCAGCCATTCATACAGGCGATCTTCGATTATGAGACGCCGCGCATGACGCATGGCCGACTGGCGTTGCTTGGCGATTCGGCTTTCGTTGTTCGTCCTCACACAGCGATGGGTGTGGCGAAGGCGGCGGGAGATGCGATGGCGTTACGGTCCGGTCTCGCGCGGCTGCCCTATGCGGACGCTCTCCAAGCCTATGAGCGTGAGCGTTTGCCGATCGGTGTCGAGACTGCTTCCTATGGTCGGCGGCTTGGAGCACGTCTGGGCTGACCGGGATCCAGTTGACGCGGCAGATACGACTCTTACCTCTACCTCCAATCTGGCATCAGTGAGAGTCGCAGTTAGGGGAGTGAACGGGTTCACCGGCGAGGTCCACGGCGGGTGATGACGAAGCTGTTGGCTGTTTATCCGACTTGTCGCCCAGAACTGTAGACAGGTACTGGACAATCTTCTTGCCGCGTTCCGTATCCGGGCTTTCACCTAACATTTTCTGATAAATCTTGCGCGCCGAGTCTGCGTCGAAGGTCTGCGTGACGATCACGTTCGGCGCGTGACATTGCGAGCAGGTCCGCTTGACCAGCATCACGTTCGGACCCGGCGGGAAGGGCGACGGATCGCCGGCCTCAGCACCAGGCGTGCTGGCTTCCTCCGCGCTGGCGACGGTTTGACTGTTGGGACCCAGCGCCACTGCGAGCAGCATGGCGGCGCATTTGAACTTGGATGAACGTTTGAACATTTCGCTATTCCATTCCTAAACGGAAGGTTTGCCACATATAGTCGGCCCAGTACTCGTTCATGAAGAGAAATAGTTCGTGGGCCAGGTTGATGATTTTCCTGGCGCCAAAGGCATAGGCCTCGCAATCGGCTTCCGCCAGCGTCAGCTCCAGCGACACCAGACCATCGCGCGCGCGCGCCCGCGCCGTCATCCTTTGCGGATCGACGCGGCGATGCTCGGGTACACCTGCTCCGGCGCGCCCCTTCAGGAAGGTTTTGATCTGCTTGTGCATCAGCGAGTCGCGCTGGACGCCGGGCAGCAGATCGATCAGCAACAGGCGCTTGTGTCGCAGGTCGCAGGTCAGCGTGAACGGCTGCCCATACAGCCAGCCGAAGTTGTACTCGCCAGTGCCGTTCTTTCGCCGCTTCATGCGGTAGTCCTGGAATACACCGCGGGTGGCGTAGTTGTTCAGCACGGCGTCGACCGCATCCAGTCCATCGGCCGCCGCGGTGTTCTGGTCGAAACAGGGGTGTCGCGCGGCATGCGGCCGGGCACTTTGCGCCGCTGCTGAAGATTGCTTGTCCACGTTACTGCCCTAGTGGTAATACGAGGTGACGCCCGGCTCGACTTTGCCGAGGAAGCCCGGAGGGAACTTCTCACGCTGCCAGTATTCCTTCTTTCCCTGGACGTTGATCACCGTCGGCATGCTGGTTTCAACTGCGGTCTTGTATGCTTTTTTCAGCGCCGGCGTGAACTCTTCCGGCTTGGTAACGTAGATGCCGTTAGCTCCCAGGGCCTCGGCCATCTTGTCGTAGCGGATGTTCTCCTGGAACAGGTGCATCGGCACAACGCGAGGCTCGTCGGCCTGCAGATACCAGGTGCCCCAGGCATTGTTGTTGTAAACGATGACGATGGCTGGGATGCGCAGCTTGGCCAGGGTTTCGGTCTCCATGCCGGAGTAACCGAAGGCGGCGTCACCCATGATGGTGATGGTCGGGTGACCCTTGTACGCCGCCTGCACGCCATGGCCTTCCTTGACAGCGATTCCTGCGCCGACGGCATAACCGACGTCGGCGCCGACGGTGCCGAACTGGTACTGGCCGTTCACGATTTGTGCCGGGCGATAGGCGCGCAGCCAGCGGCGCGTGTAGCGGGCGACGCCGAAACCACCGGACCCGATCAGCGTCTGCTCCTTCGGAATATTGCCGCGATACAGGAAGTCGGCCAGCTCCTTGGCGATTAGGCCTGGGTGCACCGCATCCTTGTAGGCAAGCACCTGCTGGTACATCGCGTCGTTTTCATCTTCGAATTTCTTCCGCGCTGCCATGATTTCAGCGATCCAGGCGTCGTGGCGCATGGCCGGCGCATCCTGCACCAGGACTTCCAGCGCAGCCTTTTCATCGCTGACAATGCCGACCTCTATCGGCAGGTTGCGACCGATGTCTTCCGCGGCCGGGTCGATGCGGATGTAGCGCGCGTCCGGACCGAAGGCGTATTCGCCGATGCTCGGCATGCAGTACTGGCCGATCAGCATCACCACGTCGGCACTGGCCAGCGCGTCCGGCGAACAGGTTGCCGACAGCGGATGGTCGTCGGGAAATTGCCCGCGCATCGCACCCGATTCCACCACGGGAATTTGAGTCTTTTCGGCGAACTGGCGTAGGGCGTCCCAGGCCTTGCTGTAAAAGACGCCGGTGCTGGAAACGATGATCGGACGAGCAGCTTGCCGCAGCAGGGCGATCGACTTGACCACATGCGCCGGCGACGGGTTCGGCTTGGCCTCGGTTCGGTACAGGCACTTGTCGAAGTTGTAGGCGATGTCACCGGGCTTTTTCAGTTTTTCGTCTCCCGCTTCGGCCGTGAAGTTCAGATGAACCGGGCTTGGCACACCGGTCTTCAACTGCCGGAAAGCGTAGGCGGCGTATTCATGGTTGCGGTGCGCATTGACCAGGCGTTTTTGCCATTTGACCATGTGCGAAGTCACGCTTTCCTGTTCCATCAGCTGGATCGCCACCTCGGCATCTTCTTCGCGCACGCTCTTGTTGCTGGCTAGGAACAGGACCGGCGTGCGCGCGGCTTTGGCGTTGGCCAGGCCGGAGATCAGGTTGGTGAAGCCCGGACCTTCGGTGCCGGAGGTGGCCGAGACTTCGCCCGTGGCACGGGTGAAGGCGTCAGCGGCGTGGCTCATCGAGCGCTCGTCACGGCCGGTGTAGACCGGGATACCGATCTTGGCCATGGCGTGGGTGACCGTATAGTTACCGGGACAGCAGAACAGGGCAGCCAGGCCTTCGGCCTTGCAAGCCCTCGCGAACAGCATCGCGCCGGTCATCGGCAGCTTTGGCACTTCGGGCGGCGCCTGCGCTGCGGTGGCGAAATCGGGTGGCAGCGGCAAGGGCTGGCTGGCCGTTTCCTTGGTGGCGGCGGAAACGGCTTGCGACAGCGCGCCGGTTGCGACCGCCCCCGTGGCCGCCAGCAAGCCGGACGCGGTCAGGAAAGTGCGGCGGGACTGCAGGTTTTCCGATTTCCGTTCCAGTTCATCAACGCGCACCGATTTATTGACGCACGTTTTGGTGCAGTCGTTTGCATTCATCGGTCGTTTACCTCTCCGCACGTCAGACCGAGTCCGCGTAGCGGCTGAAATGTCACGTCGCGAACGGTTGGTTGAGAACGAGAAAGCGCCGCCTTTGTGACCGAGGCTATCACCTGCTTTCCTTGCCGAAACTCACGGCTTCGAGTTGTGTGTCCTGCACGCCAAGCAGAACCTTCAAAAGCAGAAGGGGAATCCCTCCGCGCCGACCAAAGCGCCGGCGCATCGGGTGCACCTTGATCGTGATGTCCGGGGCGAAGACGAATAGCGCCTTCAGGCTCTAGGAGGGCTGGACACCTGATGACTGACAAAGTTTGCCCGCCAATGGTCCGCTCGGGTACGGGGACTGGGGAAGCAGGCACTTCTCCGCTAACCGCACGCCGGCCGTGGGCTCTGACGCCGCCGTCCGTTTACGCTCATTCGTGACAGCGTCCATCGCACGCACGAATCTCTGGCGCTGAGGGAAAGATCTGCAAATCATGATTGGGTCCACCAAACGCGCTCGCCTCTTGAGCGCGCTGATCCTCGTGATTGCTGCCTTGTCGGGCTGCGAGCGCAGCGTGCTCGACCCGGCGGGTCCGGTCGGTGAGGGAGACCGGATCATTCTGCTCGATTCGCTCGCCATCATGCTCGCCATCGTCATTCCGACCATCGTCGCGATACTCGCCTTCGCGTATTGGTTTCGTGCTTCCAATACCCGTGCGCAGTACCTGCCGGACTGGGACTACTCCGGACGGCTCGAGCTCATCGTCTGGTCGATTCCCGCGCTCGTCGTCTTCTTCTTGGGTGGCATCGCCTGGATCAGCGCCCATCTGCTTGACCCGGCCGAGCCGTTGAAGTCCAAGGCCGAGCCTCTGGAGGTCGAGGTGGTGTCGCTCGACTGGAAATGGCTGTTCATCTATCCGCAGCAGAATCTTGCTAGCGTCAACCGGATGGTCGTTCCGACAGGCGTACCGCTCGATTTGAAGATTACGTCGGCGAGCGTGTTCAACGTGTTTTTCGTGCCGCAGCTGGGAAGCGAGATCTACGCCATGTACGGCATGACGACTCGCCTCAACCTGCAGGCCGACCGCCCCGGGGTTTACTCCGGTCTGTCGGCGCACTTCAGCGGCGACGGCTTCCCTGGCATGGCGTTCGACGTGCAGGCCGTGTCGCCCGAGCAATTCACCGCCTGGGCGGCAACCACGCGCAGTCAGGGTCCAGTGCTCGATGATGCCGCCTACCGCGGCCTCCTGAAGCAGAGGCAGGACGTGAGCCCCTACACCTATCGGGCGGTGCAGGCCGGACTGTTCGAGGAGATCGTCGGGCAGAAGTTGCCCCCCGGTGAGGGACCGCAAACGACACACACCGCCGCAGCCGCTTCCGCGGTGATGGCGCAGAGGCAGCGCTGACATGTTGGGAAAACTAACCTGGCAGGCCATCCCCTTCGATCAGCCCATTCCGCTGGCGGCCGGGGCGCTCGTGGTGTTCGGCATCGCTGCCGTACTGATCTGGGTAGCGGCGAAGGGCTATATCCCGTACCTGTGGCGCGAATGGATCACCAGTGTCGACCACAAGCGCATCGGCATCATGTACTGCCTGCTGGCGGCCGTCATGCTGCTGCGCGGTTTCAGCGACGCGCTGATGATGCGCGCACAGCAGGCTATGGCGTTTCACGCTCCGGGATATCTGCCACCCGAGCACTACGATCAGATCTTCTCCGCGCACGGCACGATCATGATCTTCTTCGTCGCGATGCCGTTCGTCATCGGGCTGATGAACTTCGCCGTACCTCTGCAGCTCGGGGTGCGCGACGTGGCGTTCCCGACGCTGAACTCGGTCGGTTTCTGGCTCACCGCGGCGGGGGCACTCCTGGTCAACATCTCCCTCGTGGTGGGGGAGTTTGCTCGCACCGGGTGGCTGCCGTTCCCGCCGCTATCTGAGCTCACCTATTCCCCCGGAGTCGGCGTCGACTATTACCTCTGGGCGATCCAGATATCCGGCATCGGCACGCTGATGACGGGCATCAACTTCGTGACAACCATCCTCAAGATACGTGCGCCCGGTATGAGCTACATGCGCATGCCGATCTTCTGCTGGACCGCGCTCGCATCGAACCTCCTGATCGTAGCCGCCTTCCCGATCCTCACGGCAACGCTCGGCATGCTCCTGCTCGATCGTTACGCCGATTTTCACTTCTTCACCAACGAGGCGGGTGGCAACGCGATGATGTTCATGAACCTGATCTGGGCGTGGGGACACCCGGAGGTCTACATTCTCGTCCTGCCCGCGTTTGGGGTTTTCTCCGAGGTGGTCTCGACTTTCTCCGGGAAGCCGCTCTTCGGCCGTCGCTCGATGATTGTCGCCACGATGGCGATCTGCATACTGTCGTACAGCGTCTGGCTGCATCACTTCTTCACGATGGGGGCAGGCGGCGATGTCAACGGCATCTTCGGCATCGCCAGCATGATCATCGCCGTGCCCACGGGGGTGAAAATCTTCAACTGGCTCTTCACCATGTATGGCGGCCGCATCCGCTTCAACTCCGCCATGCTCTGGGCGGTCGGCTTCATGGTGACCTTCGTCATCGGCGGCATGACCGGGGTGCTGCTGGCGTCTCCCGCGGCGGACTTCGTGCTGCACAACAGCCTGTTCCTGGTGGCGCACTTTCACAACGTGATCATCGGCGCTGTGCTGTTCGGCGCCTTCGCGGGCTATACCTACTGGTTTCCAAAGGCCTTCGGCTTCAGCCTCGATGAGCGGCTTGGGAAGGCCGCGTTCTGGTGCTGGCTGGTCGGTTTCTACGTCGCCTTCATGCCGCTCTACATCGTCGGTCTCGAGGGCATGACGCGGCGTATGCAGCGCTACGATCAACCCGAGTGGTACCCCTGGCTCCTGGTCGCCGGAGTCGGCGCGCTCATCATCCTGTGCGGTATCGCCCTGCAGATCGCTCAGCTCTGGGTCTCCATTCGCGGCCGAGAGCGCCTGCGCGAACCGACCGGCGATCCCTGGGACGGTCGCTCGCTGGAATGGTCGACCTCCTCACCCCCGCCCGCCTTCAATTTCGCTGTGTTGCCCCAGGTCACCAATGACGACCCGTACTGGGCAATCAAGCAGCGGGCTCGTGCAATCGGGCATCCGGTGACCGCCGAGCCGGAGTACTCGGCCATCGAGATGCCGCGCAACAGTGCGACCGGATTCGTCACGGCGTTCTTCGCCGTCGTGACCGGGTTCTCCCTGATCTGGCAGATCTGGTGGCTGGTGATACTCGGACTCATTGGCGCCTACGCGACGTTCGTGGTCTTGGCCTGGCGTGATATCCACGAGATCGAAATCCCTGCCGAGGAGGTGGCCCGAATCGATCGCGCCAACCGCGCTGCGCGCGCCGCGGCGCTGCACGGGGAGCCAGCCCGATGAGCGCGCCGGCGCTGCGCCTTGCAGGCGATCCCTCATTCGGTCGACCGGAGATCTTTCATCGGGAGGCGAGCGGTCACGGCATCGGCGGGCCGGCGCCCAAACGCATCGTCGTCGGCTATGGCTTCTGGATCTTCCTGCTCTCGGACGTGATCATGTTCTCGGGGTTCTTCGCCGCCTACGCGGTGCTGTTCAAGAACACCGCAGGTGGCCCATCGGCGCACGAGCTGTTTGACCTGCACAACACCGCCGTGGAGACCGGCTGCCTGCTCGCCTCGAGCTTCACGTGCGGCATGGCGAGCCTTGCGGTAGGACAGCGCAACCAGAAATGGACGCAGCTCGCCCTTCTGGTCACCGGCCTCCTCGGCCTCGCTTTCATCGTCCTGGAGGTGCGCGAATTCGCCGGCTTGATCGGCCAGGGCGCCGGACCAGGCCGCAGCGCGTTCCTCTCGTCGTTCTTTACCCTCGTGGGATGCCACGGTGTGCACGTGAGCGCCGGACTTCTCTGGCTCGGCACGATGATGGCGCAGTTCGCTGCCAAAGGATTCCGCCAGGATATCCGCCACCGGTTTCTCTGCTTCAGCCTCTTCTGGCATGCCTTGGACATCATCTGGGTCGCTATCTTCAGTCTGGTCTACCTGGTCGGCACTCTTCCACCGGAGCTGTTGCCATGAGTGAACAGTTTGAACACGACGCGGGCTCGTATGTCGGCGTCGACCGCCTGCCGGGTGAGCCCGTTCGAGAGGAACGAACTCTTCGGCTCGAAGTGCGCGGGTATCTTCTCGGCCTCGCACTCGCGGTCGCTTTGACGGTCGCCTCGTTCTGGGCCGTGGGCGCGCATGAGATCTATCGGCCCGGGGCGGCGGTTGCGCTGCTGGTGCTGGCGGTGGCGCAGATGGGCATCCATCTGATCTTCTTCCTGCACATCACGACGGCACCCGACAATGCCAACAACGTCCTCGCCCTGGCCTTCGGCGTGCTGATCGTGTGCCTGATCGTGTTTGGGTCGCTCTGGGTCATGGGGCACCTCAATCACAATATGGTGCCAACGGATCAGCTGATGCGTATGCAGAGGTAACGAAATGCGAATCGCCCTCGAATGAACGCTGTCCCAAAGGCGTAGCGACGCGTCCAGCTGAACTGGTTCGGGAGGATTGGCAGGTGATGACAGGGAAACGGCTATCGCTTATTTAGTCCGGCGGTTCGCGCCACCATCGAATAGAGCGCTTGCATCTGCGGGCCGCTTTTCTGTGCGTAGTTCGGGTCGTTGAGATAACCCCACCAATCCCAACATCCCTCGCCATTGGTTACGGCAGTCGCAATGGCTTGGGGGTAGAGCACGATAAACCTGTTGGTATCCGCCCACTGATTGATCCCGGCGTCATCCACGAAGGCCGGCCCAATCTGCCCGTGATATTGCAGACAGCCGTGCAGCGCGAGAATCAGCCCGCACGACATGCCGCTGGCGCAGGCTGCGGGTACGAATGCATACCCGGTGTTATCCATGCTCAGCGCGGCGGCATTGCCTCCCGTGGCAAATTCGTTCTGATCGAAGGCAATGACAGTGCCTGTCAGCGTCCCTTGATTCTTGGGCTTGAGAGGCCCAAACCAGCGTGTGAGCCACACTTGCTCCGAATCGTACACGGCGGTCAGAGGAACACCACCGAGCGGAGGATTGCGGTCAGCGTTGACGCATTTGACGATGAAGGGAGACGCGTTCTCCTGGCAGGTCAGCGGAGCGTTAGGAGACTCCCACCCGTGCTCGGCATTGAAGTTGTTGTCGTACTGGAAGACGTTGGCTCCGAAATATCGGTAATAGGCGTGAAGCGTGTTCATAACCGCCTGAACGACCGTAGTATCCAACGCCCCGGACCAAAGATAAACCGGCTGTCCCCTCAGGTTGCTGACGGGATCGATCAGACCTTCCTTTGACCAAGCGACGGTCGCGCTCACCAGCGTCGACAGAGGCACCGGCGGAACATCATCCAGACAGGTCGTGAGGGCGATTTCGAGACTGTCCTGCGCGCAGTAGTACGGACCACCGGCGTAGACCGCGGCGCCCTTGAACGTGCCCGAGAATGCGACGTGCATCTGCACTGCCATGTATCCGCCCGAGGAAATGCCGGCCACAAAGATTTTGTTGTCGGGAACCGAGTAAGTACCGAGCTCCTGGGCGGTGCAGGGGACAACGCCGCCCAAACTGAAGCCGACGATTACGTCGATCAGGACAGCCAACGGGCGCTTCAAACTCATCCTTGCCTCCCGTGTCCAGTCATCAGAATGGCTCTAAACAACCTTTTGGGAAGCGAATCGGTGATTCCCCAGTCAATTGTCGTCCCGTATCGCGCGGAGGAGTAGATGATCAGTTTTGCGCACAATATCCGGCGCCGTTCAGCGCCTGGTTGCTCCACAATGTCTGCACCGGATATGTGCGTCCGTCGTTGCCGACCAAATTAAATGGCGAGCCCGGGACCTGCAGTCCGTCCCCGACCCACGCGCACTTATCTCCAATCTCCCACCCCTGATAGTCGAACCAGGCGCCGTACTGCACCTGCCCAGCGGCTTCCTCAGCGCCCGGGTCAGTCAGGGTCTCGGCGATCTCGTGTCCCAGCACGATTGTGACGCCGTCGCTGTTACCGGCAGGCGCAGGGTTCACGAAGTCCTGGCCGCAACTTCCCGCTGCGTTCAGCACGTAGGGCATGTTGGTGAACGCTATGCCCGTGGTCACACCGGGATACGAAATCGGGGTGACGTAATCGTGCCACGCGCAGTAGGACCCTTGGTTGAATCCAGCGTCGTTGTACAACTGTGGCGTCGCCACGACGAAGTTTGCGTTAGCCGGGTTGCTCACCCCGAAGTGCTGCGCCGCTCGCCCCGCCTCTTGTGCGAGTTCCAGCGGGCTCAGGTTATCGTGGATCGGTGTTGCGTCGTCATGCCAAACGCCGGCGAGCTCCTGCGTGGGATTGTTTACGTTTGAAAACGTGCCGTTGTAATTCGACTGGTAGTACTGGGTCGCAATCCGTTCCCACGATGTCCCGCCGATGGCTGCGATGAAGTTTGTCATGAGCGCTGCTACCCCATCGGGATCGCTCGCAGGCCGACCCGCCGCAATATGGTTAAATGCTCCCGCCTGTCCCCATCCCCACAGAACGAGATAGATCTTGGGCGTCACCTGCACCGTGCCGCCGAAGTAGGTCATATTGACCGGCATCGGTTGTCCCGCAGCCACACCGGGCGGACAAATGCCAGTCGTCATGCAGATATCAACGGTGGGCGGCTCGATCCCGGTCGCCGGCATTGCATGAGGGTGCGTCGGCGCTGACCGCACGCACCCTTGCCCGCTCGCATCGAACGATCGATTGCTCCACAGCGGCTGCACCGCAAATTTCGTGTTGCTGTTCATCGAAACATTAGCCAAGCCGGTCCAGGCGCACTTGTCGCCGATTTCGCTGGTCTGGTCGTCGTTCCAGCCGTCCTGAACCGAGGAGAAGTTGTCCGGATCGGTGATCGCCTCTGCGTACTCGTGTCCAACGACAATGCTGTAGCCGTCGAACACTCCGTGTCCGAAAGAATCGCTCACCACGTTCACCGAGTTCATCCCGCAGCCGCCGGCCCCCAGGACCGGCCAGCTGGCGTTCAGGAACGGAATGAAGGCGTATTGCAGCCGGTAAGGATTGCCGACACCGTCGACGCTGCTCGTCTGGGTGTGATAGCCGCAATACACCGGCTGCCCGCTGGCGATGGTGGTTGGCGGCGTGAGAATGATGTAGGTGGCCTGCGGGTCATAATTGAAGTGCGCAGAGGCGCGCACTGCCTCTTGAGCGATGGGATCGTCGGCCAGGTTCTCTGCCAGACCTAGTGCAACGATGTCGCTCGGCACTGTCGTCGGATCTGTCCAGACTCCCTTCAACTGCTTGCGCGGATCGGTCACGTAGTTCGCGCCTGTGATGTTGGCGCAGCTTGTGTTCCCCGCCGCAATATTGTTGCAGTACTCGGTCGGGATCGCGTCCCACGATGTGCCGCCCAGATTGGTCAGAAATGAAGTCACATAGGTCTGTAGCTGCTGGCTGGTAAACACCTGCCCTTTCGCGTCGGAGGTGGTGAACCCATTGGCCCAGTCCGGGCCCCAGAAAATCAAGTATGTCGCCGGTTTGTTCTCGACGCCGATTGCGCCAGGCCCCGCATTGCCGCCGTGATAGATCAGGTCGTTTGCCAGCGACGAAGGGTTGGGTGTGTTGGGCTGCCCCGGTGCCCAGAAAAAATGCTTGGCGTTCGTCTGGGCGTGGACGATGCCCGGAATACTCACACTTAGCAGCATGAGCAATACGATTCCGGGCAATCCCCACTTTGCAGTCCTCGAATTTGCGCAGTTCGCTGATGGCGACTCGAAGCGAGACGAAAACAGATCCATGGAACACCTCCTCCCGTGCACGTGTATCCCATTCACCTGCTGGCCCATACAGTTCACCTAATCGCCTCAGAATTGGGTAGGGTAAACACCTCAACCTTGCAGCGGTAAACGCTGGAGTTGTGTCCGCGCCGCGCTCGGACCCGCGTATCACGGCTCAGCGTCGCCGACGCTAAGCCTGCCTGGGCGGAGAAGGTCCGCGACGAGCTCGCTGCGCGCGCGGCTCTGCAAGGAAAGTCCATGCAGGAGTTCCTTCGCGCGGAGCTCGAGCGGCCAGGCTGCGCGTCCATCGGTAGATGCCTGGCTGCAACAGGTGCGCAAGAGAAAGCGGGCAGCCAAGACCCGCGTGTCTTCCCGGCAGATACTGGGACACCGCGACGCTGACCGGCGTTGAGCGTCGTCGTCGATTCGTCCGTGCTGGTGGCGGCCCTCGTCGATACGGGGCCGAACGGCACTTGGGCCGAGGAGGTCCTATCCAGCGGCTCGCTTCATGCACCCGAACTGGCAAGAGTCGAGGCGACGAACATACTTCGCCGTCTGGAGCTGGCGAAGCAACTCACGACGCCCGAAGCGAACGCAGCGCATGAGGATCTGATGCAACTCGACATGGAGTTGTTTTCCTTCGATCCGTTTGCGGACCGGATCTGGGAGTTGCGCCACACGGTGACGAGCTACGACGCGTGGTATGTCGCACTGGCCGAGGCGCTCAGGTTGCCCCTCGCGACCCTGGACGCGCGGCTCTCCTGAGCAAAGGAGTCTCCTGCAAGTTCTTGATACCCGGCCATCAATAGGTAGGTCGATCGGCGTTCGTTGTGGGCATCTCATCGGCGCCTATCGGCGCGGCCCTCGGCGTCCCCTTGGGACGACGTAAAGGGCAGAGCGCCGCCGCACCGGCACTAGCCGATAAAGTGTCCGGCTCTCAGGAGTCGGGCGTGCAGAAGCGCTCGCGCTCAAAGCGCACCTGGCTGGCTACGGCCATCGACTGAGGCCGGCCTTGCGCGTTCGTAATCGTAAGGGTGCTGTCGGCCGCGGAGCGGCCATCCTGTCGCATTTAGCCCGGAAGATACGTCTGAACCCGTTAGAGACGCCACGTAGGAGAGACAGATGCCGCGTCAGCCGTACTCACCAAGGCCAGCGCCTCGCCCCGGCGGGGAAGTAAAAAAGGGTAAAACGTCCAAGACGGCGCATCACGTTTTGCCATTGACCGTTCCGCCCAAAGGCCGCCGTGCCGTACCGGCACAGGACGACACCGGTGCCGTCGTGAAAACGATCATCGTCCAGGATGAAACCGGAAAGATCGTGTCCGTCACAAGGGTTGCTCCGGACGCACGGTTCGGGGTGGGTGTGAAGGCCAAGCCGGGCCAAATTGTCCGAGAAGTCGAGACTGTTTCGGACGCCCGTTCAAAGGCCGAGGCAGCGGCGCCAGCGGGTGCAGGCAAACGAGGTCCTAGACCAACGCGCGCACGTTAGGTGTGTATTGGCGCCCGGCCCGAACCTCGTATTCCTCGGCGAGCAACGCGGCACTGGGTGCCTGATCAGGGGGTCCCATGTCTTTTGGAATCGGCACGCAGTTCACGGCTACCCTAGCCCCGTCGGAGACCCAGACATGGTTCACCTGGGGCTGGGATCCCAATGACCTGATCATCTGGTCGATCCGGCCGATCAGTTCCCCGGCACAGGTAAAACTTGATCAACTGCAGGTCGAATGCGAGGAAAGCGGCTTTACCTACTGGCTGACCATTACGAACACCGGCCCATGGCCGGCCACGTTCGAGGCCCGCTATTACTTCAAGTCGATCATTCCAGAAAACGCCTGGCGCAGCGCCGGACCCAATCATCTGAGCGGCTGCATCATCCAGGTGTGCGTCGATCCGGGCAACAGCGATCGGATTTTGGCGATCGCGCAGGGCGGCGGACTGTGGAAGCTCGACAGCGTCGCCGCTTACCCGGCCTTGAGCTGGGTGTCGCTCACCGATCAGCGCCCGTCGCTGGTGGGTTTCGCGGTGGCCATCGCGGGGTCGGACAGCAACCGGATCTACGCGGGACAAGGCGCGGAGCTGCTCAAATCGACCGACGGCGGCTCGACCTGGACGAGCGCAAATCCCGTTACGCTCTGGTCCAGCTCGGACCCATGGTCGCACTCGCTGCGACGGATCGCGGTGGACCCCGGCAATGCCGATCGCGTTTTGCTCGCGTCGGACACCGGCCTTTGGCAGACGCCCGACGCCGGGGCGACCTGGCAGCAGACGATCGCTGGCGATGTTACGGACCTGGCGATCGATCCCGACGATCCATCGATCGTCTACGTGACCCAGCGGCCGGTTGGCGTGCTGAAGTTGCAAGGAAGTGCGGCGCCAGTGACGATCCTGCCGTGGTCGTCGGTAAGCAACCCGCAGAACACGATGCTGAAGATTGCGCTGGGGCGGCTAGGCACGTCGACCACCAGAACCGTCGCTGTCAAATTCGACCAGATCGTTTTCGTCAACAATTCCTCCGGCACAGGTGCCTGGAGCCAAGGCACTCTGCCGCCTGATGCGTACGGTGAGCAGCAGGGCGACTGGAACAACGTGATTGCGGTCGATCCCTTCGATAACAACGTCATCCTGGCCGGCACGCAGGAACTGTTCCGAAGCAACGACGGCGGCACCTCCTGGACGCGTGTGGCGTCGTATTACGCGCCGCATGAAGACCAGCAAAGCGTGGTCTTCGACACCGTCAATCCGGGCGTCGTCTATCTGTCCAATGACGGCGGCGTATTTCGTTCGAGCGATGGCGGACAGACCTGGATGAGCGGCTCCAGCTGGAGCTGGAAGGACATCTTCGGCAGCAAATTCGATCTGAATTTCAGCCTCGTCACCTCGTTGTTCTACCGCACCGCTGCCTCGATCGACACGATTTCCGATCCGATTGGCGTGGGCCCCGCGCATCATCAAGGCCTGCTCGCCTCGGGCTCGCTGATCAGCTCGGAGTGGGACGGCATCCAGGGGCACAGCTGGGAGATGGCGAACACCTACGGATTTCCGCAGGTGCCGGGCACGTTCTTCCTGGTGCAAGGGCCCGACCTCTGGCGTCAGCTCTACCCCCAGACGGGCACTCCGAACGACCTGATTACGACGATTCCGGGCATCGGCTCCCCCCACGCGGTGATGATCGACAACACGCCCGGCTCGTCGACCATATTCGTTGGCACGCAAGCGGGAAACCTGTACTACACGACGACCCCAACCGCCAACCCGCCACCGTGGACGTCCGTCACGACCGTCAGCGTCGGTGAACCGATCGTTTCGATCTGCTTCGCACCCAGCCAGCCCGGGATGGCCTACCTGGTCACGCAGTCGGGTCGAGTCTGGCGCAACGACAATGTTGCCAGCGTCACCAACTGGATCGACCGCACCAGCAACTGGGCGCTCGATCCGGTTGTCCAGGTCGCCGTCGACTCCGCCGATGCTTTGACGCTCTATCTGATCTCCGGTAGCCGGATCGCGAAGTCGTCCGATGGCGGCTCTACCTGGACCGCGATTGCCGGTGCCGACGCAACCACGCTGCGAACGTCTTACTTTCAATCGATTCTGGCGGACCCGGGGCGGGCCGGCACAGTCTACGCGTCCGGTAATCCGGGCGTGTTCGTCTCCACCGATTCCGCGCAAACCTGGGCCAACTTTGGCGATGGCCTGCCCAATGCGTCCACGGGATGGCTGCAGTGGCTCGATGGCAATCTGGTCGCGTCGACTTGGGGACGAGGCCTGTGGCTAAGACAACCGTTCGCGAACTACGCGGAGGACAACGTGAACATCGACACGCAATTCACTGGCACCCTCGCCCCCGGCGAAACTCAGTACTGGTTCACGTGGGGCTGGCCGCAGAACTGGTTCGTTGACTGGTCGATACGCCCGACAACCAACCAGGGGTTCGTGTCGCTCGACAGCGTCGACGTGGAGCTGGAACCGAGCGGCTTCACCTACCATCTGACGATTTCAAACACTGGATCGCAGCCAGCGGCATTCGAGGCGAAGTATGCGTGGGTCAGCTTCTGAAGCGATGAAACCCTGCAGTCGAGACTAGCAACGCGTTGCCCGCGCTCACGCATGCAGCCACTGCGGCTGCGGGAATACGAGCAGCGCATGACTGCTGGACGGTTCGCGGACTTGGGCTCGCACGATGAATCGGTGATTCAGTGGTCAAGCTGAGTTCGATGGGGTGCAAATGCCGCGAGGTGCGGGGCGCGCCGGACGACGTTGCTCGCCGGGATCTCATAGCGCTCCTAGTCCTGTTCACCGAGAGTTTGGACATACGTTTTGCCATACGGATAGAAAAGTTCCTTGCGGCCCTGCTGCCACGCCGCTTTGAGTTCTGGCGTTGTGATGTCCCAGTCCGGGCGGCATTTCTTCGTGACAGCACGCAGGTCCTGCCGAAGATCTTCCATCGTGGGCCTGCCGAAGAACCAGTAGCCGTTGTAGATCTTATAAATGACGAGGCCAGGCTCGAGGACAATGACGTGGGGGATCATGGGATTGTGGAGTGGATCCGTGTATTCGGCAATGTCGAGATCTTTTTGGACCACACGCCCCGCGTCGGAGAGGAAAGGCCAGTGAGCACCGGCTCCAGTGCGATATTCACTCGTCTCAGTGATATTGTCGGTGCTGATCGTGACGAGCCGGCAATAGCCAACCTCGAGCTCACGATGGAGTTGGACAAGCCCTTCAGCCTGCCGGCGGTCCTTGGGGCAGTAACCTCCGCGGCTGAGAACGAGGACCATTGGATGCTGCCCTTGCAGCTCCGAGAGCTTCCGACGTTTCGCGGTGTGGTCGGAAAGCTCATAGTCGGGGAAGATGGCCCCTGGAACAATGTCAGACCGCATATGAACTCCTCATTAATCGCGCCACAGGGTCAGCCGGGTCGCGGGTTGAACTGAGAACAGAGCGCGAAAGTGGCCGGTCACCGTACCGTAGTTGCCTCAGCTCAGCTTCTCAAGCAGTGTCGCGAGTTCCGCTCGACGTCAAACTCTCGGCCGAGGAACTCGGCCGACTCGATATGCTGACGAAGCCGACGTTTAGCTTCCCCCAGAGCATACAGCCGTGGTTTTCGGCCTTGCACAACGGCGGTACCTCAGTGAACGGCGTCTACGCGCCGCCAACGCCTTTCGAGTTGAAAAAGGGCGAGAAGAGCTACTGACTCTCCGCGCGGTCGCACAGCTAGTGCGATCTGGCGTGACTTCAACGGTGCCTGCCAGCCCCGCGCCGCCTCTCAGAGCTTGTCGTCAGGGGCCGTCTTGCCCGCCTGCGGCGCGAGCGACGCCCGCAGCGAGCGGTCGAGCTCCATCATCGCCGCCAGATGCTGCTGCAAGGCTTCCAGTTGCCGAGCCTGGCCGGCGATGCGCTCCTCCTGGCCGGCAAGGCGCTGTTCCTGGGCCGCCAACGCCCGCCGCTGCTGCTGGACCTCGTTCAGCAGCATCGGGGTCAGCTCCTCGTAGCGCACGCCTTCAACGGCGCCGTTTTCGCCGCGGATCACGAGCTCCGGGTAGACCTTCGCGACCTCCTCGGCGATCAGCCCATACTGGACCGGCCCCTCGGGCTCGGTCTTCAGGCGGAAGGTGACCGGGCGCAACTGGTCGAGCCTGGCGCTGCTCTCGCCCATCGCCTGGATGTCCGTCTTGTAGCGCTCGGAAGAGGCCATCACGCCGAGCTGCCCCGACGATGAGATGTAGACCGCGCTGCCCGTGACTCGCGAACCCCAAATGCCGGCGATGTAGGCCTGCGTCTGCACACCCCGGGCGCCGATGCGGATCACCCCGCTCTCGCCCGCGAGCCCCATGTTGGCGATATCGACGTTGTTGCTGCCCGTGGTCAGGTTGGTGCCCGCGACGTAGCCGAGCGCGATGTTCCTGCTGCCGGTTGAATTGAGCTCAAGGGCATACGCCCCCAGCGCCAGGTTATCGGATCCGGTCGTATTGTTCAGCATCGCGTCGAATCCGAACGCGGCGTTGTCGATTCCGCTCGAATTGGACACCAGCGACTGGTAGCCGGCAGCCGTGTTGTCGCTGCCGATCGTATTGGTGTCCAGCGCCGCATACCCGGACGCGGTGTTGTTCGAACCGGTCGTGTTCGAAAAGAGCGCGCCGGCGCCGCAGGCGGCATTACCGGAGCCGGTCGTGTTCAAACTGAGGGCCTCGTCGCCGATCGCGGTGTTGTTCGATCCGCCGGTGTTGTATTGAAGCGCACCAATGCCGACGGCGGTGTTGTAGCTACCGGTCGTGTTGCCCGCCAGCGCGCTCGCGCCGGTGGCGGTGTTGCCGCTGCCGGTCGTGTTGGACTGCATCGCCTGGGCGCCGGTCGCGGTGTTGTAGTTTCCCGTTGTGCTGTTGATTAACGTGTACCACCCGTAGGCGCTGTTGTAGGAGCCGGTCGTATTGGAGAACATCGATTGCTGACCGGCGGCGGTGTTGCCCGAGGAATTCGCGTTCTGCCACAGCACGTTGGTCCCCATCGCCGTATTGCCGGTCGCATCGCTCTGGACGACGTCGGGCGGCTGGGCCGCCCGCGCCGGATCAGCCAGCGCGGCGATGAGGCCGATCAACAACGAGCAACCCATCAGACTGAGACGATCCATCGCGAGCCTCCGTTATCCCGTTTAGTCGCGTTAGGCATCCTGGACTCCTGGCCTCACGGCCGGGGAGACTGTGCGGCGCAGCGGCATTCCCTGGCGCCCCTTGTTGCACCAGACGGTATTTGGGCGCGATTCCCGACAGGCAGCGTTGGAGTACCGGTCCAAGCGCGTACGATGCGCGGTGACCCTGCAGGACGAACCCAGAGGCGTTTATGTGCCGCCCTGACTACCCCTGCCAGTGCACGACGCCCACACTTGCGCGGGCGGACGTCCGCCAACCCTTAACACTTCCGGACATTCGACTCGCCTGGCAAAATGCACACCCGGAACGAATGCGCGGGTGTTAGGGCTAGTATGTGCGGCACCCAGTGGCTCGGGACCTCCCTTTCTTCGGTGGCACCCGGTGCCGCTCGTGTGGTCCCCAACCTGTGACACGCATTCAAATGGTCACAACCTGATTCCACGCTGGAGAAGGAGCGCATTTCCGGTGATCTCCGGTGGCGACGGTAGCGAACGACGGCTGTACCGCGGTCCGCTCACGGATGGGGGCTGCCGACGCTCTACAGCTTACGGATGCGAGCAATCCCGGTTCGAGCAGCGGCACTCGGCTCGCCTGGTGGTTACGAAGGGAACGATCGCATATCGGTTTAAGGCGCTCGCGCTTTGAGCAAGATCTGCCGACGCAATTCTTGATAACCTGCCTCACCGCCGTCTCCGAAAAGCGGATCGGGACTCGCCGGAACCGCTGCCACCACAGCGGCCCAGTCGTCTCGTGTCAGGAGCTGCGTGGCACGGGGCAAGATTTCCCTTTCCTCCGTCGCAAGATGGTGACGGTAGTAAACGAGGTAAGTGGCGGCTGCCGCTTCCACAGTTGCGCGTGCGATTACGCCGCCTTGATCCATCTCATTGAGTCGCATGAGAAGTTCCTCCCCGGCAGCGGCAATCACGCGATGCTCCTGCAAGAGCCGGTTGATCGGCAATTGCATGTCGGGGGCTCGCTCGACCAGGCGAGCGAACGCCACATCCTCCCGGGGATGGTGAAATCGATCTGGAAAATGCCGCAGATAGGAGACGATGTCGCGCATCAGCTCGTAATTTGCGCGCTCACCCCCGTGGACGGCAACCACTTGCTTCTCTAGAAGATCGAGCAGTCGGGCGAAACTGACATGCTCGGCGTGCCACCCGGCGCTTGGGTCAGCCATAAAAGACTCCAGTAAGACGGTTTCAGCAAACGAAAGCGGCCAGACGCGCGCACAAGTTATCGCAGTCATCTAATGCTGCTTTGACCTTGATCAATGTCGCAACGTCTACCTTAAGCGGATCTTGAGGTCAAGCCGAAGTGCCCTGAACACCAAGCGCGTCAGGGGAGGCGTCATCATCGCCCGCACCGGACCGTCGCGCCCAATGCGATCCCCAAGCGATGAGGCGCGCAGCGCGCGCGAGGGGCCTGCCCGTGTTGTCGATCATGGCCCACTCCGCACGGATGCGGCCGTGCTCCAGCGCGGGCAAGCGGGGCCGGGGCCCGGCGCGGCCGCCTTTGCCGGCCAGGGGTAGTGCCCGCGGCTTTGCCGCTCAGTCGGAAGTGGCCGAATCGTCGACCAACCGGTGCTTGATCGCGTAGTGGATCAGCTCGGTCTGATTAGCGAGCCCCATTTTCTCCATCAGTCGCGCCTTGTGCGTGCTGACCGTCTTGACCGACAGCTTCAGAAGTTCGGCGATGTCGGACACCGACTGACCCGAGACCAGCAGCCTGAATACCTGATATTCCCGATCGGACAGGGACGTGTGCGGCAGCCCTTCGGCATGCGGCATGGCCGATAGCGCCAGCTGTTCGGCCACCTCGGCACTGATCAGTGCACCCCCGGCGGCGACCCTGCGGATCGCGGACACCAGCTCGGTGGAGGCGCTGTCCTTGGTCAGATAGCCGGATGCGCCCGACTTGATGGCACGCACCGCATACTGATGCTCGGCGTGCATGCTGAGCACGAGAATGCGCAGCCTGGGTTTCTCGCCCTTCACCTGCTTGATCAGCTCCGTGCCGCTCTTGCTCGGCATCGAAAGGTCGAGCAGCAGCACGTCGAACTCGATCTCGCGCACGATCTTCAGCACCTCGTGGCCGTCGCTCGCCTCGCCCACGACCTGCAGATCGTCGGCCGCCGCGAGCAGCTGCTTGAGCCCCTCGCGCACGATCGTGTGATCGTCGGCGACGACGACGCGAATCATGACGGACTCGCCGCTGGAGTTACGGGAAGCAGGATACGGACCCACGTGCCCTCACCGGGAGCGCTCGTGATGGAGGCTTCACCGCCCAGCAGCGAGGCGCGCTCGCGCAAGCCGAGCAGCCCGTACGAGTTGGGCTTGCGCGGATCACCCAGCGAAAATCCGGCGCCGTTGTCACGAACGCTGAGCGTCACTTGCGTACCATTACGCTCGATCGTAACTTGCACGCGCGAAGCCCGTGCGTGCTTGGCGACGTTGGACAGCGACTCCTGGACGATCCGGAATACCGCCGTCGCATGCGCTTTCGGCAGGTCCAGTTCGCCGATGCTCACGGCGAGCTCGCACGGAATTCCGTTGCGTTGCGTGAAGCAGTCGACCAGCCACTCGACCGCAGGCACAAGTCCCAGGTCGTCGAGCATCAGCGGGCGCATGTCTGCGGCGATCCGGCGCGTCGCCGCAACCGTCTGTTTCAGCAAGGCTTCCATCCTGGCGAGCCTCGCGGTCATCGGGACCTCGCCGCCGTCGGCCCGCTCCCTGCACCACGCAACGTCCATCTGAAGCGCCGTCAGCGATTGCGCCAGCTCGTCATGCAGCTCGCGCGCGATGCGGGCCATTTCCTGTTCCCGCGCGGCGTGCGCGGCGGCGCCGAGGTCGCGCAGTTCGTCTTTCGACCGTCGCAGTGCTTGCTCGGCCCGGACGCGCTCCGAGACGTCGCGCAGGATCACCGTGTAGAACCTGCCGCTCTGTTCGTCCAGCTGCGAGATCGACGCATCGATAGGAAATTCCTCGCCGTTGCGCCGCAGCCCGGTGACGATGCGTTGCCCGCCCATCCGGCGCGAAGTCGTGGCGTCCTGCCCGAAGCGACGCACATGCTCGGCATGGGCGCCACGCAAGCGCTCGGGAATGAACCCGGCCAGCGGAGCGCCGAGCGCCTCGTCGCGCGGACAACCGAACATCGCCTCCGCCGCGGCATTGAACAGGACGATATGTTGAGTCTGGTCGATCGTGATGACCGCGTCCATCGCCGAATCGAGGATGCCGCGCAGGCGCGCCTCGGTGCGCGCCAGCAGCGCCTCGGCCTGAGTGCGTTCGCTGATGTTGCGCAGGATGACGGTGAAGCGCTTGTGTCCCTCCTCGCTGTGCTGCGAGATCGAAGCCTCGATCGGGAATTCCTTGCCGTTGGCGTGCAGCCCGATCAGCACCGTGTGACCGCCCATGCGCCGCGTGGTCAGCCCGGTCCGGCCGAAGCGCTCGATGTGCTCGCGGTGCTGGTCGTGAAATCGTTGCGGGATCAGCCTGTACAGGGGCTGCCCGAGGACGGCATCGCGCGGCCAGCCGAACACTTTCTCGGCCGCCTGGTTGAACAGGACGATCCGCTGCGCCCCATCGATCGAGATGATCGGATCCATCGCCGACTCGACCACGTCGCTGACGCGCGCCGTCACGCTTTGCAGTTCGCGCCCCGCCGCCTGCCGCTCGCGGATCTGCCGGTACAACAGAAACATGGCGAGCATGCCGGCGCCCGCGCCGGTGACCTCGGCGACGATCAGGAGCTCCGTGCGATGCCAGCCGATCAACCATGCCGCGACGGCGAGGGCTGCGGTCGACGCGACCAGGATCAGGATCGGCGCGAAGATGACCAGCAGCCTTCCGGCCGACAGCATCGGCCGCCTCGGGCCAGGGGTGCTAGACCGGCCACTCGAAAGTGCGCGCGCCTGAGGGCACGATTCCATCCTCGATCCGGTCGTCGCGTCGGAGAGCAGGCATTATAGGGAAAGGCTCCATTGCGAAGGCAAGCCGCCGCCGCGCGAGACCGGGCCGACGCGTCTGAACCCGTCGGTAAAGACCGTCAGCACGCCCAACGCGCGACTGATTGAGAAAATGGGACTCGCCAATCAGACCGAACTGATCCACTGCGCGATCAGGCACCAGCTCGTCGATGATTTGGACACTCCCGCCTGAACGGCGCGGCCAGGGGTAGGACGAGTCCTACCCGGTCTCGGGCCGCGTCCTACCCTGCGCTTCCGATGTACTCCGACGGCCGCAATCAGCGGCCGCCGATGGTGGCGCCCGCGGTGGTTGCAGATACTGCCCGCCATGGAAACGCGCTGCACCGGCAAGGTATTCATCGTCGAGGACTCTCCGGCGGTTCGCAGTCGCCTGGTCGAGTTGCTCTGCGAAATCGACGGCGTATGTGTCGTTGGCGAGGCTCAGAGTCCCTATGAAGCGGTGGCCGGAATCCGGCGTACCCAGCCGCATTGCGTCGTCCTCGATCTGCAGCTGATCGGCGGCAGCGGCATCGACGTCTTGCGCGCTGTACATCCCCTTTCGCCGCAAATCGCGTTTGTCGTGCTGACCGCCAATGCGACCGCGCAATACCGCCGCGCCTGCATGCAAGCCGGAGCCGACTGGTTCCTGGACAAGAGCACCGAGTTCGAAAAGCTCAAGGAAATCGTCATCGCATGCATTGGCCGCGGTTCAGGCGGCCGGTGTGAGCCCCAATAGCAACGAGGAGAAGGAAATGCCAGCCGCCGCCATGGTTCAGTCTGAGCGAAGCGATCGGGACTTAGTGCCGCCTCGCCCGCGGGCCACGCTGTACGACGTCAACCGGGGCCAAGCCAAATACCCAACTTGCAAACTGCAGGAACACTCCCTCTCGGCAGGCCTCGACGCGGAGACCATGCGGGAGGTGGACGACCTGGTGACGGCCCGGATCCGGCTGCGAACAGGCCAGACGCTGTTTCGAGACGGAGACCGCTTTACGTCCTTGTACTGGATCCGGGCCGGTTCGTTCAAGACCGTGTCGCTGCTGCGGGGCGGATACGAGCAGGTTGCGGGCTATCACATGTCGGGCGAGATCATCGGCGCCGACGGCATCGGCAACGACAGCCACCGCTGCGAGGCGGTCGCGCTCGAGGACAGCGAAGTCTCCTCGCTACCGTTCGAGCGCATTGAGGCCCTGAGCCGGCGGAACAGCTGTTTCCAGCGCAATCTGCACCGGCTGCTCTCGCGAGAGATCACGCGCGCACGTGCGGTCACGACGCTGCTGGGGACGATGCACGCAGACCAACGGGTTGGCGCATTTCTTCTCGACCTGTCGCAGCGCTACCACGAACGTGGCTACTCGTCATGCGAGTTCGTGCTGCGGATGACGCGCGCAGAAATTGCCAGCTACCTGGGGCTGACGCTCGAGACCGTCAGCAGATCGTTTTCGCGCTTCCACCACGAGGGTCTTCTGCAGGTTGAGCGACGGCTGGTGAAGTTGCTCGACTGGGCTTCGTTGAAGCGCCTTGTCGACTGCTGCAACTAGGCGCTGGCAGAGGAGAAAGCGCATGAGGTCGATTCTCATTACGTTCGGTGCGCCCCTGCTGATGGTCGCGACCGTGAACGCGCAGGAGCCCAAGTCGGATCCGGGCACGGTTCAACGAGTGGTTCACGTCTGTGCCGCCTGCCACGGTGATGGAGGACATAGCGTCGCCCCCGTCTATCCCCGCCTCGCCGGCCAGACGCCGTTGTACACGATCGCGCAGCTGCGCGACTTCCGGGCGCAGACCCGTGCCGAGAGCGATTGGCAGGCCTACATGTGGGGAATCTCGGCGCTGCTGGACGATGAAACGATCGCCGGCCTGGCCGCCTACTACGCCGAGCAGAAGCCTGCGCCCGGCAAGCCGGGCATTGCAAAACTGGTTGAGGCCGGCCGCAAGATCTACGAGCAAGGCATTTCCGCGCGCGGAGTACGTGCGTGTGCCTCATGCCATGGCGACAACGCCGAGGGCGCCTCGGTCTTTCCGCGTCTGGCCGGGCAGCATGCTGAATATGTTGTGCGGCAACTCAAGGTGTTTCGTACGCGGCTGCGACCTCATGGCGTCATCATGGCGGACGAAAGCCGCAACCTGACCGACGACGAATTGCGTGCCCTGGCGCAGTACGTCCAGTCTCGCTGAGTGTTCCATTGACGCTCCTCAACTGGGTTGAGGGCGAACACGGCTATCTTGGACGTGCCCCAAAACGAAGGAAGAACCGAAATGAAAACCTGGCACTTGCAATCGCTTCTGAAGGGCGTGCTCACCGGGGTCGCGCTGTTCGCCTTGACCCTACCCAGCGCATGGGCCGTACCAAGCTACGCACGGCAAACGGGAATGGCGTGTTCCACCTGTCACACCGTATTTCCCGAACTCACGCCGTTCGGCCGGGAGTTCAAGCTGAACGGCTATGTACTCGACAACATGAAGCAGATCAAAGGCATCACGATCCAGCGGGCCGAAACAATGTCGCTGAACACGATCCCGCCGCTGTCGGCCATGGCACAGATCTCCTACACGCACACGTCGGCTGCTCTGCCGGACTCGGCCGCCACCGGCGCCTTGGCGCAGGACGGGGAGGCGAGTTTTCCGCAGCAGGTGAGCCTGTTTTACGCCGGCAAGATCGCCGATGGCCTGGGCGCCTTCATGCAGCTCACCTACAGCGGTCCGGGCGACCACTTCGGCCTGGATAACACCGATATTCGCTATGCGACCCACACGTCGTTCGACCCGGCTTCCCAGCAGGACGTGATCTTCGGGGCTACGCTGAACAACAACCCGACGGTGCAGGATCCGTGGAACAGTACCCCCGCTTGGGGATACCCGTTCTCCGGCAGCGCGACCGCGCCGACTCCGATCACGTCGGCCAAGCTCGACAGCGGGGCGGGGGCCATCGGCCAGAATTCGGCGGGCCTGGGCGGCTACATGTGGTTCGACCATTCGATCTACGCCGAGCTGACCCTGTATACGGGGGCCAAGGTGGGCGGGGCCCATCCGCTGGACAGCAGCCAGGCGCCTTTGACGCACGGCATCGCCCCCTACTGGAGACTCGCGTACGAGAAACGCTGGGACCAGAACTCGCTGTCGGTCGGAACGTTTGGAATCCGTGCCGGCATTCATCCGGCCGGAACCATCCCGGGGTCGACTCCGGCGGCGCCCATTCCGCTGGCCGGGCCGACCGACCGCTACACCGATTACGGGCTCGACACGCAGTACCAGTACATCAGCGACGACCACCTGGTGAGCGCGTTCGGCACCTATTTTCACGAGAAACAGAATCGGGACGCGAGCTTCAAATACGGGTTGTCGGCGAATTCCAGCGACACGCTGAACACCGAGAAGCTCGCCGTGGAGTACTACTACCGCCGCAAGATCGGCGGCTCGGTCGGCATCTTCAACACGACGGGCAGCACCGACAGCGGCCTGTACCCGGCCGGCGCGGTGACCGGAAGCGGCTCCAACAGTCCGTCCAGCCGCGGCTACGTCTTCGAGCTCAACTATGTGCCGTTCCTGAACGTGAAGCTGCAGGTCCAGTACGTGGCCTACTCCAAGTTCAATGGCGGCGGGGGCAACTACGACGGGTCCGGTCGAAATGCTTCCGACAACAACACGTTGTATCTGCTGGGCTGGTTCAACTTCTAGCGCGCGACGCTACGAAGTCACCGCCCGATATCAGATGAAATCAATCAGCCTAACGAGGACGACCGTGAAAAGTGCCACTCTGAAGTTCCTGACATTGAGTGTGCTGGCCTGCTCGATCGGGCCGGTACTGGCCGACGTTTCAGAATCCGACAAGAAGGACGCCGCCAAGATGGCGAACGAGGTATGCGGCAACTGCCACGGGCCCGCCGGCCGCAGCACCGCCCCGACCTTTCCGAAACTGGCCGCGCAGACGCCCGCGTACATCGAGGCGCAGCTGAAGGCTTTCCGTGACCAGAGCCGGGGCGATCCGGACGCCATCGCCTACATGTGGGGCATGGCTTCGCAGCTGAACGACAACATGATCGTCGCGCTGGCCGACTACTTTTCCCAGCAGCGGCCGGCACCGGGGAGTCAGGCCAGTGCCGCGGCAATCGCGGCGGGGCGGCAAATCTACGAGCAGGGTGTTCCGTCCTCTCAGATTCCTGCCTGCGAAACCTGCCACGGCAAGGGCGCGGCCGGAGCCGGGCCATTTCCGCGCCTGGCCGGCCAGCATGCGCCGTATCTCTTCAAGCAGATGCTGGTGATCCAGAACGCTCTTCGCTCGGCGCCGGTGATGCACGGCATCGTCAAGGATCTGACGCCCCAGCAGATGCAACAGGTGGCCGCTTACCTCGCGTCGCTGTGATGGGTCCAAAGCCTGCTTCGTGATCGAACACGGCGATCAACGCGACCCGGCTGAAGATGGACTCCCTTTATCTGTTGATTCCTCTTTCAGTCATGTTGGTGCTGCTGATCGGAGCCGTGCTGACGTGGGCGGCGCTGTCCGGTCAGTTCGAAAACCTCGAGGCGGAGGGCAAACGCATCCTGGACGAGCGGGGCCAGTCCGAGCCGGAATAGGCAGAGCATCGTCCGACGAATTTATCAGAGGGCGCATCGGAACCACGGAACACGATCCAACAGGAGAACCCAGGATGAGCCGGTCGCAGGCACAAGCTCTGTACAACTTCGGCGTCGTGCGCGCCTTTTCGGTGATGACGGTCATCTGGGGCATCGTCGGCATGCTGGTGGGCGTTCTGATTGCGGCCGAGCTGGCATGGCCGGACCTGGTGCCGGCGATTCCGTGGCTCAGCTACGGTCGATTGCGCCCGCTGCATACCAACGCGGTGATCTTCGCGTTCGGCGGATGCGCGCTGTTCGCGACCTCGTATTACGTGGTGCAGCGAACCTGTCAGACGCGCCTGTTCGGGAGCGCCCTGGCCTGGTTCACGTTCTGGGGCTGGCAGCTGATCATTCTGGCCGGGGTCGTGACACTGCCGCTGGGCTATACCAGCGGCAAGGAATACGCCGAGCTGGAATGGCCGATCGACATCGCCATCACCGTGGTCTGGGTGAGTTACGCCATCGTGTTCTTCGGCACGCTCGCCAAACGCAAGGTCAGTCACATCTATGTGGCCAACTGGTTTTTCGGCGCCTTCATCATTACGGTGGCCCTGTTGCACGTGGTCAACAGCGCCGAGGTGCCGTGGGGGCCGCTGAAGTCGTACTCGGCTTACGCCGGCGCGCAGGACGCGATGGTGGAGTGGTGGTACGGGCACAACGCGGTCGGGTTTTTTCTGACCGCCGGCTTTCTGGGGATCATGTACTACTTCATTCCCAAGGCGGCCGAACGCCCCGTGTACTCGTACCGGCTGTCGGTAGTCCACTTCTGGGCCCTGATCTTCACCTACATGTGGGCCGGACCGCACCATCTGCACTACACGGCGCTGCCGGACTGGACGCAGTCGCTCGGCATGATCTTCTCGCTGGTGCTGCTGGCGCCGAGCTGGGGCGGCATGATCAACGGGATGATGACCTTGTCGGGTGCCTGGCATAAGCTGCGCGAGGACCCGATCCTGAAATTCCTGATCGTCTCGCTGTCGTTTTACGGCATGTCGACCTTCGAAGGGCCGATGATGGCGATCAAGACGGTCAACGCGCTGTCGCACTACACGGACTGGACCATCGGCCACGTGCACTCGGGCGCGCTGGGCTGGGTCGGACTGGTGACGATCGGCGCGCTGTACTACCTGATCCCGCGCCTGTACGGGCGCACGCAGATGTACTCGGTGCGACTGGTCACCGCCCATTTCTGGATCGCGACCGTCGGCATCGTGCTGTACATCGCCGCCATGTGGATCGCCGGCGTGATGCAGGGACTGATGTGGCGCGCCATTAACGACGACGGCACGCTCACCAACACGTTCGTCGAGAGCGTGAAGGCGACTTATCCGTTCTACGTGATCCGGCTGGCAGGCGGTGCGCTGTACCTGAGCGGCATGTTGGTGATGGCTTACAACATGTTCAAGACTATCGCTGCCGGACGAACGGTCGAGGAGCCGATTCCGGCCGTGCTGGCGCACGCCTGACGCACTCATGCCTGACAAATCGGAAACCTGACAATGAACCACGATTTCATCGAACGCAATTCGTGGCTGCTGATCATGCTGATCGTGCTGGTGGTGGCGGTCGGCGGCCTGGTGGAGATCGTCCCGCTGTACTTCCAGCGCCAGACGACGGAGCCGGTGGCAGGAATCAAGCCGTATCCGCCGCTGCGCCTGATGGGCCGCGACATCTACATCCGGGAGGGTTGCTACAACTGCCATTCGCAGATGATCCGGCCGTTCCGGGCCGAGGTGATGCGGTACGGCCATTACTCGGTGGCCGGAGAGTCCGTCTACGACCACCCGTTCCAGTGGGGCAGCAAACGAACCGGTCCGGATCTGGCCCGGGTCGGCGGGCGCTATTCGGACGAGTGGCTGCGCATCCATTTCAACAACCCGCGCGACGTCGTGCCGGAATCGAACATGCCGCGCTACCCGTGGCTGGCGCGCACTGCGCTGGAGGATTCGGACATCCAGGCGCGCATGCGCGCGCTGCGTACGGTCGGTGTTCCGTATTCGGACGAGGAGATCGCGCAGGCACCTGGTGCGGTCCGGGGACACACCGAGGTCGAGGCCCTGATCGCGTATCTGCAGGGCCTGGGCATCGAGCTGCGCAACGTGCGCGACTAGGAGCAACCATGGATCTGGTGACAGTTCGGATCGTGTGGACGGTGGCGACCTTCGTCGTCTTCGTTGCGATCGTGATATGGGCCTGCAGCGCACGGGCCGGCCGTGGGTTCGAGGCGGCCGCGCGGCTGCCGTTTGAAGATGAGGTGGACGATGCGGCCAAATGCCGCGGTCGCGAGCGGAGCGGTCAATGAGCGACTTCAGCAGCGGTTTCTGGGACTACTACGTGGCGATCATCGCGGTCGTTTCGATCGTCGGTTGCGCGGTCTTCCTGAGACTTCAGAGCAGCGTGCGGATCAAGCTGGACAAGGACGGGCAGCCAGAGACCACGAATCATGTGTGGGACGGCGACCTGCGCGAGCTGCAGCAGCCGATGCCGCGCTGGTGGGTGGCCTTGTTTTACCTCACCGTGGCGTTTGCGCTGGGCTACCTGTTCCTGTTTCCAGGCCTGGGCACCCGCTACAAAGGCGCTCTGAACTGGAGCTCGGCCGGTCAGCTCAAGGGCGAGGTGGCGGCAGCCGATGCGCGCTTCGGCCCGATGTTCGACGCGTTCCTGAAGCAGGACCTGGTGCAGGTGGCGGCCGATCCGCGTGCCCACCAGATCGGTGAGCGCATTTTCCTGAACACCTGCTCGCCGTGTCACGGCTCCGACGCGCGAGGTGGAAACGGTTTTCCGGACCTGACGCGCGAAGAAAAGATCTGGGGCGGAACGCCGGAGTTGATCGAAACGACCATCACCGACGGCCGCGAAGCCCTGATGCCGCCGATGGCTGCCGCGGTCGGATCCCGCGAAGATGTTGTCGACCTGGCCAACTATGTGCGGTCGCTGTCTCATTCGGCGTCCGATGCAGCCAGGGCTGCCCGCGGACAGCCGAAATTCATGGTGTGCGCGGCCTGCCACGGGCCCGAGGGCAAAGGCAACCCGCAGATCGGGGCGCCGAATATCGGCAGGTCGGTTTTGAGGTACGGCAGCAGCGTCGACTCGGTGGTCGATGCGATCGACCATGGGCACCATGGCGTGATGCCGGCGCACAAGGACGTGCTGACGCCGGCGCAGATCCACCTGGTGGCCGCTTACGTCTATTCATTGAGTCACCCGGCGCCCCAACCGGTGTCGCTGCAGGCAACTCAGTAGGCCGATCAATGGCGCCGTGCGGCACCCAGCGGGTGGATCAGGTCGTCATCCCCCTGTACGAGAAGGCGCCCGAGATCTATCCGCGCGCGCGGGTCGGCCCGTCGCTCGGACGGTTCCAGCGCTGGCGCTGGGTCATGGTGTGGGTGACCCAGTTCGTCTTCTACGCGGGGCCGTGGTTTCGCTGGAACGGCCGCCAGGCTTTCCTGTTCGACCTGGCGCAGCGCAAGTTCTACCTGCTGGGTCTGGTGCTGTGGCCGCAGGACGTGATCTACCTGACCGGCATACTGGTGATCAGCGCACTGTCGTTATTTCTGTTCACTGCGGTCGGCGGCCGCCTGTGGTGTGGCTACGCCTGCCCGCAGACGGTCTACACCGAAATCTTCATGTGGATCGAGCGCCGGATCGAAGGCGACCGGTCCCGACGCATGGCGCTGGATCGCGCGCCGATGTCGGCGCGCAAGCTCGCGCTGAAAAGCGCCAAGCATGCCGCCTGGGTCGGAACCGGGCTGTGGACCGGATTCACATTCGTGGGGTTCTTCACCCCGATCCGGGAACTCGGGTCGTCGGCGCTGCACCTCGATCTGGGCCCATGGGAAGCCTTCTGGATTCTGTTCTACGGCTTCGCCACCTACGGAAATGCCGGGTGGCTGCGCGAGCAGGTCTGCAAGTACATGTGCCCGTACGCGCGGTTTCAGAGCGCGATGTTCGACCAGGACACGCTGGTCATTACTTACGACGCCGCGCGCGGCGAACCGCGCGGCGCGGTCGGCCGCAGCCAGGATCGGGCGGCGGCCGGGTTGGGCGGCTGCCTGGATTGCGGGTTCTGCATCCAGGTCTGCCCGACCGGCATCGACATCCGCAACGGGCTGCAGTACGAGTGCATCGGGTGTGCGGCTTGCATCGACGCCTGCGACTATGTGATGCAGAAGAACCACCAGCAAAAGGGTTGGATCCGGTACACGACCATGCGGGCCGTCGGCGAGCACCTGGCACCCCGCCAGGTGCTGGCGCACGTGGTGCGGCCTCGCGTTCTCGTGTATGGCGCGATCCTGATCGCCATCTGTGGCGCCCAGATCGCGTCGCTCGCGCTGCGTGTTCCGTTGAAGGTCGACGTGATCCGCGACCGCGGCGCGCTGGCGCGGGAGGTGGAGGGCGATCAGGTCGAGAACACGTACCGGCTCCAGGTCATGAACACGACCGAGCGCCGCCAGTCCTACGCGATCCGGGCCGAAGGCGTTCAGGGTCTGCGGGTCGCATCGGAGCCGAAATTCGAGGTGGAACCTGCCTCGACCCGATCGGTCGTGTTGCGGCTGCAGGCTCCGCGCGATTCGATTCCGCCCGGTTCGAACCGGGTCAACCTTCAGATCCGGTCTTCGGACGACGACGCCATCGCCGTGAATGAGAGGACCGTGTTTTTTGGTGTCCGCCGCTGAGCCGGCGCATTTGACAGGAGCGCACGCGATGACCGAAGCCCTCAAGTCGAACATCTGGTACCGCGAGCCCTGGCCCTGGATCGTGATGTCGGGGCCGGCGGTCGTCGTGGTCGCAAGCTTCGTGTCGGCCTTTCTTGCGGTGCGCGGCGCCGACCCGGTGGTCGACGAAGACTATTACGAGCGCGGGCTCCACATCAATGCAGAGCTGGCGCAGGATCAGCAGGCGGCCCGGCTGCACCTGGAGTCGGACCTGCAGATCTTCGGGCTGCGTCGCGGCGATGAGGTTCGCGTGCGCGTGATCTCGGCGGAGCCGCTGCGCGACACCACGCTTCGCATCCGGCTGACCCACCAGGGCAGTGCGTTCACCGAGCGCTCGGCGGTGCTGGGACGCGTACCTGGTGCGCCCAGCACGGCCACCTTTTACGGGCAATGGCTGCAGGCCCCGGACGACGATCTGACCGTCGCGGCCGGCAACTGGCGGGCGGTGATCGAGGCCAGCAACTGGCGCATTGAAGGCCCGGCCGGCGGCGACGTGCATCTGCGCGCCGAGTGAGGGCGCCCGCATTCCGGTACGAACGCGCTAACGCATGAAAGGATTTCAGATGGTCGGTCAACCTTTACGCGAAGTGGAGATTCCGGACCCTTCGCTGCTGCGCCGGTTCGATGTTGCCGGGCCCCGCTACACCTCGTATCCGACCGCCGACCGCTTCAGCGAAGCCTTCGACGCGGATTCGCATGCGGGCTGGCTGCGCTCGCGCGTGGTGATGCCGGTCAGGCCATTGTCGCTTTATGTCCATATTCCGTTCTGCAACACGATCTGCTACTACTGCGCCTGCAACAAGGTCATCACGCGCGATCACGGCAAGGCGGTCGAATACCTCGAATACCTCGAGCGCGAAATCGAGCTGATCGCCAGCCTGCTGCCGCCGGGGCAACGTGTGGAGCAGCTGCATCTGGGCGGTGGATCGCCGACCTATCTGTCCAGCGAGGAACTGCAGCGCCTGCTGGAGATGATCACCAGGCGCTTCCCGCTTGAAAAGCACGGTGAGCACGGGGTCGAGGTCGATCCCAGGACGGCGCCACCGGACAAGATACGCACGCTGGCTAGGCTCGGCTTTAACCGCCTGTCGGTGGGTGTTCAGGACTTCGACCTGCAGGTACAACGCGCGGTCAACCGCGTCCAGAGCTTCGAGATGACGCAGGCTGCCATGACGGCGGCTCACGATGCCGGGTTCCAGTCGCTCAATCTGGACTTGATTTACGGTCTGCCCCAGCAGAGTCGCGACACCTTCTCCCGGACGCTGGACCAGGTCCTGGAACTGGCGCCGGATCGGGTGGCCCTGTACCACTACGCGCACCTGCCGGAGCGGTTCAAGCCGCAGCGCCGCATCAGCTCCGCGCAGGTCCCCTCGCCCGAGGAGAAGCTGCACATCATCATGCTGGCGATTCGGCGTCTGACCGCGTCCGGCTACGAATACATCGGGATGGATCATTTTGCGCGGGTCGATGACGATCTGGCACGGGCCCAGCGGCAGGGCCGCTTGCACCGTAACTTCCAGGGATACAGCACGCGCCCCGACTGCGACCTGGTCGGTCTGGGCGTATCGGCCATCAGCAAGGTCGGACCGACCTATTCGCAGAACGCCGGCTCGCTCGAGAAGTACTACGATCGCCTGCGCTCCGGCCTGCTGCCCACGGCACGCGGTGTGCTTCTGAGCGCGGACGATCTGCTGCGGCGT
>Ga0210409_10001119_pt1 | contig 37058 bp, 25 predicted proteins | sample IncBWH17MmetaG_FD_161649 | JGI IMG/M metagenome (GOLD analysis project Ga0210409, IMG submission 161649) | Forest soil microbial communities from Barre Woods Harvard Forest LTER site, Petersham, Massachusetts, United States - Inc-BW-H-17-M | ecosystem: Environmental > Terrestrial > Soil >... | reverse complement strand
TTGGAGGAAATGAATCCTATCCAGGCATCTTTCAACCATTCGGTGGATTCGCGGACGACACTCCTGTTGAGGACAGTTACGTTTCATTGCCGGACATCCCTGGTATTGGATTCGAATCAAAAAAAGAACTTTTCCGGCTATTAAAGACGCTTTCCGATAGTTAGAGGCTGCTATCGAGAGGAAAACCTTGTTGGCAGAAACACACGAGACTCCCGCCCACAAACTCAGGCGACGAAATAACATTACTCTTCAAGTCTTTGTGGCTATCGCCGCAGCGATAGCACTGGGCATTCTCGATCCCCCCCTTGCCCTGAAAATGAAGCCGCTTGGTGATCTGTTCATCAAGCTTATCCGCATGGCCATCGCCCCCATCGTGTTTCTCTGCGTTTCAACGGGCGTTGCGCACATCGGCGACCTTCGCAAGGTGGGGCGCATCGGTCTCAAGGCTCTAATCTATTTCGAATTGGTGACCACGCTTGCTCTCGCTATCGGTCTGGCGTCAGTCACAATTTTTAAACCTGGGGTTGGGGTCACCGCTCAGCCGTCGGCCTCTGCTGCTGGGGACTACGCGGCCTACGCCACTAAGGGGAAGGCGTTTTCATTTCTTGAGTTCGTGATGGGAACCGTCCCCGACAACTTTTTGGGGGCTTTCGTAAAAGGTGATTTGCTGCAGGTAGTGGTGATCGCCTTGTTGGTCGGTATGGTCCTGATTGCCATGGGGACTCGCGGCCATCCAGTGGTGCGGGCTTTAGACAGCGCGATGAACGTCTTTTTTGGAATGATCAAAATCATCATGCGCGTGGCTCCCTTAGGAGCTTTTGGGGCGATGGCATTCACGGTAGGCAAATTTGGAACTAGCGCCTTGTATGCTTTGTCAAAGCTTGTCCTGGTCACTTATCTGACCGAAGCTTTTTATGTTTTCGTTGTTTTGGGGCTTATCGCTCACTTCTTCGGTTTTAGCCTGATTCGCTTCATTAAATACATTCGCGACGAAATCCTTCTGGTTATCGGCACGTCTTCGTCCGAGAGCGTTCTGCCTCAACTGATGCAAAAACTTGAGCGATTCGGGGCCTCGCGTTCTGTGGTTGATTTGGTCTTGCCAACTGGATACGCATTCAATCTGGGTGGCTTGGCCCTATCTTTGCCAATCAGCACCGTTTTTATTGCCCAGGTCTATAACGTACAGCTCGGCTTCACCCGTCTCTTAGCCCTGGTAGCCATCATGTTAGTGACGTCGAAGGGAGCCGCTGGCGTCACCGGAGCTGCTTTCATAGTTTTGGCGACGACTGTGGGTGCATCAGGAATCCTGCCGGTAGAGGGACTTGCGCTCGTGTTTGCTGTCGATACCTTCCTATCCATGGCGCGAGCGCTCGCAAATGTTATTGGGAATGGAGTCGCGACGATCGTGGTTGCAAAGTTGGAGCATGAGTTTAATCCGGAACCGGTTGCCGTGGCCATTTCCCAATAACCGGGGCTAAAAACCAAAGGGGCAAAACACCGCAATGGGTGAGGATCAAAACACGACGCGATTTGCGGGGAGCAAGGACAGTCTTTTGACTCGGCGCGGCTTATTACAACGCGCCGCTTGGATTTTCCCTGCTACGGTCTTTTTACCCAGTTGGGTAAGCGCCGCGCCAGAAGTGAGCCCCGCGATGGCCAAGTTGAGCACCTACATGGCCGCAGCCCGCGACACTGAGCTGCCAGAAAAAGTCGTTCAAGACGCGAAGTTCCACATCTTGGACACGGTGGCGGCCATGGTTTCCGGATCTGAATTGCCGCCAGGCCGGGACGCGATCCGATTTGCTCAGACGTATGGCGGCGGACAAAAGATCGCGACGGTTGTCGCCTCAAGGACTCTATGTGGGCCGATGGATGCGGCTTTCGCGAACGGGGAGTTGGCTCATGCCGATGAAAGCGATGACGATTACACCTCAGGCGGGGCACATCCAGGCTGTGCAGTCGTGCCCGCCACGCTAGCACTAGGAGAGCAGTTTGAAATTAGCGGGACGCACTTTCTGCGCGCGGTGACACTCGGCTACGACATTGGAATGAGAGCATACAAAACCTTGAAAGGAGGCGTTCTAACCGAAACCCACAACTTGGTAGGCACGATGGGAGCGTCGGCGGCCAGTGGCTGCGTCGCGAGCCTCAATGTCCAACAGATGCGTTGGCTGCTCGACTATGCGACGCAACAGGCCGGGGCCGGCATCGGTACATGGCGCGACGATCTTGAACATATTGAAAAGGGTTTTCTGTTTGGTGCAATGGGAGCGCGCAATGGGGTTACCGCTGCGCTGCTGGTGCGATCGGGATGGACCGGCATGAACGATGTCTTGGCTGGCCCGCAAAATTTCGTCAAATCCTACGCACCGAAAGCCGATCCAGCCAAACTATCCGAAGACCTCGGTAAGCGTTATGAAGTCTCGCTGACGAGCCTCAAGGCTTGGACTACCGGTGGTCCGATTCTGTCGCTACTCGACGCGATCGTGAACTTAAGAAAGCAGCGTCCATTCGAGGCCAGCGATGTGCGGCATGTCGTCGTACGTTCGGCCACCAGCCAGGCCGAGCGGGTGAACAACCGCGAAATGCCGGACATCAATGTTCAATATCTCGTTGCGGTGATGCTGATTGACAAGACTGTTTCATTCCATGCGGCGCACGACAAAGCACGTATGCAGGATCCCGAAATTCTTCGCGAAGAGGCCAAGGTTGAGCTGATTGGTGATGAGGAACTCGAACACCTTTTACCGACTCGGGTAGGTGTGGTCGAGATCGAACTAACAGAGGGGACCCGTCTTAGCGAGCGCGTGGAGAATGCACGGGGTACTCCTGAAAATCCGATGACCCGCGAAGAGATCGTTGCAAAAGCTCGCAGCTTGATGACGCCCGTTCTCGGTGCAACGACAGCCACGAAGCTAATCGATCGGTTGCTTGAGATTGAAAACATCAAGAACATCCGGGAGCTTCGTCCCTTGCTGCAACGAGCGTAATTCGGAATTCGTGCCGCACGTCTGTTCAGGATGGAGTGGCTATGATGAACCCGCGGTCAGTGGCCGCGCAGAAACACGGGCAGCTAGGAATAAGTGGCAGGCTTCACCCACGATTGCGATTGCTGCTTGCAGTCTTACTGTGTTTGTTGCCGCCTGTCACGCTAGCCCAAGTTACGGGAGGCAGTATCGCTGGGACCGCGAGAGGGGACTCCGGCTCCGTAATTCCGGGAGTTCAAATCTCTATAAAAGATGTCACAACCGGCCAGGTCAGGACAATGCAGACGGATACTTCGGGCTCGTACAGTCTACCTGCACTGCCTGTTGGCAACTACGAATTGAGAGCTTCCACTCCTGGTTTCGTTACTCTAGTCTTGACCGGGATTCACATAGCTGCGGGAAGTGAGCACGTACTTGATATTCGCATGCGCCCGGGCAATTCTCAGACCGTAGTTGCCGCTGCCGCACCGAGCGTGCAGGCAAATCCTTCGTCTGGAAACGTTGGCAAATCCGTCGTGGAAAATACGCCGCTCAACGGACGCGATTGGACTCAGCTTGCGACTTTGCAAGCGGGCGTCACCGGCGTTCAAACCGGAAGCTCCACTGGTGGTGGAAATACGGAACGCGGCTTTGGGGCGCCAGTAAGCATTTCCGGAGCACGACCCGACCAAAATAGTTATCGACTGGACAGAATCAGCATCAACGATTACTCCAATGGCGCTCCCGGCAGCGTACTTGGTGACAATCTGGGAATCGACGCTGTTGAGCAAGTCTCTGTTTTGGGCAGCAACTATCCTGCGGAATATGGACGAACTTCAGGCGGCGTGATTAATGCGGTCACTCGTTCCGGAACCAAATCGTTTCACGGGGATGTCTACGAATTCTTTCGCAATAGCGTATTGGATGCACGAAACTTTTTTGACGGCAGAATCCCCCCGTTCAAGCGCAATCAGTTTGGCGCTTCAGCAGGTGCACCGATCCAGAAGAATCGCACGTTCATTTTCGGAGACTATGAGGGTCTTCGCCAATCACTCGGTGTGACCACGGTAGACACCGTCCCCTCGGCAGCTGCACGCTCTGGAAACCTCTCCACCGGAGCCGTTACCGTAGATCCCAAGGTACTTCGCTTCATTAATGCCTTCTATCCGTTGCCGAATGGCCCTCTCCTGGGCAATGGCGATACCGGGATTTTTTCCTTCGCTGGCCAGGAAATAACCAATGAAAACTATTTCACTGTCCGAGTGGATCGGAAATTTACCGATAAAGACACACTGTCCGGCACCTACATGCGTGATAACTCCGAGACCGTGCAGCCCGACAACTTCAACGAGTTGCTATCCAATACTGTTTCGCGGCGTCAAGTGGTAACCCTTCGCGCGGAGCACTTATTTAGTGCCACTTTCTTGAATTCCGCTCGCTTCGGTTTCAGTCGTTCAGTTGGGATTACTGGAGGCTTAACCAAGATTCTGGATTCGAATATGCTCGATCCCTCTTTCGGATTTGTGCCTGGAGGATTGGCCGGTGAAATACGAGGGGTGCCGGGTTTGACCAATTTCTCCGGCGCGCCCACGGCTGGGGGAGTTCTTCTGTCCGAGAAGTCTCTTGCCTGGAATTCCTTCCAAGGCGGTGACGATATTTTTCTCACCCGCGGTATCCACAGCATAAAGTTCGGCGTGATCGTTGAACATATGCAGGACAACCAGCTATCGCTACCTGCCGTAAACGGACGTTTTCGTTTCGATTCGCTGCAGAATTTTCTGACCAATCGGCCCCTAGAATTTCAGGGAGCCAGCAATTCTTATGTACCTGACGTCGGCTTACGTCAAACCTTGTTCGGCGGCTATTTGCAGGATGATGTTCGCTTGCAAAAAAATCTCACCGTGAATCTTGGGTTGCGCTATGAAATGGCTACCGTTCCGACAGAAGCACATAACCGCATCTCGAACCTGCGGAATTTGACCGATGCTGTGCCTCACGTAGGCGCACCGTTTTTCTCGAACCCAACTTTGCGGAATTTCGAGCCCCGCGTCGGCTTTGCCTGGAATCCTCGAGCTGAAAAGACCCTGGTGCGTGGCGGATTCGGCATTTTCGATGTGCTGCCGCTACCTTACGAATTTGAATCTTCATTTCAACTGGCTGAACCGTTTGTTAATTCTGTCTTCGCCAATACACTTCAACCCGGCATGTTCCCAACCGGTGCTTTTCAAGCATTCGGCAATCAATCAAATTTCGGGCTTGGCAGCTTTTATGAATTCCATCCCAAACGCAATTACGTGATGCAGTGGAATTTGGGAATCGCGCGGGAGCTGACCTCCACGCTTTCACTGACCATCGGGTATGTTGGCTCTCGTGGAGTTCACCTTCCGTACCGTGTCGACAACATTGATATGGTTCTTCCTACCCTTACTGCGGCAGGCTATGTGTTCCCACCGACAGCGACCAGCACTACGCTGAATCCGAATTTTGGCCGCATCAATTCGACCCTCTGGCAAGCCAGTTCCTTTTATGACGCTCTGCAAGCTAACGTCGCCAAGCGTGTCAGCCATGGCATCGAATTGCGCGGCGCATACACGTGGGGCAAAAGTATCGACACATTATCCGCGACTGCAGCGGACGATGCCTTTCCAAATGGATTGTTCAATCAACTCTTCTTTGATCAGCGCACTGCGCGCGGGCTCTCCGATTTTAATGTCGCGCAAACTTTGGTTTTGAGTTTTACCTGGGAATTGCCAAGCGCGGATCGAAGTTCTCGAGCTTTGACCTGGGCCGCCAGTGGTTGGCAATTGGGCGGGCTATACAAAGCGAGTTCCGGCCAGCCTTTCACGCCAATACTGGGCGGTGATCCCGCGGGCCAAAAATTGGATGAGACCAGCCAACTTCCGAACCGTTTGAGCGGACCGGGCTGCCAGACCCTAACTAATGTGGGAAATCCTAACGACTACATCAAGACGCAGTGTTTGGCCTTTCCGGGTCCGAACAAATGGGGGAATTTGGGTCGCAACACGTTGATTGGCCCCGGGGTGTCCAAGCTGGACGTTTCTGTATTCAAAAACAATCGCGTCCGGCGCATCTCGGAAAATTTTAACGCGCAGTTCCGAGCGGAATTCTTCAACGTACTCAATCGTGCTAACTTCGCCTCGCCGACTGATCATTCCACCGTTTTCGATCAAAGTGGCAACCCTATCTCAAGTGCCGGGCTCGTCACTTCCACGCAAACAACCTCTCGTCAAATTCAGTTTGCCTTGAAGTTAATTTGGTGAATTGGCACTTGAGTGTAGGCCATAAAGATCGGCCGAGGCTCAATTCCCAGAAAAAAACTTCGACAGTCTGGCGATTAAAAAGTGCGCAGCAATTTCTCCCCTGCAAATATTAATCGAACATTTAGAAATATTTATCTTCGTGAGCATGGTGAACACGCCAGAATTCTCCGATCGCTTGTTGGATCAACAGTTCCTTGCAGAGCCCGATTCTCCATAAGCGCTATGCACAATTTGGTCTTGAGCTATCTTAAGTTTCGATTGGACACCGTGGCGCAGAGTCTTTAAGGTCACCGGCGAAAAGGTCGTGACCAACCCCTCGATGAGTTGCGTGGGAGATGGACCAGACCCCGAGGAGAACATTGATGATTTTTGGTCGCGGTTTGTTGGTGTGTGCGTTATTGCTGATTGCGGTACTCGCATCACCGCCAGTCCACGCACAAGTCGTGGGAGCCACTCTGGCCGGTACGGTGACGGACGGCTCTGGCGCGGCGGTTGCCAACGCTGACATTTCCATAAAAAATACCGCCACAGGAGTCGTTCGCGAAGTTACAACGGACTCGGCTGGTTTTTACAGTGCACCGAACTTGTTGCCCGGAATTTATGAAATCACCGCAGCAGCCACCGGATTTTCCACCTACCGGGAAAAAGACCTGACGCTTACGGTCGGAGGTTCACAGTCCTTGAATATTTCCTTGAGGCTCGGCCAAGTAAGTGAACACGTAGATGTCTCCGACGTTCCGATGGATGTGCAACTCGCCTCATCAACAATAAGCGCCGAGGTCAATGCCACAACAATGCGCGAGCTGCCATTGAATGGGCGCGATTGGACGCAACTCGCTACTCTGCAGCCGGGGGTCATTTCCGTGCGAGTTGAGCAGGGCCCCAGCAATCGCGGCAATTCCGGATACGGCACACTTTTAACCATCTCCGGCCACCAACCTTTCGAAAATAATTACCGCGTCGACGGACTGAGCATCAACGATTATTCCAACGGTTCCCCGGGAAGTACGCTCGGTGTGAACTTGGGGGTGGACGCGATTCAGGAGTTTTCTGTTCTGACCAGCAACTATTCGGCGGAGTATGGCCGAGCGTCAGGCGGGGTCATCAACGCGATCACCAAGTCCGGGACTAACGAATTTCACGGCGACGCTTACTGGTTCCTGCGCAGCAGGAGGTTAGATGCGCGAAATTACTTCGACACAACTCTGCCGCCCTTCCATCGCAACCAATTCGGTGTCTCTGGCGGGGCCTCCATCATAAAAAATAAAACCTTCGTCTTCGCGGACTACGAAGGAATCCGCCAGGATAAGAGCGACACTTTCAGCAATCTGGTGCCTTCGGCGGCCGCACGTGCTGGCACGTTGTGTTCGCAGCCTGACGGTACCTGTCAGACCTCCACGATCACGGTTGATCCGAAAGTAAAACCCTATTTGGGCTTTTGGCCACTCCCCAACGGAGGTTTGATAGGGAACGGAGACACAGGCGTCTTCAACACGTCAGGAATCGAGCGCTTATCGGAAAATTACATCACGGTCAAAGTCGACCACCATTTTTCGGATAAGGACAGCCTTGCGGGCAGCTGGTTCTACGACAAGGCGCCCCTCACGCAGCCGGACTCGCTGGTGGATGTGCTCACGGAAAATTTCACGTTCCGGCAAATGTTCAGCGTAGAAGAGACTCACATCTTCAGTCCGTCACTCGTGAATACGGCGCGCGTGGGTTTTAATCGTGTGCGAGCTCTGGTGACGGCACCCGTGAGTGCCATCAATCCTCTGGCCAAGGATCCGAGCCTCGGCGCGATTCCCGGACGCTTTTCGCCCGAACTTGTGGTACCAGGTATCGCCACTATGGACGGATCGTTGGGCGTCATTTCTGAAGACATCCTCACTTGGAATTCTTACCAATTCTATGACGACGCGTTTCTCACTCGCGGCACTCACTCCTTGAAGTTCGGGTTTGCCTGGGAACATATGCAAGATTATGAGTTCTCGGGAGCCGGCGCTAACGGAAGTTTCACTTTCCCTTCCCTGGCTGGATTTCTTCAAAACCAGCCCGCCACCGTCACGCTGGACGATCCCACTTCCACCCGGCCAATTTACGTGCACCAGTCCCTTTTCGGAGCCTATGTTCAGGACGATTGGCATTGGCGTTCGAATCTAACGCTGAACTTCGGTATGCGTTACGAGCCGGTAACGTTACCGACCGAGACTCACAACACATTCGCCGTCTTAACCACTCTCACCAGTCCGGTCGAAACGCCTGTAAAGACTCTCTGGGCGTCAAACCAAACGCTGCGCAATTTTCAGCCGCGCATCGGTTTCGCATTGGATCCGTTCCGGAACGGCAAAACAGCTGTACGTGGCGGCTTTGGTATTTTTGATGTCCTGCCGCTTTCCTGGGAGTACACCCATCAGAGCACCGGGGTTCTGCCGTATGAACTGGCGGTCGGCTCCTCGACGCTGCCTCAAGGTTCCTTTCCCACCGGAGCGCTTTCCCAGGTTCCCTTTACCGACCCCACGACTGTAGGAAATCGCTACATAGAACAGCACCCCAAACGCAACTACGCCATGAATTGGAATCTCAATATCCAGCGGGATATTGCTCCCAATCTGGCGGCTGCCATCGCTTACGTGGGTTCTCGTTCCGTCCATTCGCCGTTCAGCACCGATGACAGCAACATGGTCATTCCAACTCTAACGTCGGCCGGGTACCTTTGGCCCTGCGATCAGTCAGTGGCGGGTTTTCCGTTGACTCCGTGCACAGGCTTGGGGGGGCCCGGTGCCCGGCTGAACCCCAACGTGGGCCGCATTCGCGCCACATTCTGGGATAACAGCTCTTCTTATCACGGCCTCCAACTCGGGGCGATCAAACGGATGAGCCACGGGTTCCAGACGCAGGCCAGCTATACCTGGAGCAAATGCATCGACATGGGCTCAGGTAGCCTGCTTGGGGACCCGTACGCGAACTCACTCTCCAGCCTGATGTTTTTTAATCGCGGTGGCCGCCGTGGCGTGTGCGACTTCAACATCACCCACAATCTGGTCGTGAACTACCTATGGCAACTTTCCAAGCCAAAGTTTGGGGGAGCGGTCGCGCAATACGCTCTGGGCGGTTGGGAAATCGGTGGGATCATCGCCGCCAGCACGGGTTCGCCGTTTACCGTCGGCATCGCAGGTGATCCGCTCGGTCAAAACAGCACAGATCCAAAAGATTTCGCGTCCCGCGTGTCAGGCCCCGGGTGCAGCAACCCGGTCAACCCCGGCAATATTAACAACTACTTGAAGCTCAGCTGTTTCAGCGTTCCGGTTGTTCCCGCTTCGTTCGCGTCGGTGTGCCAACCCGCTATCAGACAAGATGCCAATGGGAATCCAGTCGCGATTCCAAACACCTGCATGAATCTTTTTGGCAATGCCGGGCGAAACAGCATAGTCGGGCCCGGCCTGGTCAACTTCGATTTCTCGGCGGTCAAAAACACCCACATCGAAAAAATCTCGGAAACGTTCAACGTTCAGTTCCGCGCTGAGTTCTTTAACATCCTGAACCATCCCAACTTTCAAGCACCGCTCGACAACAGAATCCTCTTCGATCAGAACGGCGCAGCAGTTGGCGGAGCTGGTGCGATTGATACCACCTCCACGCCGCCTCGGCAAATTCAGCTGGGATTAAAAGTGATCTGGTAATCGGCTACCAGGAGAAAGAGTATGCGCTTACGCTTAAGAATACCCACGATGCTGCTCGCCGCTTGTCTCATGCCGTGGGCATCGTGCGACGCAGACCGCTCATTTCATCTGGTGGAAGCATCGATAACAGATATTCATGCGGCCATTCAGGCCGGAACTCTTACCTGTCACAGTTTGGTCAAACAATACCTGGACCGCATCGAGGCTTACGACAAGCAAGGGCCGGCGGTCAATTCCATCATCTATATAAACCCTCGGGCCCTGGAACAAGCCGATGCCATGGACCACGAATTCAAGAGCACCCACAAACTAAAGCCTCTTGGGTGCATCCCTATCGTTTTGAAAGATAATTTCGAAACTGCGGATATGCCGACGACCGCCGGGTCCGTCTTATTGAAGGGATTGCAACCGACCAAAGATGGCTTCGCGGTTACCAAGCTGCGGGAAAACGGCGCGCTGATTCTTGGTAAGGCTAATCTGCAGGAATTCGCCAGTGGGGGAATTTCAGTAAGCTCACTGGGTGGGCAGACCCGCAATCCCTATGATTTAAGTAGGACTCCGGGAGGTTCATCGGGGGGGACCGGTGCCGCAGTTGCCGCCAACTTTGCTGCGACTGGCACTGGCTCCGACACCGGTGGATCGATTCGCTCTCCATCCTCAGCCAACAACTTAGTCGGCATCCGGCCAACTACCGGCCTGATTAGCCGCAATGGCATCATCCCGGTTTCAGTGACTCAGGACACCATTGGACCGATGACCAGGAATGTAGCGGACTGCGCGCGCATGCTCGACGCCATGGTGGGGTATGACCCCAACGATCCACTCACGGCATTGAGTGTCGGGCATATTCCCCCGAGCTACACCGCTTTTCTGCAGAACGGATTGCGAGGTGCGCGGCTTGGCGTGCTCAAGAACCTCTTCGGCCATGGCCCAGAGAACGAAGAAGTCAACAAGGTTATGGCTGCCGCGATTGAAGTGCTTAAACACCAGGGCGTGGTAATTGTGCCCGTCGAGGATCCCGGCATCGATCCGGATTATTTTAATGCCAACGTCCGGCTTAATGAATTTGAATTCCAAACAGATATCAACCGGTACTTGAAAGCTCAAGGTTCCCGCGTCTCCGTGCATTCGCTGGCCGAAATTATTGAATCGGGGAAGTTCGACAAGGGCACTCTTACAAAATTTTTCGCTAATGTCCGAAGCCACCCCGAAGGTTTCGCTGATCCTGCATACAAGGACCGCCGGATCAAAATCGATGCAATTAGAATCGAGGTGGCCAACCTGATGGCGCAAAATAACCTGAACGCGCTCGTGTTTCCGCATCAAAAGTGCCTGGTCGTCCCCATTGGTGAGACAAATCAGCCCGGCATTAATGGAGTGGTGGCCGCGTTGGCAGGTTTTCCGTCCATCGTGGTTCCCGCGGGCTTCTCCTCGCCCACAGCCCATGCGCCGATCGGAGTGCCGGTCGGAATGGAAATTGTTGGGCACCCGTGGGGTGAGCCTGAATTGCTGAAACTTGCTTATGGCTTTGAGCAGGCCACCCACGCGCGCAGACCGCCGCAGTCCACCCCGGTCCTCGTAAAAAATTGAAGGATTGCAAACTGAGACTACGTGAAAATTAAATTTAACGATCTTGCACATTGTTCGCGGTACATGCGCGAAAAGAAATGCGCAAATTCATGAAATTCAGGCACGCGATGTGCTACATCGAGTTCGTCGTGCTTTAGAAACACTCAATCGAGGAGTTCGGATGAAGAAATATTTGCTAAGTTGGCGGCTTGCTTGTTTCGCATTGACTGGAATAGTCGCGATGGCAAGTCCGCCGGGGCCGGGCTATCACCTGCTTAAGAAAATCCACTTGAGCGCAGCACCGGGCGGCGGCGAAGATTTCGACTACATCACCGTGGATTCCGCGGCGCGGCGTGTCTATCTCTCGCACGGTGCCGAAGTGAAGGTGCTCGACGCCGATAATTTTTCCGTGGTGGGCACCATTTCCGGCTTGAAGGGCTGCCATGGTGTTCTGATACTTCCCGAGCTTGGTAAGGGATTTGTGACCGACGGAGATGCCGCCAACGTGGCAGTGTTCAATCTCAAGACACTCAAAGTCACCCGCAAAATCAAAAGCTCCCCGGACACCGACTCCATTCTTTACGACCCAGCGTCCAAACTTGTCTTCACATTTAACGGCGAGAGCAAAAACTCCACGGTTATCGACCCGGTCAAGGAATCTGTAGTGAAGGTGATCGACATGGGCGGCGCCGTTGAATATCCCGTTGCCGATGGCAAGGGCTCTATCTTCGACGACAATGAAGAGAAAAGCGACGTCGCCGTAGTCGACACACACACACTTACCGTCAAAGCACGCTGGCCCGTTGCGCCCGCGGGAAAACCCGCCGCCATGGAAATGGATCGTGAGCACCGGCGTTTATTTTCCAGCGGTCGTGACCCGCAATTCATGGTGATGATGAACGCGGATACAGGGAAGGTCATCCAGTCGCTGCCCATCAGTGCTGGAGTGGATGGCAGCGTCTACGAGCCTGCAACAGCGCTGTTGTTTGTCTCCACCCGCGATGGTAACGTCCACATTTTTCACGAGGATTCGCCGGACAAGCTCACGGAAGTCGAGACGCTCAAAACCGAATTTGGCACTGGCACGATTGGCCTCGATCCAAGGACGCACAACCTTTTCCTGACTACCGCGGACTTTGGTCCCGCTCCTCCTGCTCCAACCAAAGAAAATCCCGAGGCGGAACGGAAGCCGATTCCTGGAACATTCCGCGTGCTGATTTACGGGCGCTAAAAAAAGGCCACTCTGGATGAGGACAGGGTTGTTGGACTCTGGACGGCTACCTGCAGGCGCCGATCACTCAATAATCCGCCGGTATTCTATTTGAGATGTCCGCGCGGTTCTTTTGTGAGCGCAGCGAGCCAAACTTAAATTTTCTTGCGGTGAGCGCAATGGCCACACACGACATTGAAGGTTGAGGCGTAACTATCCTAAGTCTTCCTAAGACATCGACGGAAAATCGAAGTAGCAGATTTTCCATCGTTGTTGGGAAAACCTCGAATTGCCCTTATCCGCCCGCTTTCGTTGTTGACACGAAAGGTGCTGAAGATTTACCAATATTGACGGAAATTCCTTAGGCTAGCAGGGTTCGAATCCCCCCTCTCCGCCATATTTCTACCCGCTAAACTTCAGTACTATCGGTGTCGAGTTCGCGGCCCGTGTACGCGAAACTATTCGAAGTAGGCGAACCACTCTGGATAGTCTTCCCGAATGGCTCGAACGTGTAGCTGGATTGCAGCGTGCCTGCCGAGTCCGTCAGCGCTAGCGTGCTGCCGAGCTCATCAGTCAGAAAGCTACGAGCACCCCTAGAATCCGTGCGCTGGAACACTTCATCCAACCCTCCGGAGAGAGGAGATTCGCCGTTGGCGTCGAGCCCGAAAGCTCCTGCACGATGTTAGGCCCATCGTAAAGAAATGCGGTGGTGACCCCAGACACGGTTTTGATAGCGCGGCGGCCAGACGGATCATGTTGAAAGTTGGCATTCGCTAAACCAGTGATCGAAGCCAATTGGTTGCGAGCATCCCACATATATAAGTTGACTCCATCGTTGATGAGATTTCCGTTGGCATCGTAGCTCTGCACTGTTCCGCCCCATCGGGTGAGCTGGTTGGCTGCATTGTACGTGGCCGGCGGAAGCATCGGCGGAAGAGCCGTGGCTGCGGCGGCGTAACTGCCACCCACTTGGTTTCGCCGACTGGCGAGATCATATCAGTAGCTGAGATTCCCCGAGTATGGCGGATCCCAATTGATGGTTGATGCCTGTAAGTTGGGAGCCAGAGTCATAGCAATTTTGTCGCGTTGGCTCAAGGGAGGCTAGGTTTTACCATCGTTGGTGGAATTCCTTTTCATTCGTCGAGCCGGAGCGGCTCGCCGGGGCGCTCGTCCGAGCGATATAGCGCCTCCACTAACGCCATGGTTTGAAATGCGTCTTCAAAGTGCGATGGCAAGTTTGAAGCTGACCCCTCAGCGAAGGATTGCACAGCACCCATCGTTCCCATGAAGGCGTCCGGGAAGTTATTGCCGCCGACCGGGACGGAGTGCCAACAAGGAGAGGCGGAGCCGCGCTCGGCGTATTCGGCGGTATCTGGCTTCCCGGTGGGATAGTCGAGGTTGAGTCCCATCGTGATGCGTGCCGCGCCCCTGAGTCCTTCCCATTGAACAAAGCTGTGCCGATGCTCTGGACCGAAATTGTGGTTGTGATTAGTGGCTACAAACACACGTTTGGAGTCGCCGTAGTCGAGAATTGCGACAGTCTTGGTGGCCGCCAGGTTTGCCGTGTGCGGGTTTCTTACTGTGCGCGCCAACACGCTTTGCGGATTTCCCATCCACGAACGAATGAGATCAAAGTAGTGAATGCTGTGATAGAGGATCTCAAGGCGCGGCGCCGTGGCGAGAAAGGTCCAGAGATGCCACGGCGTATAAGTGCTTGTTTGAACTTCGATGTCATGGATTTCCCCAAGTAAACCGGCATTCGCGAGCGACACGATGGCGAGGTTGTTAGGAGAGTAGCGCAGCGAGAAGTTCACGGCGGCGATGAATCCTTTCTTCCGGCAAAGGTTGCGGATGAGGAGGGCCTCTTCAAGAGTCTCGCCCATGGGCTTCTGCATCAGGATGGTCGCTCCGCTATTGAATTGCGGAAGGATGTGGACAAGCTGAGAGGCAGGGACGGCCACATCGAAGACAGCATCAGCTGGAGCGAAGCGCACGGCTTCGGCGACGGAGCTGAACGTACGAGGGATACCACGCTCGGAAGCGAGTTGTGCGGCTTTGGCCGTGTCTTGATCTATGAGGCCGATCACCGGGAAGCCTGCCTTCTCATAGGCGGGCAAGTGAGCGGCGCGCACGATGCCTCCCGCGCCGATGACGATGATGGGACGGACTTGCTTTGGGCGCGGTTGCCGGACGGTTTGGACAGCTGCAAGAATCCGGGCATTAAGATCTTCAGTGGCCAGAGAATTTGACATTGGTCGTTCTCGCTACAGGCTGCCAATTGCCAACAGGACAATAGCAACGGTTAGGCTGGCCATGCCAGAGCCCAGCAGCAATTTCGCCGGGCCCGAAGCTTGCTGCCATTCTCCCGTCATTGCTCCCGCCAACGTCGCTGTCATTATCATGAAGATCTGCAGAAGGCCCCATCCGACGGAGGTTCCCAGGGCGCCAAGCAAGCTTGCACTCATTCCATAAAGAGCAAATGCTCCCATCCACAAAATGCCCATCAGGCAAGACCACAAGAGATCTGGTGGTGCACGTCGGAACAAAGGCCAGGTCCGATTCTTGAAAAGCAGCCACAAGCTGTACGCAGCGTTAGGAAGAAATCCTCCCGCCAATCCTATCGGCCAAACTGCATAGGCGCTGTGCACCGGCTGATTTCCAAGGCGCACCGCTGTCTGTGCGACGTCTTGCCCAAAGGCGAATGAGTAGTTGAGCATGGGTGCCATCAGGCCACACAACACCGCAACCAAGATCGCCGCGGGGTAGGACCGGCGTGATGCGATGTGAGAAGTTGCGCGCTCTTTGATCTGGCCGCCCCAAGTGGTCAATGAGATGCCGATGACCATGACAGCCACACCGCAAATAATCAGCTCCATGGCGTGCTCTTTAGCTGTCGCCCTTTGCTGAGCGAACAGTGGAACCAATGTCCCCAGAACCGCACCCAACCCAACAATAATGGCGTAAGCGATACCTAATCCCAAGCGTTTCACGGAAATGCCGAAGAGAATTTGCGCGACTCCCCAACCCGCGCCAAACAACATCGGAATGGCGAGCTGGCGAAAAGATAGCGCACGGTACGTTTCGAACAGCCTGTCCACCAAGCCAATAGCCAGCATCCAGGGAATTATCACCAGTGAGACAACACTGAAAATCAGCCACAGATTCTCCCATTTCCATGAGCGCACAAATTTCATCGGCACCATACAGGTTCCAGACATGACGCCAGCGACCATGGTGAGCGAAACCGCCGCCAGCACAGGGTGCCCCATCAACCGGCCCTGCCTGAAGTCAATTTCAAATCGCACGATGCACCAGGTTCCTGCGGGGTTTTGTAGCGGCCGTCCGCTACAAGTGCCGGAAAGACGAAGTGATTGCGTAGGTGCGGAATGTGCTCGAGGAACAAGACTTCATGTGCCAGCGCGATGTGGTTGAACAAAACTAGGTGTTGGTGCAATTGCCCCATATCTCCTACATGCGGCACGACTGGAAGGGAGAATTTCTTCGCAAGAAGGCTGACGGTAATAAACTCACTCACTCCCGCAAGTCGGGTGCAGTCGGCTTGGACGTAGTACAGCGCCGCTGACTGGAAGAAGTTCTTGAACACGATTCGATTAGGAATATGCTCGCCCGCCGCGATCTTGACCGGCGCTATCTCACGAGCTAGTACAGTGTGCCCGTGGACATCGTCAGGGTGAGTAGGTTCCTCGATCCACAACGGCTGAAACTCCATCAGATCGCGGCACATGCGAATGGCAGCTGGGATGTTCCAGCGTTGGTTGGCGTCGAACATGAGAGTCCCCGACTCTCCGATGCATTCCCGTAACATCGCCGCGCGACGGATATCGCGACCCTCATCGTCCGATCCCACTTTGAGTTTGAACGCTGTAAATCCGGAATCGATTGCACGAGCGGTTAAATCCCACACTTTTTCATCGTCGTATGCCATCCATCCGACCGACGTATCGTAGCCTGGATAACCAGTCTGCAGAATAGGAAGGCGGCGGCTGCGGCTTGGAAGCTGGCTGAGCAACAATTCGAACGCGTCCTGCTCACTCAAGACATCTTCCAGATAGCTCAGGTCCAGAAGCCGAACGATTTCTGCGGGGCTAAGATCGACGAGCAACTTCCACAATGGTTTCCCTCGGCTCCTGGCCCAAAAGTCGAAACAAGCATTTGTGATGGACGCCAGCGCGAGATGAACAACGCCCTTGTGGGGCCCAAGCCAGCGGAGCGACGGATCGTCCGCCAGCTTTCGGGATACACGACCGAAGTTGGACATGAGTTCTTCAATTGCAATGCCAATCAGAGGTCGTGCCAGCAATTCGATTGCTTCGCAAACCAGGCGATTGCCTTCGCCGAGGGTGAGCACGATTCCGGTACCCTGAAGACCGCCCTCGCCGGTCAACAAAGTCACCGCGAAGCTATATTCAGAATTCGTATGAACGGAATCTGTGCCGGCGCCCAGCGGCAATGGAAAACGTGCGTCACATGTCGAGATTGAAATAATCCTGGAGTCAGGCATCGTGCTCCGTTCTCGTTGCTGCTGAACGAACAGGCCCGAGGGCAATTAAGCCGCCCTCCACGAGAATCGTTTGCCCCGTAACAGCCGGAGCGTCGGCCGCCAAAAACAGCGCAGCAGCCGCGCAATCCTCGACGGTGGCCACCTTTTGGAGAGGCGTGGCTTTCGCTTCCGTTTCAAAAACCGGGTCGGAATCCTGGCGATCGGCGAAGCGCGTGTGGATGAGACCTGGCGAAATCGCGTTCACTCGGATGTGTGGCGCAAGCGTCCGTGCCAGCGACTTGGTCATCGTCAGCACGCCCGCCTTCGATGCTGCGTACACAATCGAACTGCCCTCGCCGGTTATGCCCGAAGTGGAAGCCACATTGATAATGCAGCTGCCGGGATGCTGCCGCAGGAACGGCACTGCAGCGCGAATGCAGTAAAAGCATCCGCGCAGGTTCGTGTCGAGGGTTCTGTTCCAGATTTCGTCGGTGAGTTCCTCGAGTCTGTGGTGAGGAATGACTGTGCTCCAGCCAGCATTGTTTACAAGGATATCCAGCCGCCCAAACTCAGCGTGAGTTCGGTCCACCATGGAGCGGACTTCCAACTCCTTCGATACATCACAGGCAATGGATATCGCCCTGCCACCCTTGGATCGAATCCGTGAGGCTAATTCCTCGGCGCCATCGCGAGAGTGATGATAGTTCAGCGCAACTTTTGCACCCTCATTGGCGAATAGTTCGGAGATGGCTCGTCCTATGCCTGTTCCACTTCCGGTTACCAGCGCCACTCGGCCATTCAGCTTCACAAATCCTCACTTGATGGTGACAACGTGGGGACCTGTGCGGCCCCACCGGTCACACAGTTTCTGGAATTGCTGTGTCACGCGAGCCGATAGATCCGAATTGCATTTTCCCGAAAGAGCTTTTTCTGGTTCACTTCTCCCGCATCGCGAGTAAGCGAAACAAGAGCGTCGACCCACTGTTGATAACTGGCGGAAAGGCTGCAGACAGGCCAGTCGCTCCCGAACATTACCCGGTCCCAGCCGAAGCATTCGATTGCATGATCAACGTAGGGGCGTAGATCTTCCGCGGTCCATTCACGCGGATCCGCGTAGGCGACTAAACCTGAAATCTTGCAGAACACATTCGGAAATTTTGCGATGGCTTGAATATTCGCGCGCCAGGGGTCGAGGATCTTTTCTCTCACTTGTGGCACTCCACAATGGTCGAGAATGAAGGTCACGTCAGGACACCGGGAAACGAGACGAATGGCAAGAGGCAGTTGGCGTGCCAGGACGCAAAGATCGAATGAAAGATCGTAGCCAGCCAGGCTATTCACATTTTCGATGAATGTTTCGCTCTGTCCCAGGTCATCGGGCTGTGTGTGCAGAATTCGGCGGATCCCTTTCAGTTTCGGATGACCCAGTATTCTTTGCAGGTAAGCCTCGAACTCTTTGCTCTCGGGGCGGCCACAGGCCACCACACCTTCAAGAGGATTGTCAGTACGATCCGCAAGCCGAAGCACATATTTGGTCTCGTCAACCATCAACGGCTCATCAACATCGGCCTCAAGATGAACCGACTTTTCGATAGCGAGGCCTTTGGTCGCATCGCGATAGTCATTTATGCGGAAGGATCGGTTTAGAACCGGCAAATCCCTGAGCCAGGCGTAGCGAAAAAGATCCAGGTCCCATAGATGTTGATGAGCGTCTACAATCTTCATGCATTTTCAATCCGCGTGAAAGACTTCTTCCATCGCCGCCCACCACTCACCTTCGCCTCGCGTATCGAGAGGCTTCTGCATCGGCTCCATGATGGCCCACCACTCTTGCGTCTTCGGATCGCTGGCTATTTTCGCCATATCCGCCGTGTAATCAGTTCCGTGATATTCGTAATATCCGAACAACAAGTCATCCTTCAGATAGATGGAATAATTGCGGATGTTACTTCGCCGAATGGTGGCGAGAATCTCCGGCCACGCGTTCGCGTGGTAGGCCTTGTATGACTCGATCGCTTCGAGTCTTATCTTTAGTACGGACCCATATCGCTTCATTCACATACTCCCGAATCTTAAGCAGAGTGCTCCGCTTGACACTGAGTCCGGTCAGTTCTTTCTGTTGTCAGTATCGTTGCCATTCAAAGCGTGCAGGTTCTGCAGCGTGGCAATTGCCTTCTTGGCTTCAATGTCATTCGGATTGATTTCGAGCGCTTTGCGAAGCTCTATTTCGCCATCTATCAGATTTCCGGTGCGGCAATACATCAATCCCAGATTGCTGTACAGATGCGCAGCTTCCGCGCATTGCCCGCAAAGCGCGATGGCTTCTTTCATTTGTGCCAACGCTTGCGGCCAATTTTGAGCATTGGCGGCCTGGATCGCGAAATTGCCCAATTGGCCTACTCGGTCCGTGGTCTGCTGGTTTCTTTGCAATGTGTCGAATTGCTCTTGGTATTTCTGGGCGTCCGGATCCTGCAATTTATTCAAAGCTCTCGCTAAGTTATAGAGAGCTTCGGATTGATTCGGATCGGCCTGGAGCGCCAATTTCCAGTGTTCAATAGCCTCGGCTGTTTTTCCCGCATGTTCGAGATTTCGTCCCAGAAGATACTGTGCGTCCGCGTTGCTCGGTTCCAGCACCACGACCTTTAGCAAAAGATTTGTGGCCTGCTCCATCCGGTTGTCTTGCCTCTCTGTGAGTGCCAGAAAATAGAGTGCGCTCGCAAAATCGGGGTGCAAGCCGACGGCCGTTTCCAGTTGCTTCCGGGCTTCCTCATACTTGCCAGCTTCAAAAAAGAACCGGCCCAGGTTGTAGTGAACTCTTGGCGACTTAGGATTTAGGCGCGCGGCTTCCTTGAACTCTTTGAATCCGCCCGTCCGGTCATACTTGTCGACAAGAGCGATACCCAGGTTCAAGTGCGCCTCAGCGGAATCTGGCTGCAGCGCAACAACTTTTCGGAAACTCTCCACGGCATCTCCACCGCGCCCGGTCTTCGCTTCGAGCATGCCCAGCGAGGTATAAGCCGTGGCATTTTTCGCGTCGATTTGTATTGCGGACCGGAATTCTTGCTCGGCCTCTGAAAAATCACCGAGCCTAGCCATTGTCAGGCCGAGATTCACGTGAGCTTGAACATTACTCGGATCACTTTGGACTGCCCGTCGAAAAAGTACTGCCGCTTCCGAGTCCTTCCCCTGCTGCGTATATAGGACACCCAAGCTGAACTGCGCGGGCGCAAAATTGGGATCATTTTGCAGCGCGGTCTCAAACTCCTTTGCGGCGCCATCGAGCTTTCCTGCTTCCTGAAGAAGGGTCCCTAGCGCAAAATGGGGAGCAACCGAGTCTGGCTTCTGCAGAATCGAAGCTCGGAATTCACTGCCAGCGCGGCTACGATCACCCTTGGTCAGAACCGCGAGGCCAAGATTATAGTGTGCCTGCCAATCTCCCGGTTCTAGCCCCAGCGCCCCTTCGAAAGCGGCGATTGCGCATGTTGTACGGCGGTCTTGCGCATATAAAGCCCCCAGTGTGTTGTATGCGCCGGCGGTGGGATGATCGCGAATTGTCTCCAGCAATGCAGTGATCTGCTCGGAAGGGTGCCCTTGAACCAGACAAGGCTTAGGCAGTTGTTGTGTTTGCTTGGAGGCGGGAGTTCTATTGCGGCCGCTCGCCTGACCACTAACACTGGGACTCTGCGCCGCTGCCGGTATTGCGCACGCGAGAATTACGAACGTGCTCAGCTTTACGAAGCGCACGTCTCCAGGCCCTCCCCAAAATTAGCTCGGCATTTCGAGTATAAAGGAATCGAGGCATCTGCAAGCATTCGCAAAAAAATTCCAAAGGTCGGGTGTGAAGGCGCGCCAATAACCGGACAGTTTAAGTCGTTGCTACCCGGTATCGAAGTCCCAAGCTGGAATTTACGTAGCCTTTTTCTTGCAGCGTTCAACTCAGAAGTAAAGTTTCAGCCCAAACTGTAACTGCCGAGCCGTGTTCGCCGTACTGGAAATTGTTCCGAACTTGGCTCCGTCACTGATGTTTACGTCGGGTACGCCCCAGACAGGTGTGTTCGTTAGGTTGAACGTCTCGAATCGGAATTCGAGCCTCTTGTTTTCGGTGATCGGGAACTGCTTAAAGAGCGAGAGGTCAAGGTTTTTAAAGCGATCGGATCGCAAAGTGTTCCGCCCCAGGGTTCCAAACGTCCCTGCAGCCGGTACCGAAAAGACGGACGGGTTGAGCCATTGGGTGGGCGACCGGTTGGGCGCATACGGATTGCCGCCGGAATAGTTAAGCCTTTCGTAATTTCCGAAACCCAGGGCGCAACACGCCGTATTAGCTGCGATGTGTGCAATATCCCCGGATGCGCCGACAAAGAATGGTATTCCAGAACTAAACGAGAGAATCCCGTTCAATGTCCAACCGCCCACTAGATAGTTCAATGGCCCATTGCTAGACGAATACTTATGCCCCTTGCCAAAGGGAACCTCGTAGACCCAGGCTGCTGAGAATATTTGTGGCACATCTGTGCCGGCCGGGCCCTTGTCGTTTTTCAGTGTGTACGGGTTTTGGATACTGCAGCCTTCGACGCCATACCACCCAGTGCAGCCGAGATCCAATGTCTTTGACCACGTATAGGAGACCAGGTACGTCAGCCCGTGGAAAGCCCGCCCGTTTAACGAGGCCTGCAAGGCGTTGTAGCTGCTCTTTCCGATGGCGGCGTCAAAGTCAGCCGGAGATATATAAGGATACGGAGAACTTGTAGTGGCGCCGCTTGGTAAATAGTTCGCCACCGCTGATGGTATCTTGCCGGTATTTCCTGAGAAACCTACGTCGAGGCGGTGACCGCGCGATCCTACGTAATTCACCGTGAGGACTGTCCGAGAATCTAGCTGTTGTTGAACGCCAAAGTTAAACTGGTCCGCGTAAGGTCTCTGCATGTGTGGATCGGCATACCAATTAAAACCGGTGAACGGGCTTGGGCCTGCGATCGCTGGACCCGAGCCAATAGGCGCCTCCGCCAGACCCGGCTTCGGTGGTGCGTTTACCGGATTCAAAGCGGCGCCGAGTTGCCCGGTGTCCGGCCATGATCCTTCATAGTTCTGAGCACTTTGCGTGACCGCGGCCCAATTATCGTAAAATCTGCCATAAGACGCTCGTAAAACGGTCTTGTGCATCAACTGGTATGCGAATCCGAACCTTGGCTGAAAGTTGGTCAGGTCATTTTGAAAGATGGCCCCATTGGCGTGAGGAGTAACTACTACGTTCGCAGGTAGGTAGCTCTGTCCTGGCTGGGGGTTAGCTCCTCCCGGTCCGATACCGAATGGGATGCACGGAGGTACGGGATTGACTTGATCGCACATCGGCGGCAAGGCGGTCAGCACGTATGTGCCATTGTTAAAGTTTAAGTCTCCGGTATAGCCGTTCCCGTCCTTTATGCTGCCGTAAATCGGCATCAGCGTTACGTCATACCGAATGCCGAAGTTGATCGTCAGTTTGTTGGTAACTCTCCACGAATCCGAAAAATAGGCGCCGTCAACCCACCCGCCATGCTCCGTTTCTTTGACATTTCGGCGCTTGAAGCTGTTCGGAACACCCAGAAGAAAGGATGCCAATGAACTCCCTGCCGTACCGGTAGCGGCCACGTTATCTGTATTTGCCGAGGAAAATACTTCGGAAGCATTTAGATATAGAGCGTTGGCGTTGTTGCTGGCAAAATCCGCGCCCATCTTGAAGGTGTGATGTCCGTGGGTCTTGGTAAAGTTTCCCCCAAATTCCCAGATGTTTGTACCTTGCGTCTGGTCTGTATGCGAGGCGCCGTGCGCGCTTGGATCGATGTTTCCGATAAAACCGTTTATGGTGATGTTCGGAATCAGGTCGACACCTCCGATGAAGCCGCTCGCAAAATTCGGTGAAAATCCTAAATCGGTGCCCGTGGCGCCGGCGGCTCTCGAATAACCCGAACCTTGGGAGATGTTAAGTAGCACGCGCCCGAAGTGAGCTTCCAGCACCGCACTGCTGGAGAATGTATGCATATATTCCACGCCGACGTTGTACCCATTCGTGATTTGAAAGTGCGAGAGACCCGCAAATCCACCTGAACCCGCCACCGGCTGCCTGAATTGGCTCCAGCGGGCGAAAATGTTGTCGTTGGCAGTGATCTGATGATCAAGTCGGGCGCTGAACTCATCCTGGCGGACGACGGATTTGGTCGTGTCAACCGCATTAAATGGAGAGCCTGTCGAAGGAGTTCGGTTTGGTGTTGGGAAAAGCTTGGTGGCATATCCGATCATGTTCGGATCCAGCAAGTCAGTGGGAATCTTGTTGCAGGGCGTGCCGGCGGATTGAATCCCATTCACGTCCGGCGATGGATTGCCTCCCGTGCATAGAAACGGTGAATTGGAGAATCCCGTGGGACTGCTTGCATTCGGAACGACGCTGTACGGATTATAGATTTGGCCACCAAACGGCAATCCGCCGACCGTCGTAAGATCGCCACCGAGCTCGGCAGTAGTGGGCACATTGTATAAATTGGATGCCGCGGTGTGTAACCGAAAACCCTCGTAGGCCGCGAAGAAAAACGTCTTTGGCGCTCCGGAGTGGTGCCACGGTATGTACAGCGGACCTCCTCCAGCCACGCCGAACTGGTTTTGTTGAAATGGAGTTACCGCGGCGAGAAACGGGTTTCGCGCATCGAACGTGGTGTTACGTAGAAACTCCCACAGGGTGGCGTGGTACTGCGTCGTGCCGGATTTTGAAACCACGTTAACTATTCCACCCAGAGCCCCGCCGTAAGACGTGTCGTCGTTGTGTGATTGAACCTTAAATTCCTGGATTGCGTCGACAATGGGCGCCACGGCATAGGTACTTCCAAAGGAGCCCTGATTATTTAACCCGTCCAGCAAATATAGATTGCTGCGATTTGTTTGCCCGTTGATCGATGGGTAGGAAAACGTGCCCACAGGATTCGACCAGATCCCGCCGCCGGTTGTGGAATTCTGTGCAACGTTAATTGTGCTGACTCCCGGCGTCAGATTGAGCAATTGCGTGAAATTACGGCCATTTAAAGGCAAATCGTTCACTTGCTGCTTGACGACGGCCACGCCTAACTCGGCCGTGGAAGCCTCCACGGTCAACGCCTCGGCCGCCACCATGACGCTTTCAGTAATAGCTCCGGCTGACAATGTGATGTCGAACGTCGCGGTTTGATTGACCGCGAGCGAGATTGCCTCCTGGACGACAGACTTGAAGCCTTCTTTACTGATCTTGAGATCGTAATCTCCAGGCTGAATGTCCGGAATAACGTAGGCGCCTGCCTCATTGGTCGAGGTGGTCCGGTCCAGATTGGTCGCCCTGTTGTGCAGAACCACGGACCCATCGGGCACAATTCCACCGGACGTGTCGTAGACCGTGCCCTTAATGGCGGCACTCGCTTGGCCGCAGGCCCTTCCCGGCAGCAACGTACTAATAACGAACAGCAGAACGAGTCCTACTCCCCGGAACCAACGGTTTTGAGGCGTACCAAAACAAAGGAATGTCATCGTTGTTGCTCCTTTGAAGCCGAACGAGCAAGGTGCGTGAGTGCATACCAACTGTTAAAACCTATTATTTGGAGTTGCCAGTTCGGCAGGATCTCCACCCCGAAGACGCCAAAGACCAGAACGATGGAAGTTCTGTAACAGTAATATCAAATAGTGTCAAGCAAAAAGTTTCATATGCTTGAACGTTGTTTCAATATGTGATACGCTGTCATCTAAACGTCGCAATGCCTAAAGTGTATAATTGTTAGGGGTGATAGCCGACTGCGGCGTGTCTGCCTGGTAACTTGTTTTAGAATGCGAAACATCATCTCATGTGGTAGAGATGTAGTTCAGTTACATAAACGACTGCCACCAGCCGCCGGTCAGTCGGTAGTAGCAGGCGTCGAAATACTTAGCTTAGGAAAGCATTTTGGTGGTTTGTTCGAATAGAACAACGGGAGAGTCAAACCAGTGCCTGTGGGCGTAATTTCAAAAGTATTCAGAATTCTGGAAGCTATTCAGGGCTCTTCGTCCGGATTGACGCTGAAACCCATCTGCGACATCACTGGTGTCCACAAGAGCACCGCTCATCGTTTTCTGAAACACATGGAGAAAGATGGTTATTTGATTCGTACTGAAACCGGAGCCTATTTAATCGGGCCGAAGTTCTCTCATCTCAGTACCCGGGCAGACAACCGCGTCACACTCCAAGCTGTCGCGCGTCCAATCTTGTGGGAAATCTGGAAATCAACAAGGGAAACGGTAAATCTAGGTACCTTGGACCAGGGAAGCGTGTTGTACATCGAAGTTATAGAGAGCCCACATGAGTTTCGGCTTTCTTCCAGAGTGGGCACTCGCCGTTCTCTACATGCTACGGCTTTAGGTAAAGCGCTTGCTGCCTTTCTTCCGGAGGACCAAAAAGAGAGAGTCCTCGCCACTATACAATTTCAACCTCTAACCTCAAAAACGATCATGAATCTTGTGCAATTCCGCCAGGAACTGGGGATTATTCGGAAACAGGGATACGCCGTCGATGACGAGGAGACCACCCTAGGGGCCCGTTGTGTTAGCGCGCCAGTCCTGGGCGCGAACCAGGAAGTTGTTGCGGCGGTCAGCGTTTCCGGGCCGGTAACGAGAATTAGTCCGGCTCAGGTACCTGCCCTTGCCGCAGCAGTCATGAATGCCGCTCGTGCGATTTCATCGGCAATGGGGTTCGCTCACTCCGATCTGGAACCAACCGGAACCGGCTCGTACGAGAAAGCTCCCTCCTTACCCAGCTGAGTTCGTTGCTCGCCACATTTTTGAGAAGCGAGCTGCGATCCTAGCGACCTAAAGGTTAGGTCGAGAGTTTGCCGAATTTCATCTCGTGGTAATTTAATTTTTCTGAGTCGCGTCCTGCGACTCCTTCAGTAGCGCCCGAATCGCTATGTTTTCGGGAAAAAGCTGGCTGGCATGTGTGAGCAGGTCGCTCGCTTCTCGAATTTTGTTCTGAGACATATAAGAGCTCGCCAACAAAAGATAAAGGTCGCCATCGTGAGGGATCATTCTTATTCCTCGCTGCAATAGGTCCGCGGCTTCTGCTTGTCGGCCGGCACTTATGAGCAGGCTGCCGCATTGCTCGAAATCCGCGGGGAACGTAGATCCCCGGTTGATGGCGCGATTTAGATATTCAATAGCTTCCGCCGTTCCCTTTTTATCTTTATTTTGAAGGGCGCCGTAGGCAAGCGCTTCCAGCACGAAGATGTCATCCGGTCCAGACGTTCGAAGCTTGTCTGCCAAAGCGAAATAGCGCTCACGATACTCGGGATGAGCGCCTATCAATTGACCGTACGCCTGAAGAAGTGTGATGGAGGGAAGACCCACGTCTTTCTGGTCCGGAATCGCGTTCAGATGAACCAGATCGGGCAGCGCCGGTGTTGTTATGTGGAATGCCCTGTCAGGATAAGGTTCACCAGAGTCCCTGATGATTCGATGGTTTGTAAGCATGGAGTGCGAAATCTCTCTCAGGTCGCGCTTCGGCATGTGGCACCCGGAACAATCATCGGGCGGATTTTTCCGTTGGCGAATCGCCACCGGCACTGCGCAACTCTTTTCCGTGTGGCAGCTGAGACATTTCAAACGAAAATACCTCGAGGCTTCTTGTTTAGCGGGCTGGACGTGCGGATCATGGCACGTGATGCAACTGAGCTTCCTTCCGCTCCCCTCGTAGCACTTACTCAACGTCATAGAGAAATAATGCTCGAGAAGATCACTCTGAGGAGGAGCATCGCGTCGCGGTGGGACCATGAGAATTGCGAGCGTGTCATCCAATGGGGAGCCCGGCCGAAAATCCTGGTAATTCTTTCCCGCTTTCAACACCCGGGCGTCTCCAGTTTGATGACATGACGCGCAGATATTGTCAGCAAGCCACGAAGGAAGTTTTGCAGGATTCACGATGGAGTGACTGGCACCATCCGGACTGGGCCCCATCTCTCGCATCTCCCACACGTGCGATGCGCCCGGACCGTGACAATTTTCACAGCCAATCGACAGCTCTTTGAACGCGGGATTCAGAAAACGGCCATTGCCATTCTCAACCGGCTGAGCCCGGCCACTATGACAAACAATGCACCCAGGAAGGATTGGACGGCTGAATCCATAATCGTAGCTTTCATATCCCGGCGACAATGCCCAGCGTTGTGTTTTTGAATAAAACGAAAGCGGAGCCTCAAAAAGATAGTCGCCGCGGCGCACGATCGCACCGAATCCATTGGCTCCCGACCCAATGGTCCATTCCACTTTTTGTGTGTCACGAAAAATTTCTTGGTTATCGGGTCCAGTTTCGTAGTCATCCTGGTAGAGATTGCCGCCATTTACCAAAACGTCGAAATGCCGCTTCAGCTTGGCATCAAAAATGTGCGCGGAATTCGGGAATGTCTCCAGCAGTTCGGGCGAAACGAGGAACATCGACCGGCCCATGTCTGTTTGAGAAAACTTGCTGTAAATCGCGCCGTGGCATTCGGCGCAAATCTTCGATCCCACGTATCCATCATTCGAAGCGACGTTTTGGGGCGATGTTGTCTGCGTAAGTCGTGGCCGCGCACGGCCAACATTTCCCGAAGGAAGGAAGGCGAGAACGGCGGCGAAGATTGCAGTGGCACACAATCCCACCCAAACAGGTTTTCCTGTGAGCGATTTCGACATTCGTTCGGCGCGCACGCAAGGGGTACGCATCTGAGCTCAATCACCTTGTTTCATCGAGCGGCATGCCTAGCGATGCGGCTGATCCGCTTTACGTCCGGTAATAGCCGGAATCTTGATTTGCACTGGACTGATACCTCGTGTCTGTTTGGAATCGACTCCGCTACCTTCACGCACAATGTAGAATCGGTTGGCGGAAAGATCGCTAAGCGTTTCGACCAGTCCGTTGGGCCAACGGATGACGACTTTGGATGCTTTTGCCGCTCTTCCAAGACCGAAGTGAACTCGCAAATCACTCTGGGAAATAAAACCGTCACCACTACGAATTTCCTTTTGGTGCTTGTCGCCGTCTTGTTCGAGTGTCACCTGCGCTCCCAAAGCGGCCCGGTTTGATTTCACCCCGATTAATTGCAGGCTAATGAAGTTGCTCACTGGCGCCGTGTTGTAATAAAGCGAAGGAGTTTCGTTCATATTGTTCACGAGCGCCTCTTCACGCCCGTTATTGAACAAGTCCCCCAGAGCCATCCCGCGGCCAGAGTGTAGCTCGCTAAGCGTGGCCCCAGCCTGCGGGGTAATGTTGGCGAACGTTCCGTCGCGCAAATTGTAGTAGGCCACTTTCGGTTGACGGTAACTCGTTCCGAGACCCTTGCCATCCACTTCGGGGTAGACATGTCCATTGGAAATCAATAACCCTGGCCATCCGCTATTATCGAAATCTACGAATTGCACTCCCCACCCTAGCCATCTCGTAATCCTTCCAACGCCTGCGCTGCGAGTCACATCGTCAAAAATATTCTTGCCACGATTGAGAAATAGTGTCGGTGTGTCATCGCTGAAGTTGGTTTTGACAATATCTTGATGACCGTCGTGCGCGAAGTCATCCGCGGAGAGGCCCATACCCGCCTGCATGGAGCCTTCTTCGTTGAAAGCTACACCGGCAGTTTTCCCAATTTCCGTGAAGGTGCCGTCGTGGTTGTTGTGGTAAAGAAGGTTTGCCGTAGTATCGCATGCGACATAAATATCCGGCCAGCCGTCGTCGTCGAAATCAGACGACAGCGACGTGAAACCATAACACCCAGGAGCTTTTTTGATTCCGGAGTCTTCCGAAACATCCGCGAACGTGCCGTCGCCGTTATTGTGGTACAGCGCATTTACACTCATTTTGAGTCCTCGCGGTCCGCACATAACGTTTATCCCTTTCCATTTGCACCACTGCCCCTCTCCCGGCCGCGGCACCGAGTCGTAACTGAAATCCACGTAGCGCGCCACAAAAAGATCGGCTCTGCCATCGCGGTCATAATCCAGAAAACTACATCCGGTACTCCACTCTGGCTTGGCAGTCTTCAACCCTGCTTTTTCGGTTACGTCCGTAAAAGTTCCGTCACCATTATTATGGTAGAGAGTGTTTTGCCCCCAATACGTCACCAATAAATCCAAATATCCATCATTGTCGTAATCGCCGACGCACCCACCTTGCCCCCAACCCGCATGCGCGAGCCCGCTCTTTGCAGTTACATCCGTAAACGTTCCGTTCTGATCGTTGTGATAAAGATGTCCAGTAGGCTCCTGACCTTTGGGAAACCCTTCTACGCGGGAACCGTTAGGTAAAAAAATATCTGGCCAACCGTCGTTGTCATAATCAAAGACAATTGCAGCGTTACCGGTGCTTTCGATAATGAACTCTTTATGTTTGTCACCGCCGTAAGCATTGAGGGCGGTCAGCCCAACCTGTTTTGCAATATCTTCGAAATGGACGATGCTCGGCTTGACTGTCGATCGGTGTTCATTCGATCCGCTCAGCGCCTGAACGAAAACACCGGTTACGAGGGCAAATGCCGACGCTGAAATGCCGGGAAAAAGAAACAGCCGCGAACGCCTCATACGTCCTTCGTGTGCTGAGATATAGGCCAAGGCTTGCGGTTCATTATGACAAAGGACGCCGGTCAGTTGAGGCAAATCGGTTTCAGAGTGCGCTGCCGTAATTTTTCTACAATTCGAACCACTGCGCTTATCTACGCCTTCCAGGCGCTGATTCGTTGTCGCGACTCTCCTAATCCCTCGATGCCAAGGCTTACCACGTCACCGGGCTTTAAGTATTGCGGCGGATCCATTCCGAGGCCAACGCCAGCGGGTGTTCCTGTACTGATGACATCGCCCGGCAGCAGTGTCATAAACTCGCTCACATAGCTGATGAGCGCTGCGACGTCAAAGATCATTTCATTGGTGTTGCTGTTTTGCCGAAGCTCATCGTTCACTTTCAGCCATATCGCCAGATTGTTCGGGTTTGGTATTTCATCCCGCGTAGCTAAAAACGGGCCCACTGGAGCAAAGGTGTCTGCGCTCTTGCCCTTTACCCATTGTCCCCCGCGCTCAAGTTGGAAGCACCGCTCCGAATAGTCATTGTGAAGTGTGTATCCGGCAACAGACTCAAAAGATTCTTCCTTCGTTATGTAGGACGCTTTCTTTCCGATCACCACGGCTAGCTCCACTTCCCAATCCAACTTCTGGGCGTTCTTGGGAATGACCACATGGTCATTCGGGCCAATAAGCGACGACGTTGCCTTCATGAAAACCACGGGTTCCCTGGGCATCTGCGCTCCACTTTCGGCGACGTGCTCGCGGTAATTCACGCCAATGCAAATGATTTTACTTGGACGGGAGATCGGAGGGCCTAAGCGTATGGAAGACGAGACTCGGGGAGTTGCCGATTCATTTCGATCGAGCCATTGCCGCAAGGTGTCGACCCCACCGTCTCCAAAAAATTTCTCATCGTAATCCCGCACAATATTGGAGACATCCAACCGCGTTCCATCATTAAGAAGAAGGCCGGGTTTCTCTTGCCCTGCTTCACCACAGCGTATGAGTTTCATGCGGTGAGTTTGCCGTCTTCCAAACGTAAACGGCGGCTCACACTCGCCTTACGATCAAAATAGAAAAATGGGGAAACTAGGAGCACGGCGTTTAGCTAATGCCAGGCCGACGATGGGAGTCAAGAGAATTCTACATATAGAACTTATTATTTCACATTGTGAAATAAAGAAATGGCCTTACGTCCCCCACTAATCTCAATAATAATCTCGGATCCGTCCTTGTTAAATTAACCTGATAAATCAAGTGGTACCGAGCTGTCGTGAGATCGCCTGAGCCGCCGCGACAACAGCTCTTACATAAAACGGTATTCGCTCCCGTGCAATTCTGGTTGTTGGACCAGCTATGCTGATGGCCGCTGCCACCTTTCCTTCCAGAAGAATCGGAGCTCCCACACAGCGCGCTCCTAAAGTCGCTTCTTCATCGTCCAGAGCATATCCGCGCTCTCTGATTTTTTCTAATTCTTTTCGGAATCGCGACAAGCGAGTTATCGTGTGCGGCGTCAGCTGCTCGAACTGGAGGGATGACAAAACATGTTCCTTTTCCGCGGAGGACAAAAAAGCCGCGAGCGCTTTGCCCATCGAGGTACAGTAAAGCGGACGCCAGGTGCCTGCGTGCGTGACCATGCGAAATGGGTGAGGACTCTGCACTACATCCAAATAAAGAACGTCTTGCCCATCCAGGATTCCCAGGTTCACTGTTTCACTCGTGACCTTCCACAGATCGTGCAGCAATGGACGGCTTATTCTGCGAAGCGTGGTCTGATATGAAATTCCGGAGCCCAACCGTACGAGTTTCGGACCCACCATGTACGCGCCATATTCGTCGCGGTATAAATATCGTTCAGTTTCCAAATGTGCGAGGAAACGATAAGCCGTGCTCTTATTGATTGCTGTCTGCTCGGCAATGTCTTTCAGGCGCAATCCTGTAGACGAGGCATTCAGTGCTTCCAAAAGTCTCAAGATTTTGGAAACAACACCGACAGGCGCTGATTTCAATGCTCGAGTTCGAATCACAGCAGTCTCCGGGTCGACGGAATTTATCTATACATCGATTCACGTTGTCAATATGAAGCCGTCCGAACGATCGGAAGCGCAAAGTTCTGGGTTCCAATTCCTCAAAGTCCCTTAGGGTATCATTTTGATAGATGAAACTTCGATTTTTTATCTTGAATTTCGGTGGTGCACTTGCTATACGCCTTCAGGAGCTGTTTGTCAGGTCGAGGTATTTTGCCGTTGAGCGTGCGCAACAACTCGGGGTTTCTTGTGAGCGTCAGATGAAGCGTCCGGTGGCCAAAGAAGTGGACGGGACCGGATCATGACGGCAAGTCAAGTATTGCAACTACATCCGAAAGATAACGTTCTGGTTGCGCTGAATGACCTGCGAAAGGGCGAAGAGATCAGTTTCTTGGGCCGGACTTACAATTTACAAACTGATGTTCCCGCCAAACATAAGTTCGCAACGCATGATATCCCGCCAGGCGGTGATGTCGTTATGTACGGCGTGCTGATTGGCAAAGCCATGGAGCCAATCGGATTGGGAGAACGATTAACGACTCGGAATACTCATCACCAGGCGGCACCCTTCCACGAAAAAACCGAGAACTATTCCTGGGTGCCTCCGGACGTCTCGCGATGGGTTCAGAAGACTTTTTCTGGCTACGTCAGAGCGGATGGGCAGGTCGGCACGCGGAACTATTGGCTCGTCGTCCCGCTCGTTTTCTGCGAAAACCACAACATCTCCGTACTCAAACAAGCATTTGAAGAAGAATTGGGTTTTGCTCCGCCGCAAATTTATCGTCAGCAAGTTGCTGAGCTCGTCAGCGCGTACCGGGAGGAGACCTCGGCAGAAATCGGGACCCCCGGTACGGTGAAAAGCATCCCCACAAGCCCGCGAAAAAAAGTTTTTGAAAACATGGACGGAATCAAGTTTCTGATTCACGAAGGAGGCTGCGGAGGTACACGCGAAGACTCAAATAATTTGTGCGCATTGATAGCGGGCTACATTCATCACCCCAATGTTGCCGGCGCCACGATTCTCAGCCTCGGCTGTCAGCACTCGCAGGTCGCTATACTTCGCGAAGAACTGAAGCGCCGCAATCGTAATTTCTCCAAACCGCTTTTTGTTTTCGAGCAGCAGCAAAGCGGATCGGAATTCACAATGCTCACCGAGGCGATCCGAAAAACTTTCTTTGGTCTGGCCGAGGCCAACAAGTGCGTTCGCACACCCGCCTCACTTTCGCACTTGTGCCTGGGTCTGAAGTGCGGAGGTTCCGACGGATTTTCAGGCATCTCGGCAAATCCTGCCATCGGCCACGCATCCGACTTGGTCGTCGCTCTTGGCGGCAGAACGATCCTGTCTGAATTTCCCGAGCTCTGCGGCGCAGAACAGGAACTTATCAATCGCAGCACACAAAAAGAAGTGGCTGACCGTTTTATCCAGCTCATGCGGGACTACGCAGAGAGAGCGAAAGCGGTCCGATCCGGTTTTGACATGAATCCGTCACCAGGCAATATCCGCGACGGGTTGATAACCGATGCGATGAAATCCGCCGGCGCCGCGAAAAAGGGAGGCACGTCTCCCGTTACTGCTGTGCTCGATTATCCAGAATATTCGATTGCGCCAGGACTCAATCTCCAGTGCACTCCAGGCAATGATGTGGAATGCGTTACAGCTCAAATAGGTGCCGGAGCGAATCTGGTTCTGTTCACAACCGGCTTGGGAACGCCAACAGGAAATCCAATCGCTCCGGTTGTGAAAATCTCCACGAATTCGCGGCTAACTGAGAAGATGCCCGACATCATTGACATTGACACCGGCAGCATTATTTCTGGGCAGAAGACCATTCAGCAAGTGGGCGGTGAGATTTTGGACCGCATCATTCAATTTGCCAGTGGGGAAATTAAGACCAAAGCTGAGTTGCTAGGACAAAACGATTTTATTCCGTGGAAGAGAGGTATCTCATTGTGAGCACCGACGCTCGCACCATGGAGTCATTCCGCCTGGACGGCAAAGTTGCCGTCGTCACTGGAGGTGCCAGTGGCATCGGGTGCGCTATTGTCCAGAGGTTTGCGAGGAGCGGTGCTTGTATTCGAATCCTGGACATTGATCAAAAACAAGCGGAGGCGGTTGCTCTTGATGTTGTCAGCGCCGGAGGCAATGCCAGTGCCTTCCAGTGTGATGTAGCGAACGCGCAAGACGTCAAAACCGTTTTCGAGCAACTATTCCGCAAGGAACGCATACAAATCCTAGTCAATAATGCCGGCATATCGCATGTGGGCAGGCTCGAAACAACAACGGAAGCCGACTTCGACAGGATCTTCCAGGTGAATGTGAAAGGCTTCTATTACTGCATGCAAGCCTCTATCGGGCAAATGAAAGCCAACCGTGGCGGTGTGATCCTGAACATGGCATCGATCGCGGGCTCTTCCGGTCTTGAGGACCGTTTCGCTTACTCAATGAGTAAAGGTGCCATCATCGCGATGACGTATTCGGTAGCGAAGGATTATCTGCAATATAAGATCCGTTGTAACTGCATTTCGCCCGCAAGAGTCCACACGCCTTTCGTCGATAGTTATCTTAAGCGCAATTATCCAGGGAAAGAAAAGGACATGTTCGCAAAACTCGCCGCAGCTCAACCCATCGGCAGAATGGGAGCACCAGAGGAAGTAGCCGCCCTGGCTCTTTTCCTGTGCTCGGATGAAGCCGCCTTCATCACTGGAGTGGATTATCCGATAGACGGCGGGTTCTGTAATCTCCGCGGATGAGACCTGCAATGAACACGAGCACGCATGCTTCTCGATCGCTTTTGAACAAGCAGCATCCCTCTAAAGCGGCGATCTCGATGCATTCATTCGCGTCCCGAAGGGTGCTCACCTCGTGGACCTAGGGCTGACGAATAAAGTCGTGCTCATCACCGGCGGAGGCAAAGGCATCGGTGCTGCCATTGCGAGGACCGTTGCACAAGAAGGGGCAATTCCCGTAATCATAGACCGCGACCAGGACGCAGCAGAAAAGTTACACGCGGAGTTGCGACAAAGCCACGCTGACAGCTATTTGGTTGTGGCGGAACTGAATACTGCTGAGGCCTGCTTCGCCGCCGTCGAGCAAACTCTTAAGAAGCTTGGCCGAATCGACGCCCTGGTCAACAACGCCGGTGTGAATGATAGGGTCGGACTTGAAAAGGGCAGTCCAGATCAATTCGTTGCCTCGCTCCAGCGCAATTTACTGCACTACTACGACATGGCGCACTATGCCCTGCCACATTTGAAGCGCAGCGCCGGATCCATTGTCAGCATTAGTTCGAAGACGGCGGTCACGGGCCAAGGGGGCACTTCTGGCTACGTGGCTTCGAAGGGCGCGATCCTCGCCATGACTCGTGAGTGGGCCGTGGAGCTTCTGCCTTACGGCATCCGCGTGAATGCTGTCGTTCCCGCCGAAGTTATGACGCCGCTCTATCAGCAGTGGTTAAGCACGTTCTCCAATCCTGAAGAGAAGTTGAAAACGATCGTCGCCAGAATTCCATTGGGAAAGCGAATGACCACTTCCGAAGAAATCGCAGCCATGGTCGTGTTTCTGATTTCCTGTAAAGCCAGCCATGTCACCGGTCAACATCTGTATGTCGACGGTGGTTACGTTCATCTCGATCGCGCTTTAACATAACGGGAAAAAATGAAAAACCCTTCTGCGCCCTTAACCGAGCGACGATACACCGTAGCGTTCGTGCTGGTCACAAGCCTGTTCTTCTTGTGGGCGCTGGGGGTCAATCTCAACGACATTCTCATCCCCCATCTCAAGAAAACATTTCGCCTGACTGACTTGCAGTCATCGCTGATTCAGTCCGCGTTCTTTGGCGGCTATTTCCTGGCCGCTCTGCCTGCGGGATGGCTGATGGAACGCGTAGGTTACAAAAGGGGAATTTTGTTGGGGTTGCTCACCTGTGCGCTCGGCGCGTTTCTGTTCATTCCTGCAGCTTCGATCAGGTTTTACTGGTTCTTCCTGTTCGCGTTGTTTGTGATGGCCTGCGGTCAGGGGGTGTTGGAAGTAGCCGCCAACCCGTATGTCACCATTCTCGGTCCGCCGGAATCATCGGAGCGCCGCCTGAACCTCGCACAGTCTTTTAATGCTGTCGGCGCTGTTGTGACTCCAATTATTGGTGGCGCGTTCATCCTTTCCGGCATTGAGCATTCTGCCGGTCAACTTGCAGCGATGACACCGGAACAATCCGTCGCCTATTCGGCGTTAGAAGCCAGCCGCGTCAGGGGCACGTATCTGGGAATCACCGCTCTGTTCTTACTTGTCGCTGTCCTGCTTTATTTCACACGCCTGCCGGAAATCCGCGAAGGTAGCGGGGATACTGTACCGGAGCGAGAAAAAGCTCCGCGGAATCATTGGGAAATTTGGCGATACAAACATTTAGTCAAGGGTGTCGTCGCCCAGTTTTTTTATGTGGGTGCACAAGTCGGCGTGACCAGCTTTGTTATTCGTTTTACACAGCATCTATTGCCTGGCACGCCTGAAAGAGTAGCCGCCAATTTCTTAAAGTGGCATTTGATCGGCTTCATGGTTGGTCGTTTTGCTGGATCCGCAATGATGAAACGAATTGCTCCGCCCCGGCTGTTGGGATTCTTCGCAGTCTGCGCTTTCCTATGCACCTGGACGGCAATCGCCGGGTCCGGCGCAGTTTCTGTATGTGCCGTGGTGCTGCTTGGCTTCTTTGACTCGATCATGTTTCCTACGATCTTCGCACTTAGTGTAAAGAATCTCGGCGTGTATACGAAAATTGGCTCGGCTTTACTGGTCATGTCCATCATCGGGGGCGCGCTTGTTCCGGCTCTCATGGGCTATATCTCCGATACAAGTTCAATCCAGAAAGCATTTATTGTTCCCCTGATTTGTTACGCCTACGTGATTTACTTCGCCCTTCGAGGTTACAAGCCATTGGCAATATCCTCCTCTGCATAGGATGAAATAGTGGCCGCCGCGAAACCCGCGGCAGCACGCATAGAGCGCCACGGGTTCCCAATTCGCTTAGTGTTCCATGACCTGGGCCGCGTTGCTACGTATTACGGGCGTGATCAAGTCGGGCACCTTCTGCGACGGTGATCGCGAGGGCCATGCCCTCTCGAATAAACCACAGAAGAAAGGTTGAAGGGCTGAGGCGCAATTGTCCTAAGTCTTCCTAAGCAATTGAGGCAAATACGAACTAGCAGATTGTCCATCAACAATGGAAAAACTAGCTTTTGGCAGTTCTGGCGATTCTGTGGCGTTGACTCAATTTAAGTTAGGTTTTACCATCGT
>Ga0210409_10001118_pt1 | contig 37063 bp, 30 predicted proteins | sample IncBWH17MmetaG_FD_161649 | JGI IMG/M metagenome (GOLD analysis project Ga0210409, IMG submission 161649) | Forest soil microbial communities from Barre Woods Harvard Forest LTER site, Petersham, Massachusetts, United States - Inc-BW-H-17-M | ecosystem: Environmental > Terrestrial > Soil >... | reverse complement strand
CATGCTTATCGACGGGCTTCACAAAGCACCATTGACGACTTCGGGCCGTAGCTTGCCGCATCCTCACGCGCCCCTATCATCGCTTAGGACAAGTTCCTTCCGCCCCTGTCTGGGCGGAGCCCAGTCACTTGCTTATCGGAATGTGGCTTTTTGATCCAGTGCGCACTCAGAAGGTGGCTGCAGTAACCATTGCCTTCCGGCTCAAAGGATCAAATCCAAAATTCTCGCCAGGAACCTGTTCTTGCTAGAGCACTTCTTGCAAAAGCAAGTGCCCCGAGCTGTGTCAGAACTGTGTCAAAACCCTATCTGTTTTGGTGGTTGGGGTTAGCTTTCGAGCGAAAAGCAGATGCCCCAAGTTATTGTAAACAAACAAAAATAGAAGGAAGCGATAGAGGGTTTGGAGTCGTCGCGGCGGCTTGCAAAGCAGGTGCTCTCCCAGCTGAGCTACACGCCCACCGCGGCAGTTGTCTACGATTCTAAGGCATCTGATGTCATTCGAGAACATCGAAACATGACAGCTTGTTCATTTGGCGGGTGGGCCAGCCTTTGAGGCGGGTTTGAATTTTCGGGTGGCCGCTTCTTCGCGGGTTTCGATGGGGCGGTGGGTTTAGCTTTTCCCATGTTTGATGCGAGTCAGCGGACGAGGTCGAACCGGATCAATCCGTATTGGGGATTCGAGTAGAACGAAAAGCTGCTCCAGGGCCAATCCTTCGGGTGATCGACCAGTCTTCTCTTCAACGGGTTCATGTGCATGTAATGCAGTTTTTCGACTCTCTTCTTCAAACTCCACACGTTGAAGTCCTAGGAACGGCGCTACCAAAAGCGGGGCAGCGAATTGTCGCCGCTCGCAAAGATCAAATTCAGTTGTGCACTCGGCTTCCGTTTTTTGCGCCGCAAACGCCGCGATACACGCTGTTTCAAATCCAGAATGACCGTAGAAGGCGTTCCTTTAGCAGGCTCGCTGATGAGCAGATGGATATGGGCGGGTGGCCCGGCCTTTGAAGTTGAAGTTGGGGTGCCCCGTCCTTGGCGTCTTTCAAGGGCGGGGCTTTTGACGTTGCACTTCGACTTGGCCTCAGCGTAGGGGATCGATGCGTATCCAGCCCGTTTCTTTCATCGAATAAAACGAGAAACTACTCCAAGGCCAATCCCTGAAATGAGCGACAAGTTTTCTTTTCACTGGATTCCTATGCATGTAGTGGAGCTTCTCGACGAATTTTCCCTGACTCCAGAGGTTGAAATCGTAGCAGCGGTACTGCCAGAACCGCGGCAAAGATGGAGGTGAATTGCGGAAAGGAAGTTTCAGCTGCCGGTAAGATGCCCGCCGTCGTGGCTTGCGCCGCAAGCGGCGCGAGACGCGCTGCTTCAAAACCTGAATGATGGTGGAAGGCGTGCCTTTGGCAGGCTCGCTGATGAGCAAGTGGATATGCTCGGGCATGACTACGTAGCCCACCAGAGAGAATCCGTAGCGGTCGCGCGTCTCCCCGAGAATCTGGACGAAGGCGTTTCTGGCGCAAATGGAGCGCAGAAGCGGCAGCCGCCGATAGCATGTGAAGGTGATGAAATGCAGATGTCCGTGGCCGTAGTGGCGAATGAGTTTGTGGCCATGGAGGATGACCGAAGTCAAAACCCCGATCCTCCAAGAGCAGGAGGGGCGGCCACCCGGAAGAGCTAACCCCGGAAAAGCAAGGCCAGTTCCTCAGCGAGAACGTACAGGAGTGGTATTATTCAAGAGTGAGGACATGTCAACAAAAAAGAGCGAAAGGGTGTGCCACCCGCCCTGGAAGTCCAGCCATTCGGGAAAACACTGGCGCGCCACCTGTTCCTGTTCTTCACGCCCACCTTTTCCTTCGGGAATAACGTGCCGCAATTCAAGTACACCGCGTCGATGGCCGGGATTGCGTTCGAACGCGCCGTCGGAATTGGCTTCGAATTGCCGAAAAATTTCGAAATCCGCGTGACGCAGCACCAGGTGGACTGGCTCGGCAAGTACAAGAATCCCATCGGGACGGGGACTCCTGGCCTGGACCTCGGCACCTCCGGGCCTTACGGCCTCTACGCGACGGTCGGGGCGCGCTGGTACTTCGGCGGATACGGCCGCGCGCGCGAGGGGCGCTAGTGATAACTCAAACTGAACAATCATGCCCGAGTCAGTTGCTTGACCAGCAAACAGAAGCTATTCTCACCCTTACTGGGTACGCTTCTTACTTTGGAGTTCTGTTACATGCCCCGCCCATTTCAATATTTTCTCCTCACGATCGCAATGTTAGCTGTAGCTATAGTTGTGTCGGCCAAGTATTCAATTCGGCAGATAGACTTCAATAATTTTGCTTATCCTTGGGGGAACCCCGGTGGGCCTCTGGAGGGCTGGCATTGGATCTCCTCTTCACCCTCTACCAAAGTCAGACTTGCCGGTGGGACCCACAGATTCCTTCGAGAAGTCGAGTCGGGAGAGGACCCCAACCACTCACCCCTGCTCCGATTTGGGTCGGTTAATTACGGTGACCTGGAGCGCGACAATGCGGAGGAAGCTGCGGTGGTCCTCAATTACAGTGGGGGCGGGACTGCGAATTGGGAATACCTGTATATATTTAGGCTCGATAATGACGCGCCACGCCTTCGCGCTTGGCTGGAAAGCGGTTCAAGAGCTTACGGTGGTTTAGTGAACGTCAAGATTGAAGATCGCTTTTTGGTTTTAGACTTCGCCGACGCGGAACGGCGCATCGGGGATTGTTGCTCCGAAGGATTCATCCGCGTGCGGTATGCGTGGAAAGATGGGCACTTCATTGAGTCTGGCCAGCGAGAGCGTGGCGATCTGAAGCTCGATATTAGACCTACGCAGTAAAATCCCGACAAGCCTGGTGGGATCTCTAAGCGCCGTGAGGCTCCGACGAAATTCTGGCGTTCATCCAAAAACTCGAGGATTCCGTACTAAGATTTGAGACGCGTTTGTCAGTGACGCGCAGTGGATTTGTTCAGGAGAAGTTCTGTGCTTATTCGATTGAGTTCGCTAACGGTTTTTGCGGTTGGGATTTTACTCTTCGTATGGTGGGCTCGCCAGCCCGGTGGCTCCGCTTCCGCCGCGCCTGAAGCCTGGGACACTGCACATACAGCTCATTCGGAGGACGCGGCGACCACGCCGGTCCTCGTCGAGCTGTTCACTTCCGAGGGCTGCTCGAGTTGCCCACCGGCGGATGCGCTGCTTTCGCGCCTCGGGCAAAACCAGCCGGTTCGCGGCGCCGACGTTATTGTTCTCGAAGAGCATGTGGATTACTGGGACCGGCTCGGCTGGAAGGACCCTTTTTCTTCCCAGGCCGCCACGGAACGCCAGAACGAATACGACCAGTCCTTCGCGGGCAACGGGGTCTATACGCCGCAAATGGTGGTGGACGGACGGGCGAAATTTGTCGGCAATTCGGACTCGGATGCGCTGCATGCCATCCGCACCGCGAGCCAGGCGCCGAAACCCGCTGTGCGGCTCTCGTGGGAAAAAGACGACGTTCTGACAATGCACGTCGAGCCGCTGAACAACACTGCGGAGCGTGACGGCCAACATGTGTACCTTGCCGTCGCGGAAAATATGCTGCACTCCGACGTGAAGCGCGGAGAAAACGCCGGCCGCGGCCTCGAGCATAATGGCGTCGTCCGGCAACTCACGCCGCTCGGAAAAATAGACGCAGCGCCCGCGGGATTTTCCTCCAGCGTTGCGGTGCATTCCGCCCGCGAATGGAACCGCGCCAATCTGCGCGCCGTCGTTTTTGTGCAGGAACGCCGCAGCCGCCACATCCTGGCCGCCGCAGCGATCGCCTTTCCCAAGGTTTAAGTGGGGGAGCTTTTATTGGCACACGCTTCAGCCTGTGGGGTTTTGGCTTTGCAAGCACCAAACCCACGCAGGCTGAAGCGTGTGCTACTTTTCTTTGTCCGATCCCCGCTCATGATAGAGTAGCGCGCGTTCCATGGCGCGGATCGAAATCTCGGTGCAGATTGCGGCTCCCGCGGAAGTGGTATTTGCATTTTTCGTGCCGCAGCGCATGCCGTACTGGTATGGCGCGGACATGCAGGCGTGTTTGGAAGTGCAGGACGGGGCCTCGGACTTTGCCTTGGCGCAGAAGGTGCGCGTCACCGGGCATTTAGGCCGGCGCGAAGTCTCGCACACGGCGGTGGTAACGGCGCTGCAACAGGCGCGCCTGTTCGAGTGGCGATTCAGCGACCGCTACGGCGTCAAGGGATCGGAACGCTGGGAACTGGAACCCGCCGGTGCGTCTTCGCCCGATCGCCCGCCGAAAACGGTGGTGCGCATGCGCAGCGACTACTCGATGCCCGGCCTCGTGGGCAAAGCGATGGACTGGCTCATGACGCGGCATGCGGTGGCGCGCCGCAATCAGGATTATCTCGCGCGCCTCAAACGCTACGCCGAACACGGCGAGCCGGAATGAATTCATGACCCTCGAACAAAATCCCCAACATGCAATGCCGCAAGCGCCCATCGGGCCTCCCGACGGCCCCGCCAGCGGGGCGAAAGCCATTTTTTGGAATGAACGCGAATTCCGCGCCGGATGGCGTCTCCTGATCTACCTCCTGTTCGTTGTTCTTTTCACCGTGGCTGGAACTTTCCTGGCCACGGCGCTGCATCTTCCCCAAATCGACGTCGTGGAACTCACGGCAACCTCCACGCTCGTTCATGATGGAATTGGGGTGTTCGCTATCTTCGCGGCTGCGGCGATTATGGGAATGCTCGAAGGCCGCCCTTTTGACGGCTACGGCCTGCCGCGCGCCGCCGCGTTTGGGGCGCGCTTCTGGCAGGGCGCGGCGTGGGGAATCGCGATGATCTCGGCAAACATCTTCCTGATTCACCTGCTCGGCGGATATTCCTTCGGGGACCTGGCGATGCGAGGTTCGGCGATTTGGGGTTACGCGGCGCTTTGGGCGGTGGCGTTTCTCTTTGTCGGCTTCTTCGAGGAATTTTTATTTCGCGGCTACGCGCTCTTCACTCTGGGCACGGGCATCGGATTCTGGCCGGCGGCCACGGCGCTTTCGGTGGCATTCGGCGCTCTTCATCTGCGCAACGGCGGCGAAGACAAAATTGGAGCGCTCAGCGTGTTTGCGATCGCCATGTTTTTCTGCCTGATTTTGCGACGCACGGGCAATTTGTGGTTCGCGGTGGGAACGCACGCGGCCTTCGATTGGGGCGAGACGTTTCTGTTTTCCGCTCCCGACAGCGGCCTCGTGGCCCCCGGCCACCTGCTGAATTCCTCGTTTCATGGTCCCGCGTGGCTCACCGGCGGCACGGTGGGACCTGAAGCCAGCGTCATCGCGTTTGCGGTGCTTGGGATCGCCGCGGTTCTTTTTGCGATTATTTATCCGGCGAAAGAATAACCGTCGTGCGGATTAGTAGGACAAGCTTCAGCCTGTCGCTTTTTCGGGGGAATCAAAACCAGACAGGCTGAAGCCTGTCCTACTCGAAATACCTCGCTACGCGCGCAAGGTGGCGCCAAGTTTTTGTTCTAGCGCGTCGAGGATGCGCGACGAAAAATCCGTCAGCTGCGCTTCGGTGAGCGTGGCCTGGCGGCTCTCAAACCTCGCGCGAACGAGCAGCGCAAATTTTCCCTCGGCCATATTCTTGCCGCGAAATAAATCCACGGCGTCAATCGAGGAAATTTCGGCGATGCCCAGCCCGCGAATCGCCTCTTCGATGGCGGCAAATGTTGTTCCGTCGGCTAGAACGAGGGAGAAGTCGCGTTCAACCGCCGGAAAACGGGAAAGAGGTTTGTAGCGCAGCGCCGCGCGCGCGGATTTGTAACCTGCGCACAGCGGCTCGAGTTCCAGTTCCGCGATATACGCGTCCTGCCGCAGCTTGAATCGTTCGGAAACGCGCCGCGCGAGTTGCCCGGCATGCCCGATCGCGCGGGCCGCCGGGCCGCCGGTTCGCGGCGAAATCGTTCCCGCATGCGCGGCGTGAAGCCAATCCGGGCCGCCGGCTTTCCATGCCAGGCCGCCCGCGAGACGCTCGATCTGTTCGAGGTCGCCCTTCAAGTCGGCAAACGCGTAGGCGCGTTCGGTTTCGGTGACGCCTTTTTCGCGCGCGAGGCCCGTCGCGCCGAGCGTCACGATGCGCGTCTCGACGGGCAGCGTTCCGTTCCAGCCGTACGTCTTGCCGAATTCAAACAGGCGCACGTTGCGCTGCCCGTGGTTCAAATTCCATTCCAGGGTTCGCGCCATCGTCACCGCTCCGGTCGAGCGCATCACCGATGCGTCTTCGGCCAGAGGGTTTGCGATGCGCGCGGGCGCGGCGCCTTCCGGACGGAACATCGCGTCGCTCGGTTCGTCCACGATCGGAATGGTGATGATCTCCTGATAGCCCAGGCCGATCAGAATTTCTCGCAGGCGGTCGTCGGCTTCGGCGGATTCGAGGCGCGCGGCGGGTAGTTTTGCCGCGGGCAAGCGCGCGGGAAATTTGTCGACGCCGTAAATTCGCGCCACTTCTTCGACGAGGTCCACTTCGCGAGCCACGTCGCCGCGCCAGGGGGGCCTTTTGCTCTTCCACGCGGCTTGGGGCGATCCAGCGCGGCCTCGCGGCGCATCCGAACGCGCCGGCGCGAAACCCAGCCCTGAGAGTATCGCTTCGATCTCCGCGTCGGGAACGTCCGCGCCCATCACACGCAGAAATTCCTTGCGGGTCAGTTCGATCACCGGCGCCTCGGCGCGTCCGGGATAAACGTCCACCACGCCCGCGAGGATTTCGCCGCCGCCCGATTGCTGAATGAGTTCGGCGCAGCGGCGCGAGGCCGACTCCGCCATTTCCATGTCCGCACCGCGCTCGAATCGCACCGAGGCTTCCGTGCGCAGGCCCAGCGCCTTCGACGTGCGGCGAATCGAAACCGGATCGAACCACGCGGATTCGATCAGGATATTGTGGCTCGCCGAACGAATTTCGGAGTCGCTGCCGCCCATCACACCGGCGATGGCCACGGCGCGCGTGGCGTCGGCGATGACGCACATTTCGCCGGTGAGCGCGCGCACGATGCCGTCGAGCGTGCGCATTTTTTCTCCCGCGCGCGCCCGGCGCACCACGATGCGCTTTTCGGCCAGCAAATCCATGTCAAACGCGTGCAAGGGATGACCGAGCTCGAGCATCACGTAGTTGGTCGCGTCCACCACATTATTGATGGAAGCCTGTCCCAGCGCTTCGAGGCGCTGGCGCAGCCAGTCGGGCGACGGCCCGACCTTCACGCCGAGCACTACACGCGCCGTGTAACGCCCGCACAGCTCGGGCGCGTCAATCTGCACGCGCGTCGCCGCCGCAACTTGTTCCCCGGATTCTCGCGGGCGCGGGTCGACGCGCTTCAGCGGCAAGCCGTAGAGCGCCGCCGCCTCTCGCGCGATGCCGTAGTGCCCCAGGCAATCGGCGCGGTTCGACGTCAGTTCGGCGTCGAACAGCGGGCCTGCCGCGGTCTGTTCCAACCCTTCGATCGCCGTGCCGGAAAGCGAGAGCCGCGTCCGCAGTTCTTCTGGCGCCGCCGTTAGCTCGACGAATTCTTTCAGCCAGTTGTAGAGAACTTTCATCGTTCGTAATTCTTTTCCGCAAGGCCAAACGATCCGCCTCAGGAAAACAATCTTTGTGTGTCACGGCTTCAGCCGTGACATAAATGCATTGCTCAGTTCGGCTTTAGCCGCTGACGCATTTGTTCGGGCGCAAAAACTTCAGGTGCTAATGCCCAACGAGTAAGGCCGCTGGTGTCGGAGCTAAAGCTCCGACCCACAAGTCCAGGCCCGCAAACCAAAACCTCGCGCAGCCCTTCGCTGTGCGCAGTGCATCATCCCGGGGGCGCTATGCGAACTGGCGCAAAAAGCGCACATCATTCTGGAAATACAACTGCAAATCGTTGATGTTGTATTTCAGCTGCGTCAGGCGTTCGACGCCCATGCCGAAGGCGAAGCCCGAAAACTTTTTCGCGTCGTAATTCACGAAGCCGTAGACGGCGGGATCGACCATGCCCGCGCCGAACAGCTCGATCCAGCCGGACTGCTTGCAGACGTTGCAGCCCTTCCCGCCGCAGAACACGCACGTTGCGTCGACTTCCACCGAAGGCTCGGTGAACGGAAAATAACTCGGGCGCAGGCGCGTCTTTACTTTTGGTCCGAGGAATTCGCTCACGAAATATTCCACCGTGCCCTTGAAATCGCAAAACGTGATGTCCGTATCCACGGCCAGGCCCTCGATCTGGTTGAACATGAAGCCGTGCGTCGCGTCGGGATTATCGCGGCGATAGACTTTTCCGGGGACGATGATGCGCACGGGCGGCTGTTGCTTTTCCATGGTGCGCACCTGCATCGGCGAAGTGTGCGTGCGCAGCAAGAGTGGCGCGGCGCCCGGAGGCGCGGCCATATAAAACGTGTCCATGTTGTCGCGCGCGGGATGGTGCTCGGGAATATTGAGCGCCTCGAAATTGTAGTAGGGAGTTTCCATCTCCGGCCCGGCAACCACGGAGTAGCCGAGCGAAAGAAAAATCCGCTCGATCACCTCGAACGTCTGGCGGAGCGGGTGCCGCGAGCCGAGAGGGCGCGTCACTCCGGGAAGCGAGAGGTCTTCGCGTTCGCGCCCGAGCGCCGTTTGTTCCGCCGCGGCTTCGATTGCCGCGCGCCGCGATTCGAGCGCTGCTTCGACGTGCGCCTTCAATCCATTGAGCGCCTGGCCGACCGCGCGCTTCAGCTCCGGCTTCGAGGGCTTGAGCCACGTGTCAGTGACTTGCGTGAGCAAGCCGGATTTGCGGCCGAGCCACGCGTCGCGCAGGGATTTCCAGCCGTCTTCGTCCGCCGTGGCCGCGGCATCCCCATCAAACCGGGCGCGCAATTCGCCGAAGCGTGCCGCTACTTGCTCGGGCGTCGCGGCGTCGAGCGGCGGCAAAACTTTTCCGGTCGGAATTGGATTCGCGTCCATAGCGTGATGGAAGCTCCGGTAGCGCCGGCATCTTGCCGGCAATTTTGGTGTGCGAAAATGCCGCCGGGACGGCGGCGCTACAAAACCCGTCGCAGCCCAGAATTTCGCGGGGCCGCTGTAGCCCGGGTCTTCAGACCCGGGGGTTTGCCGCTGCGATGCCGAAAAACCCCGCCTCTGAAGAGGCGTGCTACAGCGCTACGCCTTGGCTTTTACTCCGAGCGAGGCCTTGGCCTGCTCGACCAGTTGCGTGAAACCCGCGGCGTCCTTCACGGCGATATCGGACAGCATCTTGCGGTCGATCTCGACGCCCGCGGCCTTCAACCCGTGCATCAGCTGGCTGTAAGAAATTCCCGCGTTGCGGGCCGCCGCGCCGATGCGCTGAATCCACAGCCTGCGGAACTGGCGCTTGCGGGCGCGGCGATCGCGGTAGGAATAACGCTCCGCGCGATTCACCGCTTCCTGGGCGGACTGGTAGAGCTTGGATTTTGTGAGAAAAAATCCCTTGGTGCGCTTTAAATATTTTTTGCGGCGCGCACGGCGTTTGGTACCGCGTTTGACTCGAGCCATTTTATTTTCTCCAGTGCGGTTCCCCGCGAGGGTTCACCGCGAGCGGAGGCGCAGCCCGATCCGCAGCATCGAGGCGAGTCCCCGCGCACGGGAACCGGCGCCCCATCGGAAAGCGAGAGCGTCTCCACGGCGTGTTTAGAAGCTCAACGAAAAATTCGCGTTACGCGAAACTTTCGCGAGCATTGGCCCGGCCCTCTTTCTGTTTGGACCGGACCGCCGGCCGGCAGGCCCACCGTGGCGGGTTGCGCTCTGCCTGGCGCAGCAAAAATCAAAAGATTGCTTTGTGGGTCGGACCTTCAGGTCCGACATTGGGGTTTGCGAGATACGGGGCCTTTAGGCCCTGAGCCTTCAGGGGCTAAAGCCCGCCGCAAGCAAACCTGATTGTCAGGGCTGAAGCCCTGACCCACAAACACCGTCCAATCGTAAACCGCCTCTTCAGCTTTACTAAAATTTTCGGTCTTAGCCGTACGGCAACATCTTGTGCACGTTGCCGGCGTCGGCCGGATGAACCAGCTTCATTTTTTTCAGGCGGCGCATGCGGTTGGCCTTCTTGGTGCCCAAGAGGTGCCTCTTGCCGGAATGCATGCGCATCACTTTTCCGGTCGAGGTGATCTTAAAGCGCTTGGCGGCGCCGCGATGCGTCTTGAGCTTGAGCTTCTTTGCCTTTTTGGCCACGAATGTTTCCTCTCTATCATTCTTCCAAGTGGGACGGGCTTTTTATCCTGAGACTAGCGAAGGGCAGCCTGTCTGATTTTCGTTTAGGCGCTTAAGAAATTTGAGTGCATGCGAAAAGCGACAGGCTGCCCTTCCCTACGCTCAGGGTAAAAAGCCTGTCCTACTCAGGCCTGCCCGCCCGCTGTAGCGCCCGCCGGTTTCACCGGCGCCCCGCCGCCGCGCTTCGGCGCAAGCAGCGCCATCAATACATTCGCTTCCATGCGCGGGCCGATTTCCACCAGCGCGTGATCGGCGATTTCCCCCAGCAGCCGGTGCATTTTCGCGCGGCCCACTTCCTGATGGGCCATCTCGCGCCCGCGATGAAAAATCATCGCCTTGACTTTGTGGCCCTCGCCGAGAAACCGGATGATCTGGTTTTTACGGACCTGGTAATCATGCTCCGCGGTCGCGGGACGAAACTTCACTTCCTTGAGCTGCGACCCCTTCTGGTGTTTGCGCTGCTCGTGCGCCTTCTTGTTGGTCTGGTAAAGGTATTTTCCGTAGTCGGTGATCTTGCAAACCGGCGGGTCGGCGGTCGGCGAAATTTCCACCAGATCGAGCCCCCGCTCACGGGCAAGCTTAATCGCCTCGAACGGCGGCATCACCCCCAACTGCCCGCCATCCTCGTCCACCACGCGAATTTCACGCGCCCGGATTCGATCGTTCACCCGAATCCGGTCTGCTTGCCGAAAACTCCGTTCCGCGATAAACCCACCTCCAAGAATCGCGCAAACCCAGCCCCAAATTCCCTGGCCCCGCGCCGGCTTCTTCCGTCCAACCCTTCCTCCGCCTGGCATATCGCGTAGGGTAGGGATGGGTCACAAAGTATAGCACGGCGTAAAGGCCCGGCAATACCATCAGATACCTAGAATCCACATTTCGTTTCGAAAAACCTGGAGGCTCTTCCTGCTGCGATCCTCCTGGCGCCGCGTTGCTCCTTACTTGACGACCACGTTCACTACGGTCGAGATCGTCGTCGCGCCCGATGTGCCGGTGACGGTGAATGCCGCGGGACCTGCGGGCGTCCCTAGGGTAACTGGTGTAACTGGGGTGTTCGAACTGTAGCTGGACGCGCCGCATCCGCCCATCGCGAGCGCCAAAGCGAACGTCGCCAGGCTGGCGCAGGAAACAAGCCGCCAGCGAGGCGCTCGCATCCAGAATAGTGTGGCTGCAGCGGAGAGCGCGGCAAGCAGCGCGAACAGTCCAATGACAGGCGGCGCTGCAGGGCCTTTGTGCCGCGGGATGGCGGGCAGATTCGAACCCGCTATGGTGGTGACAGTAAGGTTGACCGTACTCCCGTTCGGACCCGGCGTTACCGGATTCATGTCGAACTTACATGTCGCGTTCGAGGGGAGCCCTGAACAGCTCAGCATAAAACTCATGTTCGAGCCCGCCGGGGCAAACACAGTCAACGGAATGACCAGGCTATTTCCCCGAGTAACCGTAAGATTCGCCGGAGGTGGTGCGAACCCCGCGACCACTACGTCAAGAGGGGACGAATTCCCGGAGGCATACTTTGAGTCGCCGTCATATTGCGCCACAATGGAAGCCTGCCCCGCAGCCAGCGAAGAAATCGTTAGGTTGGCCTGACCACTGGGATTCAACGTTCCGGTCCCAAGTGACACTCCGTTGGCGAAAAATGCGACGGTGCCCGTTGGGGTTCCCGCGGTCGCGCTGCTCACCGCAGCAGTGAGCGCCGCCGGCTGCTGCGCCACCGCTGGATTCTGCAGTTGACTGAGCGTGGTCGTCGTGCTCGCAGTTCCGGGCGGTATGGCGGTCACAAAGACAGCCCTGTGCGCATCGCCGCCTACGATTCCTGCCGAGAAGGCAAACTTCCCTGCATCACCCGCCGCGAGCCTGGCGCTCATGGCGAGCCCCGTCAGCACTCCTCCCCCCGGCAGAAAATCGCCGGTGGCCGCCACTTTTAAGAGGGTTCCATCAGGACGGGCGACAAACATCCCTTGCCTGGTACCCAAAGTTGTTGTGAATGGGTTCACAAACGCGAGGGCGCCGTCAGGACCGAGCGCAAAATTCGCGGCTAGACTGCTCAGAACAGGGATCGTGTTGAATGTCCCGCCGCCGGGGGCTGCTTGCTTTTGCAAGACGACAGGCTGCAAAGTGCCGGCCGCCGGGCCGCTCTGAAGGACGCGGAAGTAGCCGGAATCTGCGCTGGCGCCCGTGAGTGACGCGCCGAATGCGACGTCCGATTCGCCATTCATTTCCGCAAAATTTCTGAAGAGATTGATTCCGACAGTAAAAGTACCCGGCGGCGGATTTGGAACTTGCGGTCCACCCGGCGCCAGCGAGAATGTGCCGCCACCCGGAACAGGAGCGGCGCCTCCGTCGAGCGCCAGCGTCTGAATCGCGGCACCGGCCGGGGCAAGAAATAAGCCGTCGGCTGCCGCGCTGGTCGCGGCCGTGAAAGCAAGGTTGCCATTGTCCGTCAGGCCGGAAATAAAGTGAGGGAAACCGAAAGTTGCGCTTGACCCTGGAATCGTATCGCCATTTTCGACGACTTTCTGCGCCGCGTCTGCATTTCGCAGGAAGAACCCCTGGGGAGCGGTCCCCAGTTGTGCGCCAAACGCAACTTGGCCCGGCGAATTCACAGGAACCGACAGGTTGGGCACAAATGTGGTGGCTTGCGTCTGGCCGGGCAATGTGTCATTCGCTGCGGCGATTTCGCTGATCGCTCCTCCGGGGCTATAAAGAAAAACGCCATTCACGCCGATCCCCGGATTGGGAATGCCGCACAGAGTGCAGGGCAGCAAGGGGGGAAAAGGCGAAGGACTGGTAAAGGCAACCTGACCAGACGAATTCAAAGGTGACGGTGGACCGGAATTCAGCGTCACACATAAGAACTTAACGCTGGAGTTTGGCGCGGTGTCGCCGGCAGCAGCGACTTTCGTCAATCCGCCGGATGGCGACCAGAGATAAATTGTTCCACAGAGGGAGGAAGACCCTAACCATGCGCTATTCACGGACCCTGATCCGAATGGAATGACGCTAATTCCGGAATCTATGGTATTCGCGCCGACCGCCTCGAAGGCAACTTGCCCGCTTTCATTCAAGAAAAAATTCTGGGCCAGCACAGTATTTCCGGCTGGTCCGCCCGCGGCAGCGAAGCCCGGATCGTTGTCGCTCACAACTCGTGAGATCGCTCCCGTCGTGAGGTCAGACTCAAGAAGGTTGACCCGCCCCGCCGCTGGTTGCGCGGTGAACGCGACAAAGTGCCCTGCTGCCTTTGGCGGAATGCCCCCCAGTATGGTCTCCGCTCCAGACGGAAGCAGATCCGCCGTGCTCATGAGCGTTTGCACGCTCCCGGGCGTTCCCAAATACGCCGTGAAATCCGCGGCGCCGCTCGTCAAATATGAGGTGAAGAATACGGAGCCATTGTTCAGTATTTTTGTCTGACTGCCGGAGGAAAAAATGTTGGATGGAATAACGCTTATAAGAGGACGCGTGGAGATCCCACTGGAGTCGAGGGAAACAAACTCCGGAGCGGCGGCGCCGGTCTGCCTGTAGATTGCACTTCCGCCACTCGACAAGGAAGCATTGAAGCTCACGCTTCCATCATTCGCGATGGATACGCCACCAAAGGGCGATGTCGATGAAAACACAGAAATGACCCCGCTAGGACCGCAAGAAACAGAGGAAGGAAGGAGAACGGACGAGAAAAGAGCGCCATTGGCTCCCGGCGCCTGCTCACAATCGTAGGCCACAACATCCGTCGGCGCGTTTGATGTGTGAAACCGCAGGAGGGCGAATGTCGAAATGTTGCTTCCCGAAATCGGCGATTGAAAAACGATGTCTCCGGAATCGTCGAATCCCAATGCCACCGGTGAAGTAATCGTGCCGCCTCCGACGCCTGTCGGCGCCGGGTCTCTGGGAGAAATGACTGCGGTGGGTATGCCTCCGCCTGGAGGGGCGACGCAGATTGTCGCGCTGAGCGAATTGGGTGAATTTGTGAAAGCCACTGCTCCGCTGTTGTTGAGGAATGCGCCAGCTTCGAGAAAAGGGTTCAAAGGACTCCCTGTGGTGACGGGTTGGATGCTGCAAGCTCCCGAAGTTGCCGGGGATACCGGTGAGAAGGTGCCGTCCTTGCTCCCGATGAAAAGGCCATTCCAGAGACTAATTAGCATTTGGCCCTTCGCATTGAGACTGGGAACCAACAAAGGTAACGGGCTCCCCTCAAGGAGCGTTCCACCAACAGGGACACCCGAAAGAAAACACGCCGTGCAAGGCGGGGGAGGAGGGGGAGGATTATCGTTCAAGCCCACGATACGCACTGCTGCCTGCGCCCCCGAAGGGAAAATGTAATATGTGGTCGACTCAATGCCGGTAGGGACTGCCGCGAAGTTCACATCCCCGCTGTCGTTAATACTGCCGGGCACAAGATTAAACCCGTAAGTAGCTCCGCCCGATCCCGGCGCGATGTCGTTGGATGACACCACGGTGTGATAATTCGTGCCGTCATAAGTCAGCAGCGCCGCAGCAGGCTCATTGTCCGCACCCATGAACCTGACTCCAAAAAAAAGCGACCGTGAGGAATTGATCCCCAGTTCCGGCAAGATCGTGAGGATCTGGCTGCCCGGAAATCCTGGCAGTTCGTCGTCGATTTGAAGGAGCCGCGTGGCAGCGGATGCCCCAGCTGTTCGCAGGAATAGAGCGGTATCGCCGTTTCCGACGAACGCGAAATCACCGGCCTGATGGATGGCTGTGCCGGCGGGGACTCCAAACTGATTGGAGAGATTGAGGGAACTTTGGTCCGTGGCGACCGTGACCAGCGGGACGCCGCCCTGCGCATGGACCGCGGCGCAAAACAATAAGACAAGTCCCATCTGTAGGATGGACGAAATTGCCAGTCTGCGGAGAAAGGCATCCGGGCGGGTGGTCCGGGTCACTCGGGGAAAGGGCTGGGTCGGCGCCATCCGAATGCTCTTTGGTTTAAAGTCGGTTAAACGTCTGATTCTTGCGTTTCCAGCACGGCGGGGACATTTTATTTTTAACAGTTGCACGATATTTCGTCAAGGGTGTTTATCAGGGAGACAACACAGCACCGCGATAAGTTTTGCCCACCCGACGCCACCTTGCACGTTGCCCCCATATTGACTTGTGGATGGGGCGAAAGCCCGCCCGCCATGAGCTCGAACGGCCTCTGCAAAGCCAACAGCGCGCGTGCGTTACGCTTGTGTAGTGCCCACTTCGTCCCGCGCTCTCCGGGGCGGTGAGCATGTTTACTTTTAGTTTCAAGCTGATCACTGCAACCATGCCCCTTCCTTGACAGTTGTGAAGAGCAGGCCTACAATCACGCGTTTGTAATTGCGGCATTTGGGTGACTTGTGGGGCCCCGACCATGGATAAGAAGCGTCTGGATTATTACAAGAAGAAATTGCAGGCACGGCGCGAAGAATTGATCAAGACCATTGCCCGGACCGAGGAAGAAGGCCGGACCGCGGATGACGATCCGACGGTGGATCTTGCGGACAAGGCTGCGAACTCCTACACCAAGGAATTCCTGTTCGGGCAGACCAACACCGACCGGTCCATGCTGGCGTTGATTGATGAAGCGCTGGCGCGGATCAAAGCAAACGCCTACGGCAGTTGCGTCGAGTGCGAGGAGGAACTTCAGCAAAAGCGCCTGGAAGCTGTTCCCTGGGCGCGCTATTGTGTGAACTGCGCGGAGAAGCACGAGCAAGGTCTGCTGTAAATTCGTAAACATTTGCGCTGGACCCTTTAGGGGCACGGCAGAACCGGCCGGAGGCTGTGACCGGGCGCCGTGGCGCACGCTTCAGCTTGCGGGGGTTCGTTCGTGGAAGGACCAAAACCCGCAAGCTGAAGCCTGCGCCACTCAATCTTTTGGCACGAATCGTGACATATTTTACTTCCCCTGAGGCTCCTTCCGGCGTAGGCTTGGCGCACTGTGGCTGGGGTTGCCAATTCCGTTCGCTTCCATCTCCGCGGAATGCGCGAGGCGCTGGCCTCCCTCGTCTTTCCCGCGCCATGCCGGATCTGCGGCGGGATCCTCGATACTGGCAGCGTTATTCCGTTTTGCCACGCCTGTATGGAGGCCCTCACGCAAACGCTCCCCTCGCCGCTTTGCGCGCAGTGCGGCAGGCCCATCGTTTCAGCCGCTGTCGCCGAAGGATCTTCGCAGCCTCTATGCCACCTTTGCCGGAACGGCAGGTATGCCTTTGACTATGCGCGTAGCTTTGGCGCTTACACGACACGCATGGCTCGCGCAATTCTCTTGCTCAAGTACGGAAACGTGGCTCCTCTGGGGGTGTGGTTCGCCCGGCGGCTGGCCGGCCTGATTGAAGCTCAACCGGAGGGTTTCGCCGCGGATGCCGTTGTTCCCGTGCCCCTCGATCGAGGAAGGTTGCGGGAGCGTGGTTATAACCAGGCCGAGCTGATCGCCAAGCCGCTGGCGCGCATGCTTGGTATCCCTTTTCGATCCTATCTGTTAGTGCGCGCGCGGCCTCGGCCGAACCAGCTTCGCCTGACCCGCCGGGAACGCTGGGAAACCGTTCGTGGCGCTTATGCTACACATCAAACCGCTCAGGTTGACAAGTTGCGGCTTTTACTGGTAGATGATGTATTTACCACTGGGGCTACTTTGGACGCCTGCTCACGGGCCCTCAAAGGGGCTGGGGCTGCCCGGGTGGCAGGTCTGACCGTAGCAAGGGCGCTGCCTCATTTGCCGGCTTCCGATGCCGGATGGGCAGACCAGAACTTTGGAGAATGAAACCACCGGGCCAACTCGGTAGGCCTCCCCGGCTGAAGTTTTCGCCGGAAGTGCTGGGGGACGCGCGCCCGCCGGGTGCTCTACCCCCAGCCGTGCGAAAACCGGCCATCATGCAGGAGCCGGTCCTCGTGCTGAACGCTACCTTTGAACCAATCAACGTTACCGCCGTCCGCCGCGCCATGGTCCTGATGCTCAAGGGCGTGGCCCAGGCGGAAGAAATGAATGACGCCAAAGTGCATTCGTCTTCCCGGTCGCTGGAGGTACCTTCGGTGATTCGGCTCCTGGCCTACCGGCACATCCCGCAGCAAACTCGCGCGCTCTCCAGGAAGAATATCCTCCTGCGGGACCGCAATACGTGCCAGTTCTGCAAGCGCATGCTCCCCGCCTCTGAGTTGACGCTGGACCACGTGGTGCCGCGCTCCCGTGGCGGAAGGTCCTCCTGGGAGAATCTGGTGGCCTGCTGCTACCAGTGCAATAACAGGAAGGGTGACCGGACGCCTGAAGAGGCCGGGTTGGCCCTGGCGCGCCGCCCACGGCCATTTACCTTGCACACCTCCCGTCAGTTGATGCGGCTGATCGGGAATAAGGACGAAAAGTGGCGCAAGTATTTATTTTACTGAGGTTTGAATCCCCATAAGCATTTTCCTCAGCCTCGCCGCGAAACAAAAATCCGTCATTCATCTAAAATTTTTCTAATTCGTGCAACCTTTTCATATTCTCAGCGTCTAATTAGACAAACCACTTCAAGGACACACCCCGGGAAGCAGCGTTGGCTCTGCCAAGGCTGCTTCTCTTTTTTTACGCCCTCTTTTTGAAAATTACGCGCGATATTGCCATTCGCGCGAACTTATTGCCGGAAGACGACGCGCAAACCGCGGCGCCAGTTCTCCGCCAGGGCGATACGCGCGATTTCTATTTCCGGGGATAAGTATCGTAATACGATATCTATAGAAGGATGAAACCGGAATCCGGGGGCAACCAGGAATAACAGCGGAGGCTTGGCGCTCAACGGGACCTCCGGGAAATATCCGAAGCGGCGAAACTCGTCCTTATCGTGATGAAAACGCACGCGCAGCCAGTAGTCCACGGCTTGCATCACCAATTGAATGTCCTCGGAGGCTTTTAGTTCCAGAACGGCCAGGCGGCCGTCCCTCGTGACTCCCAGCAAATCGATGATGCCGCGGTCTCCTGAAGAAAACGCGGGAACCTGCGCGTAAATGTGCCGCGGATCGAGCCGCGCATCGATTCGCGCCGGGTCCGCCGCCACCATCGTTTCCAGCCAGCGTTCCGCCTGCGCCCGGTAGAGCCGCTGTTTCGTGTCCGAAGCCAGCGGATGACGCTGCGTTTCGAGTTGCCGGACGAGCGCTTCAACGGCGGGCCATTTTTCCGGGTTGAGAGGAGCCTGGCCGTCGCCAAGGCCATACCACATATCGCCCAGCCGCCAGCGGGCGATCTCCAGGCCGCGAAAGCGCAGCGTCACTTCCTGTGTTGCCGGAGCCACGCCCACGCGGATCGCTTCGGGGGCCAAACGCCGGATACGTTCGGCCAAGGGCATCGCGGCGGCAATGGCTTGCTCGATTTCGCGGCGCGGCACAACCGAGGTATCCGAATTGCCCGCGCTCGATCGGGCGATTCGCCGGACGCGCCAGTACTTCGGATGATATTCGTACAACTCGACTTCCTGAGGAGATGCCAAGGCGGCCATGCGATGCGCCGTGACAGTAGAACTGCGGTGCGGCAAGAACAGCCGCAAGCCGCGAACCGAATATCGCCGCGCGCGATCCCGCGCGTGCTGCAGCCAGATCAGGCCGAACGTCAAGGCACCGTCGATCGTTGCGCCATCTTCATTCGGTGAAGCTGCGAGCACGGCGCAGGCCTCCGAACCGCGGCGCAAGAGGCCTCGTGTGTAGGAACCCGAAATGGAATGGTGCAGGTCCGCGGAAGTCACCAGCGACTCAACGGTTTCGTCGGGGAAATGATCCGTCAAAATTCGGCGCAGGCGGGTGGAAAATTGCTCGCGTTCGACGCGGCGTGATTCGGGACGGGCACCGCCCGCTAGGAATTCAAGCTTTGCGTGCCTCGAGTAGCCGAAACGGCTGACTTCGAGCACGACGCGATCGCGAGAATCTTCCGCGACCCGCAGCACGCGGCGAACCAGGGATTGCTGGGCGCTCCACAAATGCAAGAGCGCGGCTTCGCCCTGCGCGCTCACCTCGTATTGCACGCCTTCGAGCCCCGCGAGCCATTCCCCATTTTCACGCACTTCGGGCTTTCCATTGGCGCACAGTCCATCGAGGGCGCGGCGCAATTCGTTGGCCAGTTCCATCGGCGCGAATTATCGAATAGGAAGGCGAAAAGGGAAAGTCATTTTTCGTGACAATTCAGCGCCTGACACTGGAGTTCACGGCGCGTGTGGCGGCTAGTTGAACGCGAGGCCGGTCACGACAATCGAGGGGTACACATTGTTCCACTGCGCGGGAATGTGTTCGTACGGGATCTGCACGTCCCTTTGCTGACCGGGAAGAAAGGGCGGAGCCGTCGTAAGAAACAGGCGCTGCTTGTCGCGCAATATCACCTGATTGAAGGGGTCGTGAAATTCAACCGTGATTTCAATCTGGTGGATTTTGCGGTCACCGGCATTCTCAACTGTGCAAAACACGTAGGTCACTTCCTGATTCAGGAAATTGGCCGCGCGGCTCATCTTGGGCTCGAGGAAATGGATTTGGGGCGCGTAGGCATGCTCGGCCGGCCCCATCGGCAACGGCTTGTCGTCTTCCGATTCGGCTGGCTTGGCATACCGGCTATACAGCACGGCCGCGCCAACTAGCAACGCGACGATAACGATTCCGACCAGAAATGCGACCGGCAGGCGGCTGCGTTCTTCCGTGGGGATCAAGTCGGAATTCCTCCTCGTTTGCTTTGGTTCTGGTAGCGCCCGCCTTCAGGCGGGCACGAGCTCTAACCTACGATGCCCGCCTGAAGGCGGGCGCTACAAAATGCCACTAGCGGCCTGCTCCCAGCCGCTCGATCAGTGGAAAAGGCAGGCCGGCCTTCTCCATGCGTTTTTGAACCGCGGCAATATCATACGGCACACGCCAAAATTCAATGATGTGATGATCCAGATCGGCGATGGCGAATGCCGCGCGCGGATCGCCATCCCTTGGCTGGCCAATGGAGCCGGGATTCAGCAAATAACGCGTTCCCGGTTCCAGCCGCAGGGCCGCAAATTTCGGGCCGTGATCCGGGCGCAGTTGAATCATGCCGATTTGTCCGGCGCGATAGGAAAACCCGCCTTGATGATGCGTGTGCCCGAAAAATGTTACCTCCGTGGGAGATTCCAGAAGCCCGCCCATGGCCTGCCCCGGGACGAAAACATACTCGTCCTCATCCTCGTACGCTCCGTGAACCAGCGTAATGCCGTCCACCGAAACCGGCCCGGCAGGCAATCGCTTGATGTAATCCAGGTTCTCGGGCCGCATTTGCTGGCGCGTCCAGAGCGCCGCGAGTTGCGCCAGAGGATTGAAATCTTCCAGGTCTGTCAGTCCCGCGACGGCCTTGTCATGATTGCCGCGAATGATGACGGGCGAAAGGGCCTTGACGCGCTCGGCTACCTGGTCCGGGTCGGGTCCATAATCAACGATGTCGCCCAGGCAAAAAATGCGTTCCCATTGCCCCTTCACAGCGTCGAGGGCCGCATCGAGCGCAGTAACATTCGCATGAATATCGCTTAAGAGGAGAAATCGCATCGTTTGTGAAATGCCCGTATGACGTGCCCGGTCCACACCCCCGACCCGCCCCGATTATAGACGAAATCCGGGACGCGCGGCGTCTCGAGGCGGCATTCGGCTTGCCGCGCGCCCTTGAAAGACCGGATTGAAATACTGGAAGCGCGATCGTCCGCGCGGGTTTACTGCGCTGATTCAGACAAATGGGTTTTAATTGCGGGATAGATAGCGGTCGAAAAAAACGAGGAACAATTTCACTGCGACAAGCCACGTGATGCCCGCCAGCCCGAGCATTATGGAGGAAAGCAGTCCGAAGCTGGTGGCCAGGCGCCCGAGCAGGAACCGCATTTGCGGGATTCCCAGGATCGCCAGAGCGATCAAGACCCAGCCGAAAGCTCTGGTAATTCTTAGGGCAGTTGTAAAGACGACGCGCTCATGACTAGCCAGCATTGTCAGTCCCTCTTGCTCATTCGCTTGTAGATCTCCGGCGAGCCGTCCGGTTTGAACGGCTCGCGCGGCTCACCTCTACAGCCACGAGCGATACCCTAACAGACCGGCATAAGTGACCTTGGGAATAATCTTGGTCACGTGGATTGCGTTTCCTTCTTTATCGTACGTTCCGGTTACAGTGACTTCTTGACCCGCAAAGGCTTCGGGCTGCAGTTGATCATCCAGGTTGTAAACGTGTTTCGTGTCAGGGTTGTAGAGCACGAATTGCGCGCCGTCGAACTTGACGCAGGTCAGGATGCAGTTTTTCTCACTCTTGATGATCTGCATGTGGTGGTCCGTAGCACAGTAGCTATCCGTAATCTTACCGGTAAAGGCTTCGCCGTTTCGAACGGAAAAACTGGGAGCTTTTTGAGCAGACAGGCCCGCCGCCATTAGCAACGCGCCAATCAATCCGATCGCAGCTGCTTTCATAGGAGCCTCCTGACAATCCCGGAGTGCCGCTCAGGCTGGATCTAACATCCGCCGTAAAAGCTAGGAGCACAGTGAGTCCGGTCACGCCTGCCTGTGACCACAATCACATTTACCCTGGATCGCAGGCGGGTCAAATCGTGTGGGATAAGGCTGTGGCAATCATGGGGACCTGAAGCGGTAATCGCTGATCCGTCGCGGGGGAACCTACCTAATCCACATGCAATCGCCGTAACTGTAAAAGCGGTAGCGGGACTCGACGGCATGGCGATACGCTTGCAATATGAGTTCGCGTCCGGCGAAGGCGCTGACCAGGATGAGCAATGTGGATTGCGGCAAATGGAAATTCGTCAGAAGCTGATTGACCACGCGAAACGTATGGCCGGGCTTGATGAATATGCCCGCTTGCGCGGCGCCGGGTTCGACAAGGGATTTCGCCGGGTCCCACTCTTCGCCGTGCCGCGCGGCGGACTTTTCTGCGGCATCCTCGAGCGCGCGCACTACCGTAGTGCCCACGGCCAGGATCGGCCTTCCTTCGCGGCGCGCTTGGCAAATCACGGCGGCAGCGGCTTCCGGAATTTCGTAGCGCTCGGAATGAATCTGGTGCCGCTCGATCTCCTGTTCGTGGATGGGCTGAAATGTGCCGAGGCCGACATCCAGCGTGATGACCGCCATTTCGATGTTTCTCTGCCGCAGCTTTTCCAGGATCGCGGGAGAAAAGTGCAGGCCGGCTGTCGGCGCAGCCACGGCTCCCGGATGATCGGCAAAAATCGTCTGGTAGCGCTCGCGGTCCGACGGTTGATCTTCCCGCGAAATGTACGGCGGCAACGGAACGTGGCCGAGGCGTTCGATCGCCTGGTTAACGGCTCCCTTCGCCGTCAGTCGAATTCTGCGCAACCCATACTCGCCGCGGCCAAGCACTTCGGCGATAAGATCTCCGTCACCGAATTCGATCCGCTCTCCCACGCGAATCTTGCGCCCGGGCCGGACCAAAGCTTCCCACTCGTTAGGAGCGATTTCCCTGGTCAAGAGAACTTCGATTTGCGAGGACAAAAATTCGCGTGCGGTGCGCCGATTGCGGCCCGGCATTTCGGAGCGAATGCCTTCTCTGCGGCCAAATAGGCGCGCAGGAATGACGCGCGCGTTGTTCACCACAATCAATTCATCGCCCCTGAGAAGATCAGGAAACGAACCAAAGGTCGAGTCCCGCCAAGTTTGTTCTTGCCGAGGCAGAATGAGCATTCGCGAAGCATCCCGCTCGGGGAGCGGCTGTTGGGCGATGAGGTCCAAAGGGAGGTCGTAATGATAGTCGGAAAGGAGCATGATGAGTGGCAAGACTATAAGGCATTCTCGGAGCGAAGTGAAAGGGATGTTTGCATGTTGTTCGTAAGTAATTAAATTACATGCAGTTAGTAGGTTTACAGGGAAATACGAATGGGCCGACAAACTACTTGACATGAATACACTAATATTTTATGATGTCCATGCAGTTACATCATGAAAACGAATGGATGGAGGACTTTATGAACACAATTGCTCGGCTTGAACCTTTTCGAGGGCTTTCCACTTTGCAAGATCAATTCAACTGGCTTTTTAACGAATCTTTCCGCAATCACACCGAGGAGTCGGCTTTGACGACCTGGGCCCCGGCCGTGGACATCTACGAGACCCCCAATGAACTGGTGGTCAAGGCGGACTTGCCGGAGGTGAACGAGAAGGACATCGACGTGCGCGTCGAGAACAACCTGCTCACCATTCGCGGGGAGCGCAAGTTTGAAAAATCGGTGTCGGAGGAAAACTTTCTGCGCGTCGAGCGCACCTACGGCTCATTCAGCCGCAGCTTCTCGCTGCCGAGTACGTTGAACGCGGAGGCCATCGCCGCGGAATACAAGAACGGCGTGCTGACCATCACCCTGCCGAAGCGCGAGGAATCCAAACCGCGTCAGGTGAAAGTGGCCGTCAACGCCGCGAGCAACGGGAAGTAAGCATCTAGCGCGACGCGTAGGCTTGTCGCGATAAAATGGGGGCCGGTCGGTACGACGGCCCCAATGTTTTCTGAATGCGAGGCAAAAACAAATGGTCCGCTTCGATAAATTCACATTGAAAGCCCAGGAAGCCGTGCAGTCGGCGCAGGACATTGCCGCGCGCCACGATCATCAGCAGATCGAACCGCTGCATCTTCTGGGCGCGCTCGTCGCGCAACAGGACGGCGTCGTATCGCCGCTGCTCGCGCGCCTCGGCGTGCGCCCGGATACTCTGGCGGGCGAAATTGAAACTCGGCTCGGGCGCATCCCGAAAGTGACGGGAGCGGTGCAGCAGCAAATGAGCCCGGCGGCGAACAAAGTGCTGGAAGGCGCTTTCGTCGAAGCGGAACAATTCAAGGATGAATACGTTTCCACCGAGCACATCCTGCTGGCGATCGCCACCATACGCAAGGATGACGCCGCCGAGTTGCTCGCCAAGTACGGGGCTTCGCGCGAAGCGATTCTCCAGGCCTTGACTTCGGTGCGCGGCAGCCATCGCGTGACTTCGCAAAATCCCGAATCCACTTTTCGCGCGCTCGAACAATATGGCCGCGACCTGATCGAACTGGCGCGGCGCGGCAAGCTCGATCCGGTGATCGGTCGCGACGATGAAATCCGCCGCGTCATGCAAATTCTGGCGCGCCGCACCAAAAATAATCCGGTGCTGATCGGCGAACCCGGCGTGGGAAAAACCGCCGTGGTGGAAGGGCTCGCGCAACGCATCGTGGCGGGCGATGTGCCCGAAGTGCTGCGTCCGAAGCGCGTTGTGGCTTTGGATCTTGCCGCGCTGGTTGCCGGCGCGAAATATCGCGGCGAATTCGAGGACCGCTTGAAAGCGGTGCTGAAGGAAATCACGGAATCCGAAGGGCAGATCATTCTGTTCATCGACGAGTTGCACACGCTCGTGGGAGCGGGCGCGGCCGAAGGTGCGATGGACGCTTCCAACATGCTGAAGCCCGCCCTCGCACGCGGCGAGTTGCGAGCCATCGGCGCGACCACGCTCAACGAATATCGCAAATACATCGAGAAAGACCCCGCGCTCGAGCGGCGCTTCCAGCCCGTCCTGATCGCCGAGCCTTCCGTTGAGGACACCATCGCCATTTTGCGCGGCTTGAAAGAGCGCTACGAATTGCACCACGGCGTGCGCATCAAGGACGCCGCGATCCTGGCCGCGGCCACACTTTCGCACCGTTACATCACCGACCGTTTTCTTCCGGACAAAGCCATCGATCTGATCGACGAATCCGGCGCCAGCCTGCGCATGCAGCTCGATTCGCTGCCGGTGGAAATCGACGAAATCGAGCGGCGCATTCTGCAACTGGAAATCGAGCGGCAGGCGCTGCTGCGCGAATCCGACGCGCATTCCAAGGAGCGGCTGAAACAGCTGGAATCGGAGCTGGCCGGACTTCGCGAGGAATCCAACGCGCGCAAGGCCCAGTGGCAGGTGGAAAAAACCGCCATCGCCAAAATTCGCACCGTCAAAGGCCAGATCGAGCAGCTCAAGGCGGAGGAGCAGCGCCTGGAACGCAGCGGAGACCTGGCCAAGGTCGCGGAAATCCGGTACGGGAAACTGGCGACGGCCGAGCGGGAACTGGCCGCCGCGCAAAAAAACCTGGAGGACGTGCAGAAAAAAGGCGGCATGCTCAAGGAAGAAGTCGGCGAAGAAGACATTGCCAAGCTGGTGAGCAAGTGGACGGGGATTCCCGTCGGGCGACTGCTCGAAGGCGAGGCGCAGAAACTCGTCACCATGGAGTCGCGATTGCGGCACCGAGTTATCGGGCAGGACTCGGCGCTTGAACGCGTGGCCAATTCCATCCGGCGAAATCGCGCCGGGCTTTCCGATCCCAACCGGCCGATCGGCTCGTTCATTTTTCTGGGGCCCACGGGAGTCGGGAAAACGGAACTGGCGCGGGCGCTCGCCGAATTTTTGTTTGACGACGAGAAATCCATGATCCGCCTCGACATGTCCGAGTACATGGAAAAGCATTCGGTCTCGCGCATGATCGGCGCGCCTCCGGGCTACGTCGGCTACGAAGAGGGCGGGCAGCTCACCGAACAGGTGCGGCGGCATCCGTATTCCGTAATCCTATTCGACGAAATTGAGAAAGCGCACCCCGACGTGTTCAACATTCTGCTGCAGATTCTCGAGGACGGCCGCTTGACCGACGGCAAGGGCCGAACCGTGGATTTTCGCAACGCCGTGCTGGTGATGACCTCGAACGTCGGATCGACCGCCCTCTTCGACCTGGCTGGAAGCGATCCGGAACGCGCCCGCAAGGAAGCCATGGAAGCGTTGCGGCAGGCATTCCGCCCGGAATTCATCAATCGCATTGACGACATTGTGTTGTTCAATCCGCTGGGCAAGGAGCAGCTCAACAAGATCATCGACCTGGAACTGGCCAAGGTGACGCGTCTGCTCGCGGAGCGCAAAGTGCAAATCGAGTTGACGCCCGCGGCGCGCGAGAGGCTGGTCCGCGACGGCTACGATCCGGCTTACGGAGCGCGCCCGCTGCGGCGCACGGTGCAGCGCCTCGTCCAGGATCCGCTGGCGATGCGAATACTCGACGGCAGCGTCTTGCCGGGCGATCTGGTGCGGGTGGATATCGATCCGAGCTCGGACTCCATGCGCTTCGACCGCGCAACGCAAAAAGCGGCGCACGAACCCGCGGGAAAAGCGCAGGCGGCGGAACCTGCCGTCACTGCGGCGAAGTCAGGGCGGCGGCGTTAAGTTCAATTATTGCCGGGCGCGCCTCGGTTTGACGCGTCGGGCCGAAACTTCTACACTGACAGTGCGTATATTAAGTTAGGTGGAGATTATGAGAGCCGTAAAAACATTATTTCTATTGACTGCATTAACACTGCTGCTGGTCCTGGGCGGCGACGCGATTGCCGGCCAGCAGGGCATGACCTTCGGCCTGATCATCGCCGTGGTAATGAACGGCGTCGCTTACTTTTTCTCGGACAAAATCGCGCTCATGTCCAGTGGAGCGCAACCGGTAACGCGCGAGCAGCTTCCACGATTGTACGAAGTCATGGAGCGGCTGGTCGCCAAGGCGAGGCTGCCGATGCCGAAACTGTACGTGATTCCGCAACCCGCGCCGAACGCCTTTGCCACCGGCCGCAATCCCTCGCACGCTTCGGTGGCGGTCACCGCGGGCTTGATGGAATTGATGAATGACGACGAACTCGAAGGCGTCATCGCGCACGAGCTTTCGCACGTGCGCAATTACGATATTCTCATCACGTCAATCGCCGCCACGCTCGCCGGCGCTATCACCTGGATCGCATCGATGGGCCGCTGGGCCATGATTTTTGGCGGTTTCGGCGGCTCGCGCGATAACAACCGCAATGGCGGGGGTCTTGCGGCGCTGATCATGTTGATCGTCGCGCCCATCGCAGCGTTGTTGATACAACTCGGAATTTCCCGGCAGCGCGAGTTCTCCGCCGACGCATCCGGCGCCCGCATGGTCGGGCATCCCTACGGTCTGATCAGCGCGCTTGAAAAACTGGGCGCCTATAACAATCGAATCCCCATGGATGTTTCCCCGGCGACAGCTTCTTTGTTCATTGTCGCGCCCCTGAGCGCGGGCCAGGTGTTCTCTGGCCTCTTTAGCACACATCCGCCCCTCTCGGAGCGAATCGCAGTCCTGCGCAACGTGACGGTGACCCGGTAACCTGCGTTCCTGCATGGGGTTAGGGTTTGCCGGGAATTGGCTGGCTGATCTACATTGGACCGATTTTTACAGTACAGTAATAATGATTGATGGTGAGAAAAAATTCTCCCATTTGGTACGGCCTACCTTCTCACCGCCATACACTGATTTTTGTATAAGTAATTCATTACAATAGGCTTATGAATAATAGGCGCTTGAAAGCGCTTTGGCTCATGGCGTGCATGTTTACAGGACGTTTGTCATTTGTCATCGGGGGCAGTCGTGAGTATTACCTGCAAGGCTACAATCCGACTAATCTGCGAATACCTGGAAGGCCGGTTGGCGCCCGAAGTTGGGGGCGAAGTCCAACGCCACCTGAGCTATTGCCATAATTGCCGTACTGTTTTTGATGCCGCCGCTCTGACCCTCGAAGTTTATTTTGACCGCGAAGTGGAAGCAGCGCCCGCCGATCATACCCGCGTCGCCTGATCTAACGCTTCTCTAAGTATTAGAGATGGATCATTGCGCTTGTATAATTTCCAGAAAAAGTGTGTCCATTCTCAAAGCTAATCAATTCAAAATGTTATCGGGGATACCCCTTTTTTGCAGGTAAAACTTACACATTCGGGCCCGCCCCGCCCTCATAATTCCCTGCTCTCAAAATTATCCTAAGTCCATTATGTAGTTGAAGATACCACGGACTCATCCGCCGACGTGGCATTTGGTTCTACGCATGCTCCTCTACATATTGCGAGGGAAATCGCAAAGGAGATTATTACTTATGGACGAACAGGCGAACTATCACGAAACAACGGAAGGTTCACCCCGTTGGATGGGAATGGCCGTAGTTGGGCTGGCGATTCTCTCCCTGGTGGGTGTGGGGCTGGCATGGAATGCCGGAGGCCACGCGCGGGATGCGGAGCAGGCGCTCACCACACAAAGCAAGACTTTACAACAGAGCCAGGATGCAATGACTCAGCGGATCGCGCAAGCCGAGCGCACCAATGCCGAATTGCAGGCCGAAATGAACCTGGTGGGCGACAAGCTGAAACTTACCGAGAATCAACTGGCCACGGCCCGCAATCAGGTGAAGCAGAGCCGCGCCGATTACACCAAGAAGCTGAACGACGTGCAATCCACGCTGGCGACCAAGGCCAGTGCGGATGACGTGAAGGCGCTGGGCACCGACGTCAACGGCGTGAAGACCGATCTCGACTCGACCAAGGGCAACCTGGAACAGTTGCGCGGCGAGCACGGCGAATTGATTGCACGTAACCACGAAGAACTCGAGCAGCTCAAGCGCATGGGCGAGCGCGATTACTATGAATTCAACTTGACCAAGAAGGGCCAGAAGGAACACGTCGGACAGACGATGATCGAATTCCGCAGCGCGAGCGGCAAGAAACACCAGTACACCATCGCGATGTATGTCGACGATACACGCCTTGAAAAGAAGAACCGAGCCATCAATGAGCCCATCTACTTCTACTCCAACGGATCTCGCCAGCCGATGGAATTGGTGGTCAACCAGGTCAGCGACAAGAAGATCTCGGGCTATTTGAGCGCGCCCAAGGCCATCGCAGCGTCCGCCAAAACTAACTAACACTAACCTGTTTCGATTTTTTTGCACGGTGCTACAAAGAGAGGGCCGCTTCGGCGGCCTTCTTTTTTGCTTAGTGGCTCACGCTTTAGCCTGTGGGGTTTTGGCTTTGCAAGTACCAAACCCAACAGGCTGAAGCCTGTTCTGCTTTCGGGCTAGAGCAGCAAATTCAAGCGCCGCAATTCAGAATTCTCGGGGAAAAGGCGCAGGCCGAAGCGCACGGCTTTGGCCGCGGCGGACGGATCGCCCAGCGCCTGGTCGGCCTGAAAGAGCAAGGGATAGATTCCCGAATCCTCGTCGGGGAAATAGCGCATCACGAATTCAAGGTGCGGGCGCGCCTCCGCCCATTTTTTCTGCCGGGCCAGCAATTCGCCCAGGTTGAGTTGGGTTTGATAGTTGTACGGGTCCTGCGCTAAACAATCCAGCATCGCTTGATAGGCTTCATCCAGTTTGTCTTCCCGCATCAGAATTTCGCCTAACTGAGCGCGCGCGGCTGCGCTCGCATGTGGATCGGCAGCGAGAACGCGGCGCTGAATTTCTTCGGCTTCCGGCCAGCGCGAAAAATCCACATCGAGTTTCACGAGCGATTCGAGCGCCGCTAAATTTTCGGGGTCGCGCGCGAGGATTCGCTGGAAGGCCTGGCGCGCTTTTTCATTGTTGCCGAAATGCCGATCGGTTTCGGCCCGGCCCCAGGCGGCTTCGAGGGAATTGGGCTCAATGGCCAGCGCGGCGTCGAAGGCGCGCAGAGCCGACTGGAAATTGGGCTGGGCGAGCGCGGCGCGGCCGCGGATCGTGGCGATGCGAGCGGTGACTGGGCGATTGTCGAGGGCACGCAAGAAGCGCTCGGCTCCGTCCGCGTCCTCCTGATTGACCGACGTCGCGGAGGCGGCAGCAAGAGCGGCATAGCGCGCGTCCTGCGAAAAATCTTCGGGCAGGGGACTTTCCTGCTCGCGGAGAATCGCGTCGCGATTCTTGTCCTCCAGGCCATGAACAAGCAGGGATCGCGGGGCGTGATATTCGAGCAGCGTCTGATCGTCCGTATTGATTTCCGCCCCGGAAGAGAATTTTCGCAAACCCGCATCATCGAGCAGGTAGAAACCAAACAGTCCGGCCGCTTCTTCCATGCCAAGCTTTGAGAAGTCTTCGCGCAGGCGCGGCTGTCCAAACATAGCGTGCGCGCGCCCGAGAATTTCCGCTGAGGCGGGACTCGGCGCCATGAGAATCAGATCCGGCGCATCGCCGTGCCAGAGAGTGGCGCCATGAAATTCGGAGAGGAAGGTGGCGAAGATCATGCGCAAATCCTCGGGATACAGGGAATAGGCCTGCATCCATTGCACGAATACGCCGTCTGGCGCGAGGCGCGCGCTGGCAGCCGCGTAAAACTCGCGAGTGAAAAGGGTGGCGACGCCGGCGATCCAGGGATTCGACGGCTCGGAAATAATCAGGTCGAATTTCTGGCGAGTGGTGAAGAGGAAATTGCGGGCGTCGTCAAACGTCACATGCACGCGCGGGTCGAGCAGCACGTTGCGATTTAATTTCTCGAGCAGCGGCGCGGCGCCTACAACGGCGGGCTCGATTTCCACGACGTCCAGGCGTTCCAGTTCGGGATAGGCGGCGAGCGCGGACGCCGTCATGCCGCTGCCGAATCCGACGAGGAGCACGCGCCGCGGCGCGTGCGACAGAGCCGCGAGATGGCCGAGGAGAAGCTGTGTCGTCGCGTCGCGATTCGAGGCGTCCACTTTTCCGTTGGTGCGAAGTCCGATGTAATCATCGGTCTTCGCCACGGAAATGTTGGCGTTCAGGCCGTCGCGGAAATACACAATGTCCAGAACGCGAGCGTTTTCCCGCAGCGTCAGCGGGCGGTCGTAAAGATTCCAATACATCACGGTGTTGAACGAAGCGACCGCGGGATCGTCAAAGTAATTTGAGAAGCCGATGAAGGCGGCGGCAATCAGCAGGAGAAGATTCCCCGCGACAGCAAAACTTTTCCAGGATAGCTGCTTTATGCAGGCAAACGAAATCGCGGTGGCCAGAATGAGGTTCACGCCTGCCGTTGCCGCAAGCAAATGAAAACTTCCCAGGCGCGGCATCAGCCAGAAGCCGGCGGAAATCGCGCCGGCGATCGCGCCGAGCGTATTCCACGCATAGGCGCGGCCGACGGCGGCCCCCGCGCCGGTTCCATTGGCCGCTCGCGGGCCGGCAATCAGCACCACGACGGCGGGAAAATTGAATCCGAAGACCAGCGCGGTGGGCAACATGGCCAGCGCGCTGGTGGCAAATTGGGCGAGCACCAGCCCGCGAAACGATTCGTGCGTCGCGCGCAGAATCGGCGGGAGCACTTCGATCAGGCGAGTGAAGAACACTAGAAAGGCGAGCGCGGCGAGGGCCGTCAGCGTTTGCGTGACGGCGAAAGTCATCGAGCCCGGCGCGCGGCGGCGGCTCCATCGTTCAAACAGGACGCTCCCCAGAACGATTCCCGTGAGGAACGTGCCCAGCATCAAGGTGAACGCGTAGGTCGAGCTGCCCAATTGCGTCGAGAGCAAGCGCGTCCAGCCGATTTCGTAAGACATGGCCGTGGCGCCGACAACTGCAAAACAAATCAGAAAAAATGTCGATGGCGGGGAAGACAGCGGCGCTTGCACATTTTTCGGCAACCCGGAGTCACCCGAAGAAGCCGGCGCGGGCTCTTCGCGCGCAAGAACCAGCGCCAGAGCCCCGGCGGCAAGATTGAGCGCCACAGCGATTCCCAGCGTGCGCCGCAAACCGAGCGCCGGCAGTAGAAGAAAACCCGCCGCGAATGTTCCGGCAACGGCGCCGGCCGTGTTGATCCAGTAGAGGCGGGAAAGGCGCGCCCCGAGTTCCGCGGCATTTCGTGTTAGCCCGCGCACGAGCACAGGCAGCGTTCCGCCCATCAGAAATGTGGGCAGGAACAAGACCAGCGCCGAGCCCACAAATCGCACCATCAGCAAAGAGCTTGCGTTCCCCGAGGCGTAGGGGTAGGCGGCTACATACGCCGCGCGCACGCCGGCAAGTCCCGCAAGCGAAATTGCGGCCGACGCCGCCACGCCAAATTCCAGCCACGAGTAAAGCGCAATGGGCCGGTTCGAGCGCTCGCCGCGCTTTCCGATCCATGCGCTCCCCGAAGCGAGTCCCGCCATAAATACGGCGAGGACCGTGGCCACTGCGTACGCAGTGTGGCCGAAAATTAATCCGAGCGCCTTGCTCCACACCACCTGATCCATCAATCCGGCTGCGCCAGAAAGGAAAAAACAGAGAAGCAACGCGGGGAATAAATAGGGGCGCGGAGCGGTTGCGGATTCCACTTGGAGCTCGCCTGGAATTTGATCCGGCATGACGGGCCGCATCGTAGTCTGGGCGATTCACCACGTCAATTCCACGGAAGGTATACTATCCCTCGACATGAAATCCATTGGGGGCGCAGGGCGGAAATAAAGTGGCCAAACGCGGCGAAGGCTTACCGGAGGACGAGATGAAGAAACTCAGCGAAGCTTTATTGCGGCCAGCGCTGGCCGCCGCGCTTCTGGCGCCATTGGCGCTGGCGCAGGATTCCGGTTTGCAACCTCCCGTGGCAAAAAAGGTTCCGCACGTCACCCAGGTGAATGGCACGACGCTGAAAGACAATTATTTCTGGATTCGCGATAAAAAAGATCCCGACGTCATGAAGTACCTCGGGGCGGAAAACGCCTACACCGAAGAAATCATGAAGCCGGCCGGGGATTTTCAAGAGGCGCTCTACAAAGAGATGCTCAGCCACATGAAACAAACCGATCTGAGCGTGCCGGCGCGGCTGGGCCGCTACTTCTATTATTCGCGGACCGAGGAGGGAAAACAGTATCCGTACCAGTGCCGCAAAATGGGCAGCATGGATGCGCCCGAGGAAATTCTTCTCGATCTGAACCAATTGGCGCAGGGGCACAACTTTCTGGGGCTCGGCGAATTTAAGGTGAGCGACGACGGCAACTTGCTCGCGTATTCGGTGGATTCGACCGGCTACCGGCAATACACGCTTAACGTGAAGGATCTGCGCACCGGGCAGACGCTCGGCGAGCACATCGAACGCGTGGATTCCGTCGTGTGGGCGAGCGATAACAAGACCATCTTTTACACCACGGAAGACGCCGTGTCGAAACGCGTGGATCAGCTCTGGAGGCACGCGCTGGGTGCGGCGAGCAGCGATCTGCTTTTTAAAGAGAAGGACGAACTGTTTGACCTCGAGGTTACCCGCTCTCTGGACAAAAAAATGATCTTCCTCGAATCGGAGGCCAAAACATCGCGCGAGTATCGCTACCTCGCGGCCGGCAATCCCGCCGGCCAATTCAAGGTAATTCTGCCGCGGCAGCCCGGCCACGAATACGACGTGAATTACTACCAGGGCGAGTTCTACATCACCACGAATAAGGACGCCAAAAACTTTCGCGTGGTCACCGCGCCCGTCGGCGATCCTTCCGAAAAAAACTGGAAATCCTTTATCGACCATAACCCAAAAATAAAAATCGAGGGCCTGGAAACGCTAGCCGGCCATCTGGTGGTTTCCGAACGGGAAGGCGGGTTGAATTATTTGCGCATCATTGATATGAAAACGAAAGAGTCGCAGCGCATCGCCATGGACGAATCCGATTACGATCTCTCCATCGGTGACAACCGCGAATTCGACACCTCCGTCGTGCGCTTCAACTACCAATCCATGGTGACGCCGCTTTCCGTGTATGACTACGACATGAACACGCGCGAGCGAAAACTTCTGAAGCGGCAGGAGGTTCCCGGCGGCTACGATGCAGGCCGTTACGAAGCCAAACGAATCTGGGCCGTGGCCCGCGACGGCACGAATGTGCCGATTTCCATCGTGTACAAAAAGGGCGTGCCATTGGATGGCACTGCGCCGATGCTGCTCTACGGGTACGGCTCCTATGGCCTCTCGTTGTCACCCACATTTTCCTCGAACCGCCTGGCGCTCGTCGATCGCGGAGTGATCTACGCAATCGCCTACATCCGCGGCGGCGGCGAACTGGGCGAAGAGTGGCGCGACGCGGGACGGATGATGTCCAAGATGAACACGTTCAACGACTTCATAGATTGCGCGGAGTACCTGGTCAAGAACAAGTACACGTCCTCCGATCGCCTTGTCATTCAAGGACGCAGCGCGGGCGGCATGCTGATGGGCGCGGTCGCGAATATGCGCCCGGACTTGTTCAAAGCCGTGATCGCCCAGGTGCCGTTCGTGGACGTGATCAACACCATGCTGGATGCGTCCTTGCCGCTGACCACCAGCGAATACATCGAGTGGGGAAATCCCCACGAGGAGCGCGCGTTTGACTACATGATTCGCTACTCGCCGTACGATAACGTCGCGGCGAAAAATTATCCGGCGATGCTGGTGGAGGTTTCGCTGAACGACAGCCAGGTTCCGTACTGGGAGGGCGCCAAGCTGGTAGCGAAGTTGCGCGCCAACAAGACGGACAAGAATCCGCTGCTTTTGAAGGCCAACCTGGGCGCGGGCCACGGCGGCTCATCAGGACGCTATGACGCTTTACATGAGGCGGCCTTCGACTATGCCTACGCGTTGTGGCAAATGGGAATTACGAGGTAGCGTTTCGCGGCTTAAATTCGCAGGGCAGGGGAAAAAAGAGAGGCGCCTGGCAGAATCACAAGCGCCTCCCTAAAATTCAATCAAGGTAAACCGTACCTCACTGGATCACCTCCTTCTCGGCACAGCATGCCGATATACGCATTGTAAAACCATTTCTCCGAACTGGCTATGGGGATTTTCGGCTGCCGTGATGCCCTGGGATGCTGTCAGTAACCGATAATCCCAGCCGCCTCTGACTGGCCCCCATTCGAATACCAATGAGCTTGTTATCTCAAGGCCTAAAATGGAGGGAGCTGGATTGCTGAGGAAAAGAGCCGGTCTGAAACCGTGCTAGGCGACTTGCGTGCGATGAACTACCCTGAATTATCTAACCATTTTGTTCTTGGGTTTGGGATTTTCAGCGCAAACATGGGCTGCAAAATCTTTATCGCGCCGCCGCTCGTAGTTCTCCTTCATTTCTTCAAGCGATTCGCCGACAGGTGCTCCTGAAGGACTGAACCCCCACGCGCATTCGGAGCAACCCCAGCCCTGAAAACCCTGTTCTTCGATCCATATCAGTTTGCGCTGCATAGCCTCCTTGGCACGCCTCTCGATTTGGTGCGGTTACGCTCTTCGAGCGCATCTGCAACAACAAACGCCGCACTTTAGTTTCCCAGACAGAGGGTCCGCCCAAGCCATCGGTTTTTAAAAACACGAAATCCGAAGTGAATACACAAGGCCAAAGACTAACGATAGAAGGAGGTTGCTGTCTGTTGGATATCCAACATTTGCAAGAATTGCTATCTCAAACCGAGGTCATCCTCGAATTGTTGAATGACGGCGTAGCACTCACAGGCGGATTTTTCGAGTTTTCTGCGGTTTACAATCTTCACTGCGCCCCGCACGTATTCTATTATTCCCTTCTTTTGTAGGACTGCCGCTGCCAAGCTCACCGTGGATCGGTCGGTGCCCATCATGGTCGCAATGAAATCGTGGGTGATCGGAAGTACTCCGGAATCCACCCTATCCTGAGTCATCAGCAGCCATCTCGAGAGACGCTGCTCTATATCGTGCAGCCGATTGCACGCCGCGGTCTGTGCGACCTGCATTCCTTGAAGCCCCGTATGCCTGTTCAATATCACCTGTAATTGCGGAGCCGACCGCAGAATGCGTTCTAGCGCATTCCCCATAATTCGGAAGCCATCGCCGGCGATTTGGATAATTTCACGCACCGAACTCCTGCTCAAGCCAGCTGCCAATCCCGCTCCAACGTAGCCCTCCTTACCCACTACGCCAACCTCAACGGATCGGCCGTCTTTGGTCACTACTACTTGTGAAATCATTCCCCGGTTCGGGAAATAGGCGAACTCGATATTTTGCGTAGGCTCATGAAGGCTGAGATGATGCGGCAAGTCGACGTACGTTAAGTCAGAACGCATCAACTTATATTCATCATCGGGCATTGCTAACAGTACTTTGTTCCGTATCGGTTTTCCGTCGACGTTGGTCCGCTCGCCTGCCCGTACGACTCGAAAGGTTTTTCCACTCATGTCAATCCTGAAAAGCACCAGAGCGCCTTATTTTCATTGGGTGAAATTTCACGCGCCCTGAGATGGGATTCGCAACTCTTTGCCATGCTGAGATTCCATGTCGATTCAACCAAAAGAGGGCAGAAAAATCTGTGCAAAACCGGACAGGTTTCCGGGCTAAGGCAGACCGCCCTAAGCCATCCGGATCTGCGTCGCCATTCTTGAGGGGCGGACCTTGTCAGGACCAGGTGAGATTACTTCCTTTCAAGGACCTCAAGAGCGGAAAGCTTCCGGGCTACGTGAGGTTCGAAACGCAAGGCCCCTGAAAACATGATACAAGCCATCCCGGCAGCTACACCGCAGGTAGGACAGGGTACCGAGGACATTTGTTTGCGGGTTAGTTTATCCTTTTTCACTTAGCTAGATTGGCTTAATACCACGCCGCAAGAATGTTCAATTTCGCACAATACCGGTGATGAGCACTGGGAAAGTCAGAAAGCCAGAACACGATTTCCGAAACCTGAGCCAAGTCCCAATAAGTTTTGCAAGCTCAACCGGTCGATGCAACACCTTTCAATTGATCTAAAAAAATCCTTCCACTAGAGAATCGATCTGTATAGCAGTACTCATCCAAAAACTAAAGACGGCAATGTTCTGTTCCAAGCAACGCTCACGAACGAAATCACCTTCGTGGACTTCTAAAAGAAGACTTCGATCAAGTGTTGCAACGGCCCATTGAGACCGCCCTTTTTGACAGGAATGTGCGTCGGAACCGTTCAGGAGAGGAAGGGCCGAATGGGGTGTCTCATTCGGCCCGGGGTGGGACACGAATTTTGAGTAATTCTTTGTCCCTGAGCTTTGGTTGTTTATACCCTCTTGGGTTTTGTACGTCTGTTCAATCCAGCACATGTACCCGATCAAGCCTGATTTGACTTAACGAAAGCGCGATTTCAGCGATTCCCGGTGGTCTCAATGGGTCGATGCAACACCTGCCCAAAGTCCTCTCGTATGGGCCTAGCACGCTGATTTCATTCGCGGGCGTCAATTCAAACAAAACAAAAGCCCT